>OIWS01002763.1_pt1 | contig 13760 bp, 11 predicted proteins | sample 1587611 | NCBI WGS metagenome assembly OIWS01 (sample SAMEA3888919, study PRJEB22519) | human gut metagenome | biome: human gut; feature: human-associated habitat; material: faeces | place: Denmark | collected 2010 | reverse complement strand
GCAGGGGGGGCGCCCGGCATCGTGAAGGACGTGACGGTGGCACTGCTTTCGATGCCGCAGACGGGGCGGGACTTTCAATGGACGATTGCTGACGATTTCGTGCCGACCTTTTCGCTTCTCAAAACGCTGCATCTGCCGCCCTATGCCGTACAGCCCTTGACCACCGCTCAGGTGTGGCGGGACTATCGGACGGAAATTCTTTTTGTGTTGGGGTTGTTGGCCGCCGTGGCGTTTCACATCGTGACGATCAATCTTTTGGTGCGGCGGCGAACGCGCGAATTGAAGGAGTCGCTTGCGGAAACGCAGCACTACTTTGAAGAAGCGCAGACGACGCGCTTAAAACTCGTGACGTTGGAGCGGCTTCACATCGTGAACCAGCTCTCGAGCCTTTTTGCGCACGAAATTAAGCAGCCCCTGATGAATATCACGCTCTACGCCGGGGCCCTGCAGCTCTTTTTAAAGAAGAACGGACAGTTTTCCGAAAAGGTGCGGGATTTCTTGGGCCGTATTACGGCTGAGGTGGAGCGTTCATCCGACATCGTGGAACACGTGAGAAGCTACGCGAAAAAGCGCGAAACGAAAAAGGAAGTCATACGCCTTGCAGACGCCGTTTCTCAAAGTATCCGAACCGTGGGCGGTCGGGTGAAGCCCGTGGTGATCGCCATGGCGCAGGTTTCGGTATCTGCGGATCCCTTTGAGCTGCAGTTCATTCTGACGAACTTCATCAAGAACGCGCAGGCGGCGGTCGCAGAGGAAATGCATCCCCGCATTGCGATCGCCGTGAGCGTTTCGGAAGGCCGCGTTTTCGTGAGTGTGGAAGACAACGGGCCGAGCCTCAGTGAGGAGGCGTTTGCCGCTTTGGGCACGATGGGACGCAGTACGAAAGAAGACGGTTTGGGGTTCGGTCTGGCGATTGCGGCGTCGCTCGCGGAGAAATCCGGCGGACATCTCGCCTTTGACCGAGCGGTGCCTCACGGGCTTCGGGTGACGTTGGTGATGAATGCAAAGGAGACAAAAGATGAAAACGACGGTACATCCGTTGGTGCGGCTGGTGGACGATGATGCCGGGGTGAGGGAAGCGCTGACGGCGTTTCTGCAGATGGCGGATTACGAGACCGCGGCTTTTGCGTCCGCCGCGGACTTTTTAAATGCTGACGATCACGACCGACCAGGTTGCGTGGTGCTCGACGTGCGGATGCCGGATATGAACGGGCTCGAACTGCAGGCGGAAATGAAGCGGCGAGGCATTGTGCTCCCCGTCATTTTTCTGTCGGCGCACGGTGACATTGAAATGGCGGCGGAGGCTGTGCGGGCAGGAGCGAAGAATTTTTTGGTGAAGCCGCCGAAACCCGAAAAACTCACGGCGCTGATTGATGAAGCCGTGGCCGAATGTGAAGCGCTCTACCGCAACCGGGCTTACGGCGCGAAACTTGAAGCCCTCTGGGCAACGCTCACCGCTGCCGAAAAGCAGGTTGCCGTGATGGTCGCAAAAGGGCTTACCAACGCAGTAGTCGCCGACGCGCTCGGGGTGGCTGAGCGGACGGTGCGGTCGCATCGCGAGGCGGTGTATCGGAAGCTTGACGTGGAAAATGCCGTAGAACTCGGGGACTTTCTGCGGGAAAAGGCGGCTTACGGGAGTGCGGCATGAGGCGCCGGGATTTGTTGGCGGCGGGCGTTGCCTGGACAGTGGGCGTCGCGACCGTGCGGGCGCAGGAATTTCGTCCGGCTGCTGCTGCCGACGTGCTGGTGGTCGGGGGCGGTGCCGCGGGACTGAGTGCGGCTGTGGCAGCCGTTGAGAAAAAAGCTTCGGTGTTGGTACTCGAAAAGGCCGGTTTTCTGGGCGGCGACACCCTGATTTCCGGAGGCTACTTTAATGCGGTGGATCCCCGTCGGCAGGCACCTCAGGGGATTCGGGACAGTGAGGATTTTTTCCGCGATCAGATTCTCGCGGCGGGAGACGGCAAAAATACCCCTGAAGTGGCCGGCGTTTTGGCTAGGGAAAGCGCCGTGACGCTCGCGTGGTTGGAGCGCCTCGGCATGAAGTTTCTGCCGCAGGTGTTTGAGGTGTACGGGAGCCGCTGGCCTCGGGCGCATAAGCCGGTGCAGCCCCGGGGAACGGGGTACGTACAGACGCTCTCGGAAGCGCTTCTCACCCGCGGCGGCCGGGTGATGACGGACACGCCGGCGGAAATGATTCTTCGGGAGGCGGATACCGGTCGGCTGTTGGGCGTGCGGGCGGTGAGAAACGGACACTACGTTGAAATGGCGGCACGTCGCGGCGTGGTGCTTGCGGCGGGCGGTTTCGGCGCCAACCGGTCTCTGATCCGACGCTGGGCTCCCGAGACCGCGGATTTGGCCACCGACAGTCAGCCGCAGATGACGGGGGACATGATTTCGGCTGCCGAAGCCGAGGGGGCCCGGATCATCAACATGACGTGCGTGGAATGTGTGCCGGGGAGTCCCCCGGAATTTCGGTACCCCATCCGGCTCGATTATCTGCCGGATGCGATGATTATCGTGAACGGCGAAGGGCGGCGTTTCGTGGAAGAAACGCAGGGGCGCCGGGCGATCGCCGAGGCAGTTTTAAAGGAGCAGGCGCGGGGTCAGGTTTGTTGGTGCATTGCGTCGCAACAGGCGGTTGATCGGTTTGATCCCGTGAGTCAGAAAAATCTGCTGCGGGGTTTTTATGCCGGTGTCGCCTGGCGCGAAAAGACGGCGGATGCGTTGGTTCGGCGGCTGGGGATGCCGTGGGTGTTGGAAAAGGAAATCGCGGCAGCCGGGAAAGAGCGTCTGATGACGAAGGGGCCTTTTTGGGCTGTGAAACTTTATTTACGGATCCACACGACGTTGGGCGGCATCGCCACGGACGCGGGAGCGCGGGTGTTGGACGAAACGGGAAATGCGATTCCGGGACTTTGGGCTGCGGGTGAAACCGTGGGCAGCGTGCACGGTGCGGAACGCATCGGCGGAAACGGTTTGGCAGCGGCGTGTACGTTCGGCCGTTTGGCAGGAACGGCCGCTGCGGAAAAACAATTATTGTAGGACGGGTGATGAAAAACAACAACCCGCAAAACGCCGAGGCCGCGCTGAGGCGCCCTACCTAAACTCTCCGTCAGATATCGGGGCGTGAGTCCCGCGCATTTCAGTCTTCGGCCGCCATGGGTCGGAGCCATAAGGAGAGAAAAATGACCAATCGTCGTGAGTTTCTGACCGGTGCTTTGGGCGGCGTGGCCGCAGGCGTTGCAGTACCGTCCGCGTTTGCTGCGCAGGCGCTGACGCCGTTGCCGCGTAAGTGGGACATCGTCACGGACGTGGTGGTTTTGGGCTTCGGCGGTGCCGGTGCCACGACCGCTATTGTCGCCGCGCAGAACGGCGCCAAGGTGGTGGTGCTCGAAAAGAATCCGGAAAACGCGCATATCTCCAACACGCGTATGTCGGGCGGCATCTTCCACTGCCCCTTTAAGGACGGTGATCCGAAGGCTCTGAAGGAATACGCGAAGGCCATGTTCTCCGGCGAAAACATCGACTGGAAGGAAGAAGGCGAAATTCCGGAATATTCCGACGGTCTGGCGCAGCTCTGGGCGGATTTGTCGCCCACGAACCTTGACTTCATGCAGAGCCTCGATCCGGAATTCATCGGCGGCAGCCAGCCTGGGTATGACAAGGCTTCATTTCCCAACTTCCCCGGTGCGAAGGAATGCCGCTACAACGCGTATCGCGCGACCTACACGAAGCGCATGAAGAACTTCAACCAGGTGTCTTACGGGTGCCCGAAGAAGGAAACGAGTTCCGGTGAAGCCTTCTGGCTTTGCTTGGCCGAAGGCGTCAAAAAGCAGGGTAAGAACATTCGCGTCGAATGGGAAACCCCGGCCGTGGAACTTCTCAAAAACGCCAAGGGCGAAATCGTCGGCGCCGTCGGGGTGAAGAAGGGTAAGAAGGTTTTCGTTCGCGCTAAGAAGGCCGTGGTGCTCTGCACGGGCGGTTACGAATACAGCCGCGCTATGCGTCAGGCGTTCCTTGAAGGCCCCGGCATCAACGGCTGGGCGTTCTACGGGACGACCTCCAACACCGGTGACGGCATTGCCATGGGTATGGCCGTGGGCGCCGGGCTGCAGAAGGTGGGTAAGTCCGCAGCGCGCGTGATCGTTCCGACGCAGAAGACCTTCAACGGCATGCGCCTGGGGTCGATTACCCCGGCCGTGGGGAGCGCCAACTCCATCGTGGTCGATAACTACGGTAAGCGCTACGAAGCGGAAACGAAGGTGACGGATAATCCGAGCCGCTACTTCTTCTACAAGGCCGCCGTGCATTTCGACATCACGACGCTCACCTATCCGCGCACGCCTTCGTGGATGATTTTCGATGAAAAGCTTCGGACGTCGAAGCCCCTGGTCGGCCTTGGCATCTCGGTCGTAGGCTACGGTCTCGTCGATTGGGACAAGGACAACCAGAAGGCGATTGACAGCGGATTGATCCTGAAGGCCGATACCATTGAAGAACTCGCCGAAAAGATCAAGAATCATCCGGAAAACAAGAAGCGGATGGTGCCCGAAAACTTGGTGGAAACCGTAAAGCGCTTCAACCAGTTCTGCGACGACAAGAAGGATGCGGATTTCGGCCGTCGTCCGGCGACGCTGGGCAAGATCGCTCAGGGACCGTTCTATGCGATGCCTTTGGTCGCGGGCGGCCCCAACACGAAGGGCGGATTGCTCGCCGACGCCGACCGGCGCGTCCTCACGTGGGAAGGTAAGCCCATTCCTCACCTCTACTGCGTGGGTGAAATTGCTTCGGCTCTGAAGTTCGTGTACCAGGGCGGCGGCAACCTCACCGAATGCCTCGTCTACGGCCGCAACACCGGTAAGATCGTGGCCAAGCTGCCGAATTCCAAGCTCTGATGTGACGAAGGGGGCGGAAAAAACGCCTCCGCCCGGAGCCGAAAGTCCGAAACGCCTTCGGCTCCGTGATGTTCAACCCCGATAAGAAAAAGAATCCCGATGACTCCGTTTCCTAAGATCCTTTTGGCTGCAGCGGCTGCGCTCGTGAGCGTGACGGCCGTTCACGCCGCAGACGTAAAGTACCTGGCGGATCGGCACGTGGCCCGCGGCATGACCTGCGAGATGTGTCACACCAAAGACATGAAGGTGAAGCCGTCCACGAAATACGAAGACCTTGACGTCTGCACGGACTGCCACGGCGACTATGCCGCCATGATCAAAAAGACCGCCGGCAAGTACGAAACCAATCCGCACGGCCAGCACGAAGGTGCGCTTCCCTGCACCGAATGCCACAAGGGGCATAAGCCCGGCGTCAATTACTGCGGCGGTTGCCACAACTTTGAATTCAAGGTGCCGTAGTTATTCGTAAAAAAGTTCCCTGTCCTCGTTTCCTCTCGAAGATTTCGCTCGGTTCACCCGGGCGATTTTTTTGGGTGCGGCTCAAGCAAACGGAATCGTGATCGTCATTTTGAGGCCGTGCGGGGCGACGTTCTGCGCGGTCAGCGTTCCGCCGTGGCGTTCTACGGCGCGCTTGGCGATCGCCAATCCCAAACCGAATCCGGAACCGGTGGCTTCGGTGCTCCCGCGCACAAACGGTAAAAAGAGCTTGTCGAGTTCCTCGGGTTTCATGCCGGGGCCTTCGTCCGTGACGGACACCGTGAAGGCTTTTTCCGACGCGGCGACGACGACGTCGACCGTCCCGCCTTCCGGGGTGTAGCGGAGCGCATTCCGGAGAATGTTTTCCACGGCGCGCGCAAAGCTGTCCGTGTGCAGCCGCAGGACGGCGTGCGCAGGGGAAGTAAGCGTGACGTCGATTTTTTTTGCACTCCCTTCAAAGCGGACGTTGTCGACGATGTCTTCCAAAAGAAGCGCTGCATCCGTGTCTTCAAAGGGCATCGGGGCATTGTCGTCCAGCCTCGCAAACGTGAGAAGCTCTTCCACCAAGGCGTCCAACGTGTGTACGTCCTTTTCGATGCGCTTGAGCAGTTCCGGCGAGCGTTCGGGGTTTTTGGACGCAATCGCGACCGCCACTTCCATCCGGGCCAAGGGACTTCTCAGTTCATGGCTCACGTCATGAAAAAGCCGCTTTTGACGCGCCAACAATCCGTTGATTTTTTCGGCCATCGCGTCGTATTGCTGCGCAAGGGCCCCGATTTCATCGTAACGGTGCCCGACTTCGGGGGCAATGCGCACGGCAAGATCCCCTTCGGAAGCGCGCTTCATGGCCCAGTTAAGCTTTTTAATGGGGCGGGAAAAGTTCCAGGCCAAGAGTCCCGCTGCTAAGCTCGTCGCAAAGAAGGCAAAGAGTAGGTGCATCCAAAGCGGCGTATGCCAGAACGCTGAAAAGAGGTTCCTCGGCGGCAGATCCGTGCGGACGGCAAAAAAGCGCAGATCGCGGCAGCCGATGTTCTGCGGACAGGGGCGGAGGACCCAGCGGTTGTTGGGGCGTTCGGCCAGGGACTGAAGCGCGTGTTCAGGTACGGGCCGCCCACTGATTTCCTTACCGTCGCGATCCACCACGAAAACTTCCGGCCGCAGATTGGTTTCGGGGTCGGACAACCAACGGATGAGGGCAGTTTCGCCGTTCCATTTCCAGAGATTGACGGCAGTGTGTAAAGCCCTGCGCGTACCGGGGCCGGCTTCGATGTCGCCGAAATTCGCGGGTACCTGCTGGTAGCTTTTGCTCGCAAACCAGACAAGGATGCCGATGCCGAAAAGTGCAATCCAAAGCCCCACGAAAAGCTGCAGGAAGGTGCCGCCGCGGCGAAGAAAACCGCAGGGGCGCTGAAGATTATTCGGCATGTCGCCCTCTCAAAGAGAAAAAATCAGGCAGCGGGAGTATGAACGACGAGTTGGTACCCCACGCCGCGGATGCTTTCAATCGAAATCGCATCCGGATTGAGTTCGGCAAGCTTGTGGCGGATGGAACTGATGTGCACGTCGATCGCTCGGTCGTAGCGCCCCATGGGACGCCCCAAAACGCGCGGATAGATTTCTGATTTGGCAACGGGCTGTCCCACTTGGTGAGCGAGCATTTCGAGAAGCGACAATTCGGTGCCGGTGAGCGTCACGGGCTGACCGGACAACGTCACCGTGCGTTGCGCCATGTCGATCGAAAGCGGGCCCACGACCAAGGGGCCGCGGCCGAATTCGCTCGTTTTACTGCGGCGCAGAATCGCTCGGATGCGGGCGACGAGTTCGCGCGGCGGGCAGGGCTTCGGCACGTAGTCGTCCGCGCCCAATTCCAGTCCCAGAATGCGGTCGACGGGATCGCCGCGGGCGGTGAGCATCAAGACGGGAGTGTGACTTGTTTCCCGAATTTTGACGAGAACCTGCGTGCCCGTCATTCCCGGCATCATCACGTCCAGAATGATGAGATCGAAAACTTCGCGAGAAAGTATGTTGAGTCCCGTTTGGCCGTCGTGCGCCGGTTTGACTTCAAAACCTTCCAGGGTGAGATAGTCAACGAGCAGCGTGACGAGTTCCACATCGTCATCAATGATGAGAATTTTGGCGGGACGGGTATACATGGAAAATCCTTTCTGATCGTGTCGGCACCGGCATCCTCTTAAGCTTCGGTAAAGAGGCTGCCGGGCGCGCTTATCACAGTAAACCGAATGGGTAAAACGACAAAAAGTTTGTCAATCAGCATTCTTTACGATTGTAAAGGAAAATAACATAGAGGGAGGTTTTTGCGTTGACGCAAATGTAGCTTGTCCGTACGTCGTCAACGGACGCGGTAGGCAGTCTTTACCGGACTTTACGTTCCCGGGAGATAATTTAACGGGACGGACGGCGAAAATTCGGTCAGAACAAAAAGAGCCGACGGAGAAATCGATTACGCGTCGGCTAAAGAGACGAAAAACAAATGAAGAATCGAGTGAAACCCTTGGTACTCACGTTTGCTGCGGTGCTGATGCTTTCGGGTTGTGCTTCAACGGAATGGTTGTCGTCGGCGGACGAAGCCGTCGTCGGCACGGCGTGGAATGCGGACGCCGGCGTGAGTCTTTCGGACGAATTGCCCGCCGTTGCTCGCAGCGAATGGTGGAAGGCTTGGAAGGACGCGGATCTTTCAGCTCTCGTTGACCGAGCCATGGCTGAAAGCACGGACGTCAGGACGGCACTTGCGAACCTCAAAACGGCAGCGGCTTCCGCCGATCAGGCGACGGCCGACCTTTTTCCGACGTTGAAACTCGGTGCGGACGGCAGCCGCACGCATCGTGAGAATCAGGGAACGACGGAAAATTGGAGCGCCGAAGTGTCGGGTTCGTGGTCGATTTCGCTTTTGGGCGGAAATTTGGCGGTGCGTCGAGCCGCGAGGTACGAAGCCATGGCGTCGCTTTTGACGCTCGAAGACGTGAAAAACGCCGTAGCGGCGGAAGCGGCTTCGGACTACGTGGCGTTAAAACTCGCATTCGTGAAGCGTCGCATCGCCGAAGCGACCCTCAAAAACTATGAAGAAGCCGGCCATATCGCCCGGTGGCGTTTTGAAGCGGGGCTCTCTGATCAGTCCGAAGTTGATCAGGCGGTGAGTAACCGGGAAGGGGCTAGGGCGGCTTTAGCTTTAACGGAAAAGAGCATTGCGCAGTACAAGAATGCCTTGGCGCGCCTTACGGTACAAAACGCCGCGGATATTCGTGTGACGGATGACGGTTTGGTCCCGACGGCGCCTTTGAATTTGGCGGTAGCCGTGCCGGCGGAAACGCTTAAAAACCGGCCCGATCTGCGGGCGGCGCAGCTCACCGTGGCCGCGGCAAGCGAACGGGTTTACAAAGCAAAGACGCAGTGGTTCCCGTCTTTGTCGCTTTCGGGAAACATTGGAACGCAGGCGGCGACGATCGGCACGCTGGGGGCGTCGGGCACCGGCATCGCCGCTCTTGCAGGCGCGCTTTCCATGCCGCTTTTGAATTGGGGCGATCAGGTGACGGCTGCGAAGGAAGCGGAAGCGTCGCTTGAGAAAGCTCGGTCGACGTATCTCGCAACGCTTTTAAAGGCGCTCGAAGAAACGGAAAATGCCCTGACGGCGATTCAGACGGCACAGACACGAACCGCGCCCTTGACAATCGCCTTGTCGGCGGCGGAATCGGCCGCCGATCTCACGATGAAATCCTATCGGGCGGGGCTCGTGGATTATCAGAATGTTTTGAATACACAGCGTTCGCTTCTGACGGCACGCGAAAATGCCCGCACGAACGAAGCGGATATGGCCTCAGCCCTCATTACGCTTTACACCGCCCTTGGCGGTGCCTGGGAAGCGACGGAGGCGCAGCAGCAACTTTTTCTTAAATTGGATGACAGAGCGTCGTAACCCCGACGGAAAGGACAGCGAAAAATGACGGAAAACAACACGAAATCCATGCAGGCGGAAAAGGCGGCCCTATTGGGTGAAGTGCCGGGAAAAACGACGAAACGGCGGTTGATTCTGGGTACGGGCATCGCAGCGGTTGCCGTTGCTTTGGGTGTCTGGTGGTGGACGTGTGAAAGTTCGGCCGCCCCCCGCTACGTGACGCAGGCGCCGGTACGGGACGACCTCACCGTGACCGTCACGGCGACGGGAACCTTGGAACCGGTGAGGAGCGTCAGTATCGGCAGCGAATTGTCCGGCATCGTTTCCAAGGTGAATGTCGACGTCAACAGCACCGTGAAGGCGGGGGACGTGCTGATTGAATTGGATACCGCCAAATTAAAGAGTGCCGTCAATCAGGCGAAGGCCTCATTGGCAAGCGCCAAAGCGGGGCTGGGGGAAGCAAACGCCGCCGTCGTGGAAGCGCGCCTCAAAATGAAGCGTCTTGATGAACTTAACAAAGCTTCCGGCGGAAAACTTCCCTCCCGTACCGAAATGGACGAACAGCGGGCGACGGTTTTGAAGGCGGAAGCTGCGGTTGCCACCGCGAAGGCGAAGATTGAGGACGCGCAGGCGCAGCTTGAAACGCAGGAAACGAATTTGTCGAAGGCCTCCATCATTTCGCCCGTGGACGGCGTGGTGCTCGCACGGTCGGTGGAACCGGGCTACGCCGTGGCGGCGAGCCTGCAGGCGGTGGAACTTTTGACGGTGGCGACCGACCTGCGGGAGCTGGAACTGCAGGTTGACATTGATGAAGCCGACGTAGGGGAAGTGAAGCCGGGGCTGACCTCGAGCTTTACGGTTGCCGCCTACCCGAACCGCACGTTTGATGCGTCGCTCAGTAAAGTCGCGTACGGAGCGACGACGTCCACCTCGTCCAATGTCGTGACGTATACCGGGTACCTTGACGTCCCTAATAAGGACATGTTTCTGCGTCCGGGAATGACGGCGACGGCGACGATCGAGACCGCTAAGCGTGAAAAGGTGCTTCTCGTTCCTAATACGGCATTTCGTTTTGCGCCCAAGGTTACGAAGGCTTCGTCCTCGGTGTCCTTCATGATGCCCCCTCCGCGGGAAAACAACAAGCAGGCGAAAACGGTGGCTCACGCGCAGACCGAACGAGAACAGACGATTTATGTGCTGAGAAACGGTCAGGCACAGCAGCTGACGGTGAGAACGGGACTTACCGACGGGCGCCGCACGGAAATTCTGTCGGACAATCTGACGGAATCCGATCAGGTCATCACCGAACAGCGGTCTTCGAAGGGTTCTTAAGGAGTGAGCGATGGATGCGCCTCTTATTACTTTAAGAAACATCACGAAGCGCTACGGTACCGGTGAAGCCGCTTTTTTAGCCTTAAAGGGAGTGTCCTTCGACGTGTATCAGGGGGAATTTCTGGCGGTGATGGGGCCGTCGGGATCCGGAAAATCGACGACGATGAACATCATCGGCGCGCTCGATCGGCCGACCGGGGGCGAATACCTCTTTAAAGGCGTGCACGTTGAAAATATGACGCGCGACGAGCGGGCGCTCCTTCGTCGTCACAACATGGGCTTTGTGTTTCAGGGGTTTAATCTGTTGGCCCGCACGTCGGCCCTTGAAAACGTGGAACTGCCGCTTCTGTACCGCGGGGTGCCCGCAAAAGAGCGGCATGAAGCGGCGATGGCGGCCTTGAATCGCGTGGGCCTCATGCCGTGGGCGCACCATACGCCCTCGGAATTGTCCGGCGGTCAGCAACAGCGTGTGGCGATTGCGCGCGCCATTGTGACGCATCCCTTGTTGTTGCTCGCCGACGAACCTACGGGAAGTCTCGACAGTAAGCGCAGCGTTGAAATCATGGAACTGCTCACCGACCTTAATAAAAGCGAAAACATTACGGTGGTTCTCGTGACGCACGAGCCGGATATGGCCGTGTACGCCCGCCGCTGCATCCATTTCTTGGACGGGTTGGTCGCTAGCGACGAAATTCAGCCGGGGAGATAACGTATGTGGGGTAATGCTTTTTTGTTGGCGGTGCGGCAGATTCGCCGTAATCCGATGCGTTCCCTTCTCACGGTTTTGGGAATTGTGATCGGGGTGGCGGCCGTCATTACGATGGTGACGATCGGCAACGGTGCCACGCAGGCCGTGCGGCAGGAAATCGAAAGTTTCGGCAGCAATCAGCTGATGCTGCGCCCGGGGCAGCGCATGGGGCCCGGGGGCTCAGCCGGGGCGCCGTCCTTCAAGATCGCGGACGTTGAGGCGATCGAAAGTCAGATCGCGGGCGTCATCGCCGTCGCGCCGCAGGTCTCCAAATCCACGACGGTCATTGCGCAGGGGAAAAACTGGTCGACGAGCGTCATCGGAACGTCGAACGATTACTTTACGATCGACAATCGCGACGTGGCCGAAGGCCGCCTTTTTGAAGAAGCCGAAGAAAAAGCGGGGTCGGCCGTGTGCGTGATCGGTGAAACCGTCCGTAAGGAGCTCTGGGGGGCGGCCTCCCCCGTGGGACAGATGATGCGCGTCAGTAAGTTCAGCTGCCGCGTCGTGGGGGTACTGCAGGAAAAAGGATCGGCCGCGATGGGGGGCGACAAGGATGATTTGGTCGTGATTCCCTTTAATACCGCGTCGCGCCGTTTGGTGGGCCACAACCGCGTCTCGACGCTTCTTGTGAGCATCAGCGAAGACAGCGACCGCGACAGCCTGAAGGCATCTCTGCGGCAGCTGATGCGCGAACGGCGTTCCCTTTCGTCCGGTGATGCGGACAACTTCATGATTCACGATACGGCGGAAATTGCGGAGAAGGTGGCGTCCACGACGCAGATCATGACGGCTCTGTTGGGTGCCGTGGCCGCAGTGAGTCTTTTGGTAGGCGGTATCGGCATCATGAACATCATGCTGGTGTCGGTTACCGAGCGCACGCGGGAAATCGGGGTGCGCCTTGCGATCGGAGCGACAGAACGCGAAGTGCTCTTACAGTTTTTGATCGAAGCCGTGGTGCTCGCGTGTCTGGGCGGCATTCTCGGAATGGTGATTGCGGTCGTGAGTTCGGTCGCGTTGTCGGCGGCGATGTCGTTGCCCTACGCGTTTGATCCCGGCATTAATTTGCTGTCCTTTGGGTTTGCGGCGTTGACCGGCATTATCTTCGGGTACTTCCCCGCGAGGAACGCCGCGCGGCTTGATCCGATTGAAGCCGTGCGTCACGAATAGCCGACTGATCTGAAGTTCGACGAAAACGCGCCGCAGGAACGGGATTCCTCGGCGCGTTTTCGTTGACAGAGTTCGATTTTTTGGGAAAAGCCGCTGGCTAAAATGTTCGAGTCCACAAGGGAGAAATTAATGAAGAACCGACTTATTGTGAATCCGACGACGGATGACTTTCGTGATGCCGTAGCAGCTGAAGTGTTTGTCGATAAGTCGGAATTGATTCACTACACAAACAACGTCATGAACACGCCGCAGAAATTGACGTGTTTCAGCCGTCCCCGCCGTTTTGGAAAAACGTTTGCAGCGCAGATGCTGAAGTCGTACTACACCCGGGGACTTGATTCGAGCGATGTATTCTCGAATTTGAAGGTGGCGCATCCGACGGAAGTTGATGAGGTACGTCGGGAGCGAAAGCGGACGCTGTTCAAAAAGTATCAAAATCAGTGTGACGTGATTCTGTGGGACATGGTGTGGTTTTTGTCCGATGCCAGGGTGGACGGGCAGCCTGAATGTGTCCTGGAAAAATTGAGGGATCTGACGTTTAAAGAGCTGAAGGAGGTATTCCCGGAGGAGTTTGACGACTCCATAACGGGAATGGCACCGCAATTGATGTCGATTGCTCTAAAAACCGGACGGAAGTTTTTCATCATTATTGATGAGTGGGATGCCATTTTCCGTGAAGCCATGTGCAGTGACGCGCTGAAGGATGCGTACCTCAACTTACTTCGGTGGCTCTTTAAGGGAAACTATGTTTCTGCTTTTATTTCAGGAGCTTATCTTACCGGCATTCTTCCTATTAAAAAATACGGCACGCAGTCGGCGTTGACGGACTTCAACGAATTTACGATGCTGGCGCCGTACACGTTGGCACCCTTTGTAGGATTTACAGAAGACGAAGTTGTGACCCTCTGCCGAAACCGCGGTATTGACCTCGGAAAAATGCGGCAGTGGTACGACGGCTATTGTTTTGCCAAGACCGCACATGTCTTTAATCCGAATTCGGTGGTGAAGGCCGTCAACAACGATCAGTTTGACAGTTATTGGACGCAGACGGCAGCCTTTGAATCCTTAAAACTTTATCACCTGCGCCGAAAAACCCGTTCCTTCAGGAGGGGGATATAAGGCGCCAGGGTTGTTGTGTTCAAAACTACGGAAGATCGCTGTATCATCCCAACCATGAGAACCTACAAATACAAGCTACTTTCGGCGAAGCGCAATAAAAAACTGCACC
>OIWS01002752.1_pt1 | contig 13786 bp, 8 predicted proteins | sample 1587611 | NCBI WGS metagenome assembly OIWS01 (sample SAMEA3888919, study PRJEB22519) | human gut metagenome | biome: human gut; feature: human-associated habitat; material: faeces | place: Denmark | collected 2010 | reverse complement strand
CGGAATGAGTTACGCATACCTTGATTAAAGTCAATAGATCCCATTGTAGACAACTTCAAATTTTTGATAATTTCATATTGAAGCATCAAACTGGCACGCAAACGGTAGCTTTCATTCTTTTCCACAGCAGAATTCAACTCTTCTAACAACTCGTCAGCATCTAATCCTCCGGCAGGCAACAAACTGGACATTGTTTTGGGATCGACAGTCAATTTTTCAATTTTTGAACCTGTCATTCCTCCTGATGTACCGGCGCCACGACTTCTGTCAGTATAAGCCAAATACATACGGCTATCCACTTTTAACTTAGGCGCAGGCATTGCGCTCAAATTAGCCAATAAGTTGACACGGGAGAAATCACTTCCATACATAATTCCTTCCTCCTTATAATATCCGGCTCCTATCAAATAATTTATATTCGGAGCGCCACCGCTTGCCTGAATATTGGCATTGATAATTTTTCCAGCACGGAAAGCATAACGGAATCAGTCTGTTGAATTATTATAAAAAGGGTTCAAACTATCCTGCAACAAACGGTTCGCACTGCTGTGATCTGCCTCTATAGCATATTTCCACCATCTGTCATATGTCGTTTTATATTTCACATAAGCATCTTCATAACTTTCTGAAAAAACAGTACCGGTCCTCCAGTCATAAGCAGCCTCTCGCTCATTTGCATATTTCAAAAAATTGAATGTTCTTTCCAAACGTCCTCCCGTCTGCTCCGGAGTTTCAGGCAAGATAGAATATGAGTAAGATACATTGCCTTGGAACTGAGCCTTACCTGCTTTTCCTTTCTTTGTCGTAATCGAAATGATTCCAACTTGTCTCCAAGAAGTTGCACCCCACAATACCATGTTACTGCTTTCGATCAGATCAATTCGCTCGACAATATTCAACGGATACCAGAGGAATGAAGGAAGTTCATCATAATCCTCTCGATAATCAACATTTCTTTTCGACTCTTCTTTTGGGGATTCATCCAATGGATTATAAAATTCCTGAGCACTCATTCCTTGAGCCTTAAGCCGTTTTAGAGATCTCTCTCCCGTACCATGATATAACGAATATTCAAGCGGCTCCTCAATCAAACCATCAAGCATAAATTGAACTTTTTCCCGTCGGTAAAGAATATTCGTTCCTCGCATCAATATTCCCGGCATCCTTGCGATGAAGTCGAGGATGGTTCCGGCCCCTGCCTCCTTGATCTGCTCGGCCGTCCACGTGCGTGCGGCCAGCCGATGCTCGGGCCGTGTGGATTCGAGGCGTTTGTGATGCGTGACATACACCGTGTCGATGAGGATGTTCCGCATGTCGGTCTGCCCGCGCTGCTCGATGTAGTACCGGGCCTGGGCAATGTAGGGCTTCTTCTGCTCCTGCGCAGGCACGCGGGGCAGCGTCCCCACCTCGGGGAACGAATCGCGCGCGACCTTCACCGTCGCCTCCGGCATCGACCCCCGCACCGCCGCGGGCCGCAGCACGTAGAGCGTGCTGTCGGGGAAGTCGAAGCCGTTGAGCGCGAACCGTCCCTCCTTGTCGATCGGCGCCTGCAACGAGTAGTGCCACCGCGGCACGATCATCCGCATCTCGTAGCGGTCGAGCTTCTTCCTCCTGTTCCACAGTCCGCCCTTGTTGATCCGCCCCGCGATCTCCTGCCCGACTTCGAGCGGGTAGGCCGGCGTCGCATACTCGCCCCGTACCGCGGCCGGCACGTCGTAGCGCCGCCATCCTTGCGTGAGCAGCAGCGCGTCGAGCGCCGCAACCCGTGCGGCGTCCCGCCCCTCGAAGTACCAGTCGGGCGTCTCGATCGTACCCCGCAGTTCGGAGGTGAGCAGCAGCGTCGAGTAGATGCTGCCCGACGTCGCCGAGGGCACCGCCGCGCGATCCGTCACCGCGATCGAGAAATCGCCCGCGGCAGGACCTCCGTCGGGATCGGTCGCCGTGACGGCGAGCGTGACCTTCGTCCGCTGTTTCAACGAACCTTGAACCTGCATGTCGGTCGTCGCAAGTTCTTCGCCTCTGTTGAAAACCAGACGCTCGGAGAGCGCATTGCCCGCCTTGTCCAGCAGCAGGATTTGAAGAATGCCGCCCGGCAGGTCGCTGCGGCGGAAGATCAGCGAGGCGTAGTCGTAGTTCCACGGCTTATGGTAGCAGATGTTTCCGCGGCAGTGCACCAGCAGTTTCAGCCCTTTGGGCAGCGGCCGTCCGGAGATGGGCAGCACCGTGAAATTCTCCTCCGTTTGCAGGATTTTCAGGACACAGGCCGTGTTCCGCGATGCGGGCAGGTCGAAGCGTTCGGTCTTACCGCCCGCCATCGTGCATTCGGCGTAGTAGCGTTCGCTCGTGTGGGCCGTGAAGCGCAGACAGCCCATGCCGCCGTGAAGCGTGCGAAGCGTGTCGACCACCTCGTCGCGGTCGTTCTTCACCACGCCCGTGATCTCGACCGACCCGCCGTCGTCTCCCAGTGCCTTGAAGGCCACGCAGCAGTCATAGCCGTCGATCAGGTAGCCCCCTTCGGGGAAGAACGAGACGTCGAAGTCCGAGACTTTGCGCACCGAGGTGTTGCGCTGCGTCCTGCGGCTCTCCTGATAGGGCCAGATCGTGAGCGGCTTCTTGAAGAAGTACTCCGGCCCCGGATTGCGCATGTAGAGCGTGTAGGCCGTAAGCGAGTAGTCCCCGAAGCGTTCCAGTGACTGCGTGGGAAGGTAGCCGCTGTACACGCTGTCGCGCGACAGGAGCTTGATGCGCCGCACCAGCGACCCGCGGTCGTCGCGAAGCTCCACGTAGACGTAGCGGCTCGCGGCCACGGGACGGTGCGTCGCGGCGTCCGCGCAGTGAGCGCGCAGCCAGATCGTATCTCCCGCGATGTACGAATCCTTGTCCGTCGATACATGAAGCTTCTCCTGCGGGTAATGCTCGATCTGCTCAATGAACGGGTTCGCATAGTACGACGGCTGGGCGAATCCGCACGACAGACCTCCTCCGATCAAATATCCCAATACAAGAAAAAATCCCCTCATAAGCACGCAAAGAACTTTTAACACTCTCAAATATAGTAAAAAATTCGATAATTATTTTGATAATGCAAATAAAATATTGTATATTTGGGTGTCTAACCTAAAACTTTACTACCATGAAAAAGAAACTGCAACTCAACAAAGAGATCGTTTCTATCTTGGATAGGAACCAGATGAACAATTTAACCAAAGGTGGTGCTGCAACACTACCTCCTCGATGTGGTGTAGGTGAAACTACACCACAGCATTGTGGCGTAGTTCAAACTTTGGCATGTCCAACTAAACATGATTATATGTGTGAATCAAAAGTATGTATCGACCCTCAAACAGAGGTTTGTGGTGGAGAGTCCGGGTTGTGTATCTCTGCAACTGGATGCGAGACAGACGTATGCCCTGTTGAGACTGCGACAAACTGCGAAACTTACAATGTTGATTGTATGATCCCTGCTGATACTGTAGAAGATTGTGTTGAGAAACAAACTTTTGTTTGTTGAGTAAGAAATAAAAGAAGGGTGTTTAAAAACACCCTTCTTTTATAAATGACAAAATCTATTATACTCCCGTACCAAATATTCCAACACCATCATTTCGCACAATCGGTTCTGCGACCGGAACAGACGATTCATCGTCATGTGGATCAGGCTGCGCAGATAGTCTTGCAGTTCTCCGTCGGGAACCATCGTTTTAATTGTAACCGCAAGACCTTCGATTCGTCGTTTCCGCTCTTCCAGAATCTCGCGCGGAAACTCCTCCCGTAATCCGGTCGTCATCACGTGCCGCAGATCATCCCTCAGCGCGCGGTATTTGTCGTTGATCTGTTTGGTGGAGCGATGCGCCGTAAATCCGAACTCGGCTTTATAACCCTTCGCCGCCTCTGTCACGAGTGCGGTCTTTTCGGTCAGGGACAATCCGAAGGCATCGAGCAGATCGTCATTGAGCAACAAACCCAGCCGCCAGCGAATTTCTTCGGACGGATAGGTGCCGAACTGTCCCTGCTGCCGAAGCAATTCGAGTATGCGGATAATACAGGCACTGTCGCATCCGAACAGCCGTTCGGTAGGCTCGATCGCCTCCCCGCCGTAACGTTCGACCTCCCGGACATAAGTGTCGCAGGCGATCGTCGTCACGAGGCGGCTTTCCACGCAAGGCTGGAACGTCTCGTAGAATGCCCCGAACACTTCGCCGTAACGCGATGTATCGGGAAGATGCAGGCGCAGGCGCAGATGGAACAGCGGATCGGTGTAGCGGATGAAGAAGAAATCGTCGATCGCACCGTTTTCGCGCAGCCGCCGCACGAAAGGGCCGATATGTCGGGTCAGCAGGATGTCGGCACTCTGTGTTCCCGTATAGAGTTTGAAGAACAGCCACCGACTGCCGGGAATGAAAATCCGTTCCATAGCATTACTTGTGTAGAATAACGATCATTTCGTTGGTATATCCGTTCGCCTGCTCATCATGTACGACGGCATGTTCCGTATCGAAGAGGAACTCCTCGACCGATACCATCTTATATTTTCTGAGCAGTGAAAACAGCAGCCGGACACATCGGTCGTCGTGCAGATCGAGCAACAGTTCGTTGTCGCCCATCGGATGCACGATTCGTCGCGGCAGCCGCCGTTCGGCCACGTAGCCGGCGAACGCTTTGCGATGTTCTTCGGTACGGTATGCCGAGAACGACTTCACGTCGTCGTAATTGAGCTTCCACCGCCGGCGGGAAAGAACGATGTTCTTGTAGCGGATGCGCGGCATATAGTCGAGCGTCGAGAAGAGCGATCCGACGGGGAAGCCGAAACCCTGTGTTCGTTGCAGGCTCTGCATGTCGGCCAGAAAACGATACATCGGAATGGGGCTGAGCGAATAGTTGTGCGCACAGGTCAGACGAGGGATGACCTCTTTGTCGAATCGCTTCGACCGCAGGTAGAAACGCCCCTTGCGCACCGACAGGATCAGGTCGGAGGCCGGAATGCGCTCGGCAAGCGTCTCGTCGAGGTTCGAGAGGTAGTCGATGACGTAATCGCGGAACACGGGACGCGACGAAATATTGCCGATGCGCGCTTCGGTGATGTGGGCGATCTCCGCAATGATTTTCCCCTCGTTGGCCTGCCGTTCGTAGTCGGCCACCTCGCGCACCAGCGCGTCGATGGAGGCGTCGGTATGGCAGAAGCGCCCCAGCAGGTTCGCGCCGCCGTTCGACCCGACGGATTTGAGGTAGATCGACCGCCCGTCGGCATCGTCGCGCAGCAGGTTGAACATGACGGGGATCGTGTCGGGGTAGACGATCGCCTCGGGTCGGCGGTTCGGGAAATCCTTTTCGTCGATCGTGATCTCTTCGGCGTCCCGCTTCATCGCCTCGATGTATTTTTTGAGCAGCAGCACGTCCGTTGCGCTGTAACCGCCCGTTTGTCCGCCCTGCGCGCCATACGACGGCACGATACCGTCGATGACGGGATTCACGTCGTTGTGGCTGCCCTGCGCATAGGGATACCCCAAGCCCAGCTCGTTGTCCAACGCCAGCATCAGCGGCACCTCCTCGGTTTCATAACGCTGCACGAACGCCTGCTGGAAGGCTTGCAGATTACCGTTCTGGTAGGTGCCCGAAATACTGCCGACGAAATCGACGTACTCTTTCAGATCGGTCAGCACGCCGGTCGAAAGCTGTGCCTGCGCAGGACGGAACAGGTCGGCCTGAAAGAGAAACTTGACGTCGTAGGGAACGCCCAGCGGTTCGATGAGCCGTTCGATCTTCGCGTATTCCTCCTGTGTCATGCCGGGCGGACGGGCATCGATGGCTGCGAGCCGCTCCTGCACGCACGCCAGCGTCGGGGCGTATTCCGTGTCGCCGAAGCGTTGCAACTTACGGATGAGCGTCGTGAGGATGTCATCGCCGACGATAGCCGGAGCCAGCTCCGTAGTAAGCAGGGAGGAGGCGATCAGTTCGTCGATGTAGGCTTCGGCCTCCTCGCGTGTGATCTCGTCGTCGACGAGGCTTCCGGCCAGCGTGTCGAACGTCGCGCCGTCACGCGCCAGCGCAAACACGGCCGTCAGTTCGGGAGTGATCTCGACCGAAGCCATCTGATGCTCCGTCTTCTTGCCCCGGTGGAAATACTCGATGTAGCGGTACTGTCCGGCGATCTCGTAGAGCGTATCGTTCGGGAAGAGGCGGAGCTGCCGGCGGACCGCTCCGTGCCGTTCGATCCGCTGGATCAGCGCGCAGAGGTACTGCATGTCGAGCCGTGTAGTACGCCGTGCGGCGATAGGCTCCGCAACGGCGATCTGCGTCGAGGAACCGAAGCGTCCCGTCGAGCAGCCGGCAAAGAGACCGAAGGGCGTACAGCGCGAGCAGGCGCGCAGGAAGTATTTCAGAGCCGCCGCGTCGCCCTTCTCCTCCGCATCCTCCGTCTTGTCGCCGGTGAAGGTATAGAGATCGGGCGAGGCGAGGTAGAGCGCTTCGCGGAAGCAGGGCTGCTGCATCGTCCGTTCGGGATCGTCGAGCGCCGAAAGCGGAAAGAGCGGCGTGCGCAGTACGAAAGTCGGGAACGCCCGCAGTTTGATCTTGGCCATAGATTAAAGCATAAAAAACAGTTCGGTCCAGTCGAACGCTGCGGAATCGTCCGCTTCATGCTGCATCGACAGCAGCCACAGACCGACGCCCGTCACGCCTGAAAGCAATGACAGGTCGGTACGCCACTCCGGCTGTTCCGAAGGAAAAAAGAATTTGTAACCGGCGATGCCGTCTTCCCATCGGGCATGTGCCAACGTCTGTTCGTGCCAGAAATCACAGGCCGCGCGTAACCGTTCGTCGCCCGTCTGTCGATACATGTAGTGGAAGATCATCGCCACGCCTGCGCTGCCGTGACACAAGCCGGCATCGTAGACCATCGTTTCACGCAGTGTGCGGCGGCCTGTGGCATGAAGCATCACTTCATGGGCCTTTGTTTTCAGCGTTTCGTCGCCCAACACCTTCCCCGCGTTCCACAAAGCGACCGCCACGCCCAAATCGCCGTAACACCATGCCAGACGGCTCGCCTGTCGCTGCGGTTGCGACTCCTGCGATGTACTCGGGAAATGACACCCGCACACTTCGGGATCATCGTACTCCTGAGCAAGGATATAGCGAACGGCTCCTCGCTGCAGTTCCGTAATTTCCGTATTCGCAGGATGGTGTCGTGCGAGCGCGCAAAGGACCAATACGATTCCCGATATGCCATGCGAAAGACAGATGTTGTAACCTCTTATACCTTTTTCTACGGGAGACAGCGTAGATTGCCACTTAAGCCGGTCGCCGTCGCAAATAGCCGTGCGGTGCAACCAACGGGCGGTTTCCGCCGCGAATGTTTCATCTTCACGGAAATGATACGCTACGCCCATTGCGCCATGCAGCAGGTCGTAGTCTCCGTCACGGGCGAAATCCCGTTGCAGACATTGAAGCAAGTGTGGTTTATATTGTTCTTCGACCTCCGAATAATCGACTTCCAACCGGCCGCTCCGCGTGAGGTGCCGCAGACACTCCAATACCCCGGCCATTCCGTTGCAGTAGGTATGGATGGCCGGCTTCGAGCAGATCGCATCGAAGCATTGCTCCGCATAACGATCGAAACAACCGTTGTTCTCTTCGGGATGGTATTGGAGGTAGTGGGCCAGAAACAGCAGGCGGCCGAAAGCTCCCGAATAGAGACCAATCCCTGATAATGAATCGGATTTACACAAGAGATGATCGAAAATGTTTTCAATCCGGTTTTTGTGCTGAGAAACTTGTGGCATAGTAAAATGCGAGGCAGTATTGCAGGCTTGACTTTGTAAAAGAAAAGAATCAAAATATTAAATTGATCCTATTCTCCGAACGATTCTCATTTAATTAACACGAACACGTATATAAAATTGATACAGTTCCACAAAATTGGGTATCACAGTCCGCTCCATGAGTCTCTAAGACAATACAATCGGTCTCTTCTTGCGTCTGTGTCGGGCAATCACATGCTGTTTCCAAAACTGTCGGACAATTTGCATCAAGAGATCCACGCATAAATCGGGATCTACAGATGCACACATAGGCTCCTTGACGCAGGACAAAGTTTTTCCGTAAGAACTGCGCATTTAAGGGACTCACATCTGTTAGTTGGGTCATAAATCGTCGTATTTACTCCGGCTTTCGTCATTGACACATCGAGTTTCGATCAAGAATAGAGACGACCTCTTTGTTCTGTTGAAGTTTCTTTTTCATAGTATTAAGTTTTAAGGTTTGTGCTATAAAGTTATAAAAACAAACTTGAATAAAAGAAATTATTGTAATATTTTTTCTCGTAGGTAACAGATTATTTATTATTGTAATATCATGAATATAATATAACTGTCGAAGCGGCTATGCAATTACAAATTGTACTTTGCCGATTTAAAAAATCTTTATTTTTGAGAAAACAATACCGCTCCGACTATGCGCAACCGAGCATTCTCACTTTGTGTCGCAGCGACATTTTATGCCTCTGCGACTTTAAGCGCCCCTCCCCCGAAGGAGCCGTTCACCGAGCAGCTCTCCCGCTACCCGCAGGAGAAACTCTATGTCCATACTGACAAGGAGCACTACATCGCGGGCGACACGGTGTGGCTGCGCGCTCACTGCGTCGACGCCGCGGGCGACTACACGCTCTTCATGCGTAACCTCCCCGAGGACTACCCTCTTCCGCAAGCCCCTGCGCGTGGGCGGCCTGCGAGACGACGAAAAATCCCCGCACGAGGAGCGCCGGCGCGAGTGCTTCGACGTATCCTTCTTCCCCGAAGGGGGCTATCTGGTCAACGGATACTCCTGCCGTGTGGGCTTCAAGGCGTTGGGCGACGACGGACGCCCGCGCTTCTCGGAAGGGGGCTGCTCGACGACAAGGGCCACTTCATCGACTCCCTGCGCACACGCCATGCGGGCATCGGCAGCGTGGAGTTCCCGCCCCGTGCCGGACGGCGCTACATGGCCGAGTTCCCCGACCGGAAGGGACGTCTGCACCGCTTCGAACTCCCCGATGCCAAGGACTATACCTTCGTGCTGCGCGTCGACCCCACCGACTCGACCTTCATAGTCTCCATCCGTTCGGGACGCAACTGGCTGCCGCGCGGACTGCGGCTCGTGGTGCACCGCTGCGGCACGCAGTGCTACAACAAGGCGTGGGATCCGCTGGTGCCAACGCTCACCTTCCGCCGCGAGGAGCTGCCCGAGGGGCTGTTTCAAGTGCTGCTCCTCGACGAAGCGACGGGCAAGGCCCTCTCCGAGCGGCTGGTCTTCAACCCCGGCGACGATCTCCGCCTCCCGCGAGCCGGGACGACGGCGCAAGGTGACGCTCGACATCGCCGTGCGGACTCCCGACGGACGTCCCGCAAAAGGCGACTTCTCGATCGCCGTCACCGACCGTTCGGCCATACCGCTCCGCACGGCGGGGGACATCTACTCCACGCTGGTGCTGTCGTCCGAACTGCGGGGCGTGATCGAGGAGCCGGATTACTACTTCAACGCGCAGCACGCCGACGCCGCGCAGGCGCTCGACGAACTGCTGCTCACGCAGGGGTGGCGCCGCTACGACGTCCCGAAGCTCCTGCGCGGCGAGTACGAGGAGCCGCGCGATCCGCTGGTGGCGGGGCAGGAGATCGCAGGGCGTGTCGTCCCCGGGAACGACGCACGCTTCCAGAAGCGCATCGACAGTTACTCCGTGCAGCTGCTGATCCCTCGCTCGGGATTCGCCACGCAGACCCGCATACGCCCCGACGGAACCTTCTCCCTGAGCGGATTCGACTTCCCCGACAGCACCACCTTCGTGCTGAGGGCCGCACGGAAAGGGTCCGAGGTCGACAACCTGCCCATCGAGGTCACACCCGATTCGTTCCCCACGTTCTCCCGGCTGCCCAAACCACGGATCTTCGACCCGAGGTATGCCGATCGCGCCCTCGAATACATCGACTGGCGGGGATCCGCTGACATCCGAAACGTCCTCATCGACCCGATCGACGTGATCCACCACATCAAAGAACCCGATCCCGTCGAGCAACGTATGGCGACCCGATCCTATTCTGCACAGCAGATCAAGGAGTCGGGAGCCGTAACACTACTGGATATCCTTCAACGAATACCGGGTATGTATCTTGTCGGCCAGCGGGTATGGTACAGAGGGAAGCAACCGGCTTTTATGATTGATGGAATTGTTGAATATACCCCTAAAATGTTGATGAATTACGGACTTACAGCCGGAAGAGTCAGAGACAAGAGCGTGGATGAAATGAAGGAAGAGTTGAGACAGAAAGACAATCCTCAAGTCAATGTCAATAATCTAAAAAATCATACATTCACTCCATTGGGAGAAGGCAAAGGGTTCGGCCATGACATTCAATACACGGAGGACTACGACGCCCTGCCGACGTGCCTCTCGACGCCGCTCGTACAGATCAAGCGGGTGAGCATCATCGAAGGGGCTAACGCTTCTTTTTGGGGCAATAACCTGAAAGATAGCATCATTGCCATCACGCTCAAGAAGGGCAAGGAGCTGGAAGAGGCATACGCAGGCATGGAGTCCGAAAGTGTGCGGTTGATTACCCCGCTGGGGTACCAGACGCCCGCCGAGTTTTACCCCCCCCCGCCTACGAAACCGAACAGAGCCGCCGGTCCGACGTTCCCGACTTCCGAACGACGCTCTACTGGGATCCTGCCGTGCGGCTCGACAGCGACGGCCAGGCGCAGGTGGAATTCTTCTCCTCCGACGCAACGGTCGACTACGAAGCTATCGTCGAGGGCGTGACCGACGACGGGGAGATCATCCGAGCGGGCGAGTTTATTCCGAACAATACATAACCCGGCTATTTCTTCTCCAACAAATATTTCAATTTGTCGTCGTTGCTTATGCGTTTGATCTCTCGTCGAATAATCTCCTCGACATCGGTTTTGATACGGATATAATTCGCCTTGACGACCTCATCCATACGATCCGTGCCGTTCTCATCGACGAAAGACGCAAGTTCGGGGATCGGGACATAGGCGGCCGTTTCAGCCGTTATACGCCGGGTATCGAGGTCGATGCGGGCATGGAATATCTTCTGCTCGATAGGCTGGTCGATATTGTCGGCCACAGCTCCGACGAACATACCCTGCGAGAAGTTGGCGATCTTGGATGCAGGGATCAGATTGTCAAGCTACGTATTGGTCGAGGTCGTCACGTTGTCGTTCGAGCGGGATACCGATTCCCTCTGCTGGACGATCTTCCCGAAACGCTCCGACAGCGTGCGGGCCGTGTCGCCCACGACCTGCCCGACGAAGAGATTACCCACGGTATTCTGAATGACCTTAGCCTCCTTCTCTCCGTAGTCGCGTTCCAGCTGCGAGAAATCCTGAAAGCCCAGACATACGGCGACCTTGTTCGATCGGGCTGTCGCGATAAGATTGTCCAGCCCTCGGATATATACCGTCGGCAGCTCGTCGATGATGACCGCCGACTTGAGACGGTGTTTCTTGTTTATCAGACGGATGATGCGGGAGTTGTATAATCCCAAAGCGGCGGAGTAGATGGACTGCCTGTCGGGATTGTTGCCCACGCAGAGAATCTTCGGTGCCTGCGGATTGTTGACGTCGAGCGTGAAGTCGTCGCCCGTCATCACCCAGTAGAGCTGCGGGGAGATGATGCGCGAGATCGGAATCTTCGCCGAGGCGATCTGCCCCTGCAACTGGTCCTGCGCATTGTTCTGCCAGGCGTCGATAAAGGGCGAAAGGTAATTCTCCAGTTCGGAATAGGAAGCCAGAATCGGGAAGATCTTCTCGTAGGGCTGACACAACAATTCGATGACGTGCGGGAAGGTGCAGAACCGTCCGCCGTCGTAGAGCTTCAGATACCAGATGATCGCGGCCAGCAGAACGATGGCCGAGTCGGAGAAGAAGTCGCCCTCTTTCTGCGCCCAGCTCTTATTGAGGTTCAGCAGAATGACGTAGGAGCTTTCGTAAGCGTCCGATATGTCGGTCATAAACCGCGCATCGAGGGGGTTGCAGCGGTTCGAACGCCGGGGGTCGTCGAAATTGATGACGCAGAACTGCGGCCGCACGGCATACCGGTCCTGATGCCGCAGCAGGTGGTTGTAGGCGATCGTGGAGAGGTCGTCGAACTTGTAATCGTAGATGTAAAGCGCATACCCCTTTTCGATGCACTGACGGATGTAACTGTTGATGACGGCATAGCTCTTTCCCGAGCCGGGCGTTCCGAGGACCATCGTCGCGCGGAAGGGATTGATGACATTGATCCATCCTTGCCGCCATGCGCCGTGATAATAGTAGCGGGTGGGGAGGTTGACGGAATATTCGTTCGCAAGATAACGTTCCTCCTGCCGGAAGCTCTCGTTGTCGTCGTTGAAGGGATCGTCCCTAAGACGCAGCGTCATTCGGCGCCGCATCCATATTCCTGCGGCCAGCAGCGACAGATACCCGGTGAAGAGCGTCGCAGTGTAGCTTCCCATACGGATGTCGGCATCGGCAGGCAGTTCCCGCAGAAAGTCATTTCCGAAGAACAGCAGTACCCCGACTGTCGCGGCGGTGACTATATGCCATGTCCTGACCTTATTGTCGCGGACGCTGCGGGTACCGAGGCATCCCAGCACAAGCAGTATGAAGCAGCAAAACTTCGAGGTAACGGAATAGGAGAAGAGGTGCGTCGTCCGCTGAAACGACAGCAGTATCCAGTCGAGTAGCGCATGAGTCATGTCGTGTGCGGCGAACCATCCGTAGCAGAACCAATAGCTGTTGAGCAATAAAAAGAGGACACTCACGGCCCGAATGAACTGCACGGCTTTTTCGAGTCCCCGCAAATCGTCTTCATGTTGCATAAGGCGTCGATATTTGACGCCAAAATAGAGTATGATTCCATAAAAACGCCTCATGGCCCGTCGTGGCCGTCCGAGGCCGTTCATCGGGCGCACCTTTTGGGTGCGCCTTCGTCAACGCTGACTCAGCTCGACGAGAGCCTCCCGCATCGTATCGAGAAACTTCGTGAGGTGCAGTTTGCGGTTGATCGTCGTATAGCGGCAACGATCCGGATTGAGAATCGAGACGTTTAGGAAGCGCTCGAACGCCCGTACCAGATCCTTGAAGGTTACGGGGGTGCCGTTCGGTTTACGGACGGCGCCCAATGTGTGCAGCGCCACGATCACCTCCATCAGATCGGCCAGCGTGAAGGCACTCGACCAAGCAAGCGGGACCTCGTTTTTCGGCGGCTCGGCAGCCGTCGCCGCGGGATAACGCAGTTGCAGCAAGACAATGCGACGCTCCGTTTCGAGAAAAGAGAGCGCCGCATCGAGGAAGTATCCCTGTTCTTTCGTCGGGACGGAACGATGGACTTTCAGATACTTGAAAGCCGTTCTGAGGCAAGCATACAGCCGCAGCAGGTCGAGTTTCGACTCCTCGGTCCGGGTTCTGTGTGCGATCTGTCTCACGAAGAGCCGGAAGGCCGAAATCAGTTGCAGGCGTTCATCCGAAGTGAGGTCTCGGTCAGGCAATGTCCGCAGCAGGCTCAATAACTTGCATCGAGCGATGAAATCTTCGGTTCGCATAATCGTAAAGTTTTAGGTTAATGACTCGTAAGAGCGAATGCCCTTATACAAATTTACGATTTACGGCGCTTCCGTTTTTTGCGTTTCCTGCGCTGCCGCTGTTCGAACTCCATCTTCCACCCTCGAAGCTCTTGAAATAAAGAGTAATGCGAAGCAAAAAAAACCTTATGTATCAACGATATGTAAGGTTTTTTCGTTTTTAGGCGATGTAT
>OIWS01002751.1_pt1 | contig 13790 bp, 8 predicted proteins | sample 1587611 | NCBI WGS metagenome assembly OIWS01 (sample SAMEA3888919, study PRJEB22519) | human gut metagenome | biome: human gut; feature: human-associated habitat; material: faeces | place: Denmark | collected 2010 | reverse complement strand
CTGTCGTATTTGACCATATATAATGTTGCAGTATCCATATCCCATACGGCTAACGCCCATTTGGGGAAAGACAATGCGGCAGTTTTCTGAACGATTTTCTTCATGTCGGACACAACAGGAGTATACCCAAGTTGGAATAAGAATTTTCCGTTTTTTCCGAACGGAAGGTTCAAATCGTTTTCCAGATAGACGGAGGATACCAACTTACGAAGCGCGGCACGGCAATCCCATAGATTTCCCCATGCTGCAGTGGGAGTTTGAAGAAAAGCCTCGTCCACATTATAATAGGCCGTAATCATGATGTGCGTGAGGCTTTCCTCTGTATAAGATTTGTAGAGCCAGGAAGATCCATATGGCATCTTTTCCAGACCGATTTCACAGAGATAATGCTGCTCTTCTGAGATGTGTTTCTTCTTTTTTATACATTCTTTCACTTGTATAATGCCGGGCAGATGTTCTTCGGCGGGGCTTCTTCCAAGAAAAATCACTCGTGAAGATTGAAACGGGAGTTTTACGGTACGCAGTGCCAGCAAGCAATGCAGACGTATATACATCTGCTTGTTTTGCATTGCAAAATACTTGTTGGGAACACCCAAACCCTTGAACTGCATCCGTTGGATGCAGGCTGTTTTAAGCAAATAAAAAGAAAAACTGTTTTACTTCTTCCGGAATTCCCTATACAGCCACTCTGCCAATGCCGACATAATAGCCTTGTACTTGCTGGTGTCCTCAAACAGGGAAGAGAAGGTGTCCTGCGCTTCAAGATAGCTGTCCTGTGCGGCAGTATCAAAAGCCTTGGGGAAGATGCTCTCGGTAAAGATCTGCGGGTCGGAGCTGCGCGCTAGCTTTGCCAGCTTCGGGTCGGCCAGCAGACGGTCATGCAGGGCAGTAAGCAGCACCCGGTCGGCATTGGTGAACTCACCCTTGAACTTCTCGTTGATCTTCAAAATGATCTCGTCCAGCGGCTCCTTGGGGTCGTGGCCGAGAGCACCTTTCTGGGTGACCGGCTCGTAGACGCCTTTGGCGTGTTCCAACTCGATGGCACCGGCAAAGGTCTTTTGCAGCTTGTAATACTCCAGCTGCAATTTGCCCTCCAGATCCAGCGGAGAGACCTCGTCCGGCGGCAGCAGTTTGAGCAGGTAAGCGCAGAATACGTTCTCCTTGTGCAGCTCTTCATCGAACATCCGCGCCACCTGCGAAACGTAGCCGTACCACTTGACAAGGCTGCGCAGCAGGCGGCGGAACTGGTACCGCTCGGCCTGCGTTTTCTGGTTGTAGCGGTCTGCCACCGGCTTCAAAACGCTGCTCATGCGGCCCACGGCGTTTTTATCCTGCTTGGTGCTGCGGAAATACTCCTTGGCAAAGGCTTCCACGTCTGCATCGGAATAGACGGCAAAGCTCCGCAGCTCCTTCTGGGTCTTGTAAATGAGGTCGGTGTTGACCTCCTGCTCCAGAAAGGTTTCCTGATAAAACGGCTGGAAGGCCTCCCGGATGTCCTCTGCCTTGTTCACAAAATCCAGCACAAAGGTGTCGGTTTTGCCGGGACAGGTACGGTTCAGGCGGGAGAGGGTCTGCACCGCCTTGACACCCTTCAGTTTTTTGTCCACGATCATGGTGTGGAGCAGCGGTTCGTCAAAGCCTGTCTGGTATTTTTCTGCCACGATGAGCACATTGAAGTTGTTGTGGAACTCCTTTTTGGTCTGGCTCTCTGCAATGTGACTGCCGTCGGCGCGGACGTTCAGGGACTGCTCCGTGTACTCCACGCCGCCGTCCGGTACGGCACCGGAAAATGCCGCTAAGATCTGCACATCGTCATAACCCTGCTCCGCAATATAGCGCTTGACCTCGTGGAAGTACCGCACCGCCGCCAATCGGGAGGAGGTGACAACCATCATCTTGCCCCGCCCGCCGATCTTGTGGCTGGTGGTCTCCCGGAAGGTCTCTACAATGATCTTTGCCTTCTGGCTGATGTTGTAGGGGTGCAGCTCTTCATACTTGCGGATGAGCTTCGCCGCCCGGCTGGCAGGCAGGTCGGGGTTGTCCGGGATGGTCTTGGCAATCTTGAAGCAGGTGGAATAGGTCATGTAGTTTTGCAGCACATCCAGAATGAACCCTTCCTCAATGGCCTGCCGCATACTGTAAATGTGGAAGGGGTGGTGGCTGCCGTCCGGGTACTCGGTGCCGAACAGTTCCAGCGTGGCGGCTTTTGGGGTGGCGGTAAAGGCGAAGAAGGACAGGTTCTTGTGCCGCCCGTGGGAGGTCAGCTCCTTCACCAGTGCATCCTCCGGGTCGATCTCGTCCTCCGCTTTGCCTTCCAGCTCGGCATATTCCCGCAGCGCGTCCTCGGTGTCGGCAAGGGCGGCTTTCAGCTTCAAAGCAGAGGTGCCGGTCTGGGAGGAGTGCGCTTCGTCGATGATAACGGCATAGTTCTTCCCGGCGGTCTTGTTCACCTCGGTATAGATGACCGGGAACTTTTGCAGCGTGGTGATGATGATGCGTGCGCCGTTGTTGATGGCATCCCGCAGGTCGCCGGAGTTTTTGTCCTCGCCGATGGCCTCCACCGCACCCAGCGTATGGTCGAAGCCGGAGATGGTTTCCTGCAGCTGCGCGTCCAGCACAGTGCGGTCGGTCACCACGATGACACTGGCAAACACCGGCTTGTTCTCGGTGTTGAACAGGGAAGCCAGCCGGTACGCCGTCCAAGCAATGGAGTTGGACTTGCCCGACCCGGCGCTGTGCTGGATGAGATAGTGCTGCCCGACACCCTTCTGCCGCACATCTGCCACCAGCTTGCGCACCACGTCCAGCTGATGGTACCGGGGAAAGATCAGGGTCTTGCCGTCCTGCAGGCTCATGAACTTTTGCAGGATGTCCATCATGCTGTCCTTCTGGAACACTTCTTCCCAGAGGTAGGCGGTAAGGTAACTGTTGGGGTTGGGCGGGTTGCCTGCGCCGCCGTCCCGTCCGGCACCGTTGGAGCCCTGATTGAAGGGCAGAAAGCGGGTGTCCTTGCCTGCCAGCCGGGTGGCCATCCACACCTCGGTCAGGTCTACGCAAAAGTAGCCCAGAATGCGCTTGTTGAACTGGAAACACACCTCCCGGGGATCCCGGTCGTGCATCCACTGCTGCTTGGCGTTCTCCACAGTCTGCCCGGTGAACTGGTTCTTCAGCTCAAAGGCGAACACCGGGATGCCGTTTACCGCCAGCACCATGTCCACCGAGTTGTGGGTGGTGTCGGAGTAGAACCACTGCCGGTTGCAGGTGATCTCGTTTTGAGCGTAGCGCTGGGCGTCCTTCTGGTTCAGCGCGGATTCCGGCTGAAAATAGCACACCCGGAACCGCCGTCCCCGGTGCTTGAACCCATGCCGCAGCACCGAAAGCAGCCCGTCCGCATCGCAGGCATTGTTAAAGGCCGTGCAGAACTTCCGCACCGGGTTTACCGGGTTCTGCTTTTCAAAAAATGCCCACTCGTTGGGCTGGGTCTTTTGCACAAAGCGGATCAGAGTATCCACAAACAGCCCCAGCTTGGGGTCGTAGCAATCCCCGTTTCGGGTGTAGCCCCCGGCAGGGGAGAGCAGCGCCGCCGCAATGTCCGATTCAAACTGCTTTTCGGTGGTGTTGAGGGGCATGGTTAGACCTCCTTTTGAATTATGAAAACATATCAGAAATTCTTTTGACGTCAGCTATGGCGGTGTTTTGTATCTGTTTGGATAAGTCAGAATCTAGGATGGAATTGGAGTAATCTTGATATATGAAATCAAGACACGGGGAAGAATGAATCTTTTGATAATATGTTTTAAAATCCACTTTATTGGCGATGGTTTCGCTGTCGTATAAATGATAAAAAAGCGATGCATATAGAGATTTTACAAATAAATTTTTGAAAAAAGGTGACTGTTCAAAATAAGGAGAGAAAAATGTTACATAATTTCGCACAACGCGACTACGAATATAAGGAACAAGGTTATATGTGACTGCAATCAGAGAAATATGTAGGGCCTGTAAAGTGTCTTGAAGAAGAGCGAAAACAGCTTTTTGGGCTAAGGGTGTATCGCTTCCGTCTAACGGACTGCCGTAATGATTGAAGTAATTAGTGACTTTTGTTTCGAATGAGTCAGATGGATTGTCGTTATCAGAAAACACGATGAAACGTTTCGCTTCATCGAGTATCATGGCATCAAGCTCAGAAAAATTTTTGACAGAAAAAAGTTGGTCAGCTGTAACACTGTCTTTGAAAAAGGATAAGAGGGCTTTTTCACCTGATTCTTTTGGAATAGGCTGTTCTAGACCAAAACATGTAATAGGAAGTAAAATGAACTCCGAGGAAAAATTCTCTAGAATGTTTAAATCATCATAGTAAGAAGAAAGAATTTCTTTTTTCAATAGATTGTAAACTGAATCTGAAATAGAATTCTTTATTGTTTCAGAGAATTTGGCTAGAGGATCATCAACAATATGAATACTTCCTAAAGTTGAAAAGGGATAGTGCTCGTTATAATCTATATCTAAATATGTGCCTCCGGCTAAGAAGTAAGCATTAGAGCCGGTAGGAATATATTGAAGAAATAATTTTACATAGTTTCGTTTTCTGTACCAGAAAAGACCTATTTCATCCATTACATACTGAAAATCATTGGAATGAACAATATCTTTTAATCCTTGCAAAAGTTCTTTGTATTCTAATTGAACTTCATGCATTTTGTCAGATAGATATTTGTTACTCAAACTTTTTCACCTCACTTAGTAACTGAGTGGGAATAGAAAGCTCATTATTAAGTAACATCAGTATTTTATTCATGGTACGAACGCAGTCCTTCCAAACAGAGGGAAGTTTTTGCTCATTATCGCTATCTAGAACGAGATGAAACTGATGTGCTGGATTATCACACTTTAGCAATGAACTTTCCCGGATAGCACCCCATAGTCCATGTTCAAAGGAAGAATCATAGTCATAGAATAGACCGTATAGTTCCTCTTCTCCAACGTCTTTAGCTTTTAAACGGATGTTTTGTTTGTCAAAGTAAGATGTATCCATATCAATGAATTCTTCATCACAGTATTCATTGACAAGGCACTGCAATAACACATAATTGACGTGACCATCTTTAAAGGAGCAAGGATTAGAGCGTTCACGCTCCATGACAAGTTTATACAGCCCAATGCCGTAATATTGGTATTCGTCCCAAATAGTTGGCTTTTCTTTTTCATGCTTTAGAAGATACTTCATTATAATGTAATCTTCGATGATGTTTCTAATAATACTCCGGCCAGAGATTTCGTTATATAATTGATGCTCAATGAGTTCAGAGATGCGTTTATATGCATAAGTGGCAATTCCACACAAGACTATATTTCGAGTGTTTAAAGGCTCTAAGGTGGATGTGATTTGGTCTAGGTATTCAAAAATTTCATGAAGATAATTTAAATATACTTCTGGGTTTTTTGCTAAGGCCTCATAGTTTATAGTATACAGCTCACAATCGCTCATTTCACTCACCATCTTCCAAAAAAGAGTTAAATTACTTTTGTCGGTTTCACTATCTGATATATTCCCTCTAGCAATTTCCATGCTACGAATTAAGAACGCATTTGTTCATCACTATGTTCAAGAGAGGGATATTTGCAGATTTCGTCAAGAATGTCTTTAGGAGCGTGAGTTCTTCCCTGCATTAACTCAAAGTAAAGAACAACAAAACGGATATCTGTTGCAAACTCTGTTTGGTGATAATATGCATCTTTTAATACGGATTCGATTGAAGCAATCTGCTCCTTATAAGCTAAGCTGGTTTGAAAGATCTTGTTAAAGATAGGATAATTTCGATATGTGTAAATAAGGGTAAGTGGTGACAATGATTCTTGTCCTGAAACATGCTCAACAAATTCCCAAAAGAGTTGCTGGTTAACATCTTCTAATGTGAAAATATTCGAAATCGTGGGGAAATTGATATTTGGAAGTGCGTCGTGAAGTTTTTTTAAAATCCAATAGCATTTTTGGAGTCCCTTTGAGCGACCATGTTTCTTTAGAATTAAGCCGATCCAAAGGTACTCTGGAAGTCTTTCGCTGCCCCACGAACTAAGCTGGAGTTTGTCACCGAAAGCATCGTTAAACGGTGTTGTGAATTTTCCTCTTTTGAATTTGTGCTGCCCAAGCGTACTATGTGCGAACATCATGTTTTACACCTCCCTCTTTCCCGTTACAACCTCATAAATCAAACTTTTCTTGTAGCTTTCCAGCTCTTTTATCAACTGCTCCTTCTTTGCAATTAGCCCGTCAATCTCGGCGCACTTGGCATCGAGATAACCGACAATTTCCTTTTGTTCTTCAAGGGGCGGGACAACGACTTTTATGCTTCGGAATTGGTCGGAGTAAGTACGCCAACGCATGGCCATAATACCACGACCATTTTTATAACAGTCGCCACTAAAACCTAATGTGCGGAAATAGTAATGATAAAACTTGCACTCGATTTTAGATGAAGGAACATAAACATCATAAGCGGGACTTGTTACACCGGCATAATTAGATCGTCCAATAGCACCCATCCAACAAAGAATGATATTTACAATCATATCATTCGGATACACTTTTTTATATCCGTCTGCATTAGAAGCCTTGTTGCCGATTGTTTTTTCGATATCGCAGTGTTGTACCACACCTTTATCTGTATATAGAGAAATAAGATTAACCTGTTCAAGTGGTAAATAATTACGCTCATTACGAATTGAAAAAATTGTTTTTATGCGTTGGACAGACCATTCTGCTGGAGTTTCACCAATCCACTCAACCCCGCTATCTTTCATCTCCCGCTCACCACGCACACCTTTGGTCACCGCCTGCGTAATAACCGCCTGCTTGAGCTTTTTGTAATCTTCAATACTGGTTTGGAGATTGTAAATTATAGCATCAAACTTGGAACAAAAATCATTGAGATAGCGAACGATGCTTAGTTGTTTGTCAATACTGTTTGGAACCGAAATGGGTAGATTGGAATAACGATCTGCTCCAATATTTTGAATGGTAGATTGAATGAAAATAGAATTTTTCCATATTTCATAGGCAGAGGAACAAGTATAGTAATATACAAATTCTGGAAGAACTAGTCTATTGAAAGATGCTTTAATTAGATAGCCAGCATAGGCGGCACGTCCATAGTAGTTATGGTAGATAAAACTTTTTCCAACAGTTGCACCACTCCGAGCAAAAAGAATATCGCCCTCATGAAGCATATAGTTTTGAGCTGAGGATTCATCTAGGGAAAGCATTCCCGAATTTTTTAATGTGCCATTTGGGGAAATATCAGTGATTCGAATATATCGAGGAAGAATATCTGAATACAAAGTGCCGCTTTCATTTGCACCATAACAAAGAGGAGAAGAAAGAAGATATTTTAGTTTGTACAGAGAAAAATCAGTTGGAATCTCCCCGATCCATTCAATGCCGCTGTCTTTCATTTTCCGTGCCATGGTCAGCCCTCCTTATGGAACAGCTCTGCCAGCCCGGCGGAGATATCCTGTTCCAGAGCGGTGATGCGCGCCACGATATCCTCCACGGCTTCCGGTGCCTGATACTCGTAGAAATAGCGGGTCATGGGGATCTCGTAGCCCACCTTGGTCTTGCTGTGGTCGATCCATGCGTCGGGGGCGTAGGGCAGAACTTCCCGGGCAAAGTAGGCGTCAATATCCTGCACCAGCGGTACGTTTTCGGTGTCCCGCAGGCTGGTGTCCGGCACAGGCTTGCCGCGCTTCAGGATGATGTTGCCTGCCTCGTCCCGCTGGGGACGCTCTACCACGATCTTGTTGTAGCCGAACTCCACGCTCTCGAACACCTTGCTCTCGCAGTAGATGCCGTTTTTGTCGCCGTACACCTTGCCGTTGGCAAACTCGCCGTAGGCGGTGACGATCAGTTCCCGGCAGGCATCGGTGATGTCGTTGCGCTTGGTGCCGATGCTCTTGCGGCGTGGCTCAAAGCAGTGGCTGGCGTCAATAAGCTGCACCTTGCCCGCACGGTGGGCGGGCTTATCCTTGCTGAGCACCCAGATGTAGGTGGAGATGCCGGTGTTCATGAACATATCGGTGGAAAGCTGGATGATGCAGTCCAGCCAGTCGTTTTCCAGAATATACTGCCGGATGTTGCTGGGCCCGCTGCCGGCGTCGCCGCTGAACAGGGGAGAGCCGTTCTGGATGATCGCCATTTTGCCCTTGTTTGCAAGCTTGGCAAGACCGTTCAGCACAAAAAGCTGCTGACCATCGCTGATCTTGGGCAGACCGGGCGCAAAACGCCCCATCTCGCCCCGGGCGGCCTCGGCTTCCACCGCCTTCTGCTCACGCTTCCAGTCGATGCCGAAGGGCGGGTTGGAGATGATGTACTGGAAGGTGAACCCGGGGAACTGATCCTCCGACAAAGTATCACCGAACCGCATATTGTTGGGGTCGCCGCCCCGGATCATCATGTCCGCCTTGGCGATGGCAAAGGTGGAGGGGTTGAACTCCTGCCCGAAGCAGGTCACCTCAATGTCGCTGTTCAGCTCGTGGATGCGCTCTTCCATGCAGCTCAGCATCTGGCTGGTTCCCATGGCCATATCGTAAACGGTCATGCTGCTGGTATTGAGGTCGGCTTCAGACAGCAGTAGGTCGGTCATCAGGTAGATGATATCCCGGCTGGTGAAGTGGGCTCCGGCTTCCTCCCCAAAGCTTTCGGAGAACCGCCGCACCAGGTCCTCAAAGATGTAGCCGCAGTCCACGGCGCTGATCTTGTCCGGGCCAAGATAGCCCTTCTCAGAGCCGAACTCCTTGATAACGAGGTAGAGGGTGTTGCTCTCCACCATCCGCTTGATGATGTTGTCAAAGTCGAACTTTGCCAGCACGTCCTGTGCGTTGGCGGAGAAGCCGGACAGGTAATCCCGGAAGTTGGACTCAATGTTGTCCGGGTCTGCCAGCAGGGTCTCGAAGGTGAAGCGGCTGGTGTTGTAGAACTGGTAGCCGGAGGCCTTCTGCAAAAAGCCGTCGATGACCTGAAGCTTTTTCACCTTTTCGTAGGTGTCCAGCACTGCCTGATGGGTGGGCAGCAGGCAGTCGTGGAACCGCTTCACCACGGTCATGGGCAGAATGACCAGACCGTACTCGTGGGGCTTGAACGGCCCACGCAGCATATCGGCTACGTTCCAGATCATGGCGGCTTTTTCGGCAATGTTGGCACCTACGGCGGTGATTTTATCGTTTGGCATACGTTGCTCCTTGTTTTTTGTGATAGGTGGACATCCTGATTTTACAACAATGGGTGTCCTATAAATCGGATAGCAGGATGCTTTTCCTGAAAAATGATTCTTGCATCTATTGTACCACGGATTTTGTAGAATGACTATATTTTGCCAAAAAGAAATGCCCGCCTGAAAACCAGACGGACATACTGTAAATCATATCATCTGAAAATGCTTCAATGCTTCCACAATCGCATCCTCTTTTTCCTTCGGACACTTGGGCTGCTTCGCATTTTCATTTTTTGCTTTATGGTAATTCTCTCGCTCGATGATGCCGTACTTCTGCTTCACCTGTGCGATATAGAGATTGGATACCTTCAACTGATGGTGTTCCCACACATAATCCCGAATCTCGTTGTAAGTCGCCTTGCTTTCTGCAGCGGTCACATCCAACTCGTCCATGCTGACGTCCACTTCGATATGCTGCTCGACATGGAGTTTGGTCAAAAGGAGAACCGCTTCCACATGCTTCGTCCTCGGGAACAGATCCACCGGCTGCACCTTTTCTGCATGGTACCCATTCTTTTCCAGCCATGCGGCGTCTCGGGCGGCGGTGGCGGGGTTGCAGCTGACATACACCACCCGGCGGGGCGCCATGCGCACCACGGCAGAGAGTGTGGCTTCATCGCAGCCCTTGCGGGGCGGGTCCAGCATGACGATGTCCGGGTGTAGCCCCTCGGCGGCCAGCTGGGTGGCAGCCTGACCGGCATCGGCGCAGAAGAAGCGGCTCTTGGCTGCTACGGTCTCGCCCATGCGGGCAGCGTTGGCCTTGGCGCTCTCGATGGCCTCCGGCACGATCTCTACACCAATCAGCTCCCTGCATTGGTCGGCCATGGAAAGGCCGATGGTTCCCATGCCGCAGTAGAGGTCCAGCAGCGCGTCGTCCGGGGTCAGCTGCGCGTACTGCGCGGCAACCCCGTACAGCCGCTCGGCGGCAAGCGTGTTGACCTGATAGAAGGACAGCGGCCCCAGACGCACCGGTACGCCGCAAAGGGTGTCCTCAATGTAGCCCGGGCCGTACAGGATATGGTTTTTGCCGCCCAGAATGACGTTGGTATTTTTGGCGTTGACGTTGAGCAAAATGGTGCTGATGGCCGGGAACTGTTCCCGCAGCGCGGTGCAAAGCTGCTCTGCGTGGGGCAGCTTTGCCCGGGTGCATACCAGACACACCATGATCTGCCCGCTGTGCGCGCCGCGCCGCAGGAAGATGTGCCGCACCAGCCCCTTGCCGCTCTGCTCATCATAGGGGCGGATGTTCTGCTGCGCAAAAAAAGCGCACAATGCGTTGCCGATCTCGTTCAGCACGCCGGGCTGCAGCTTGCAGTCCGGGCAGGGGACGATGCGGTGGGTACGTCCGGCGTAAAAGCCGATGCAGGGCGCACCGTTCTTGTCCACGCCCACAGGGAACTGCACCTTGTTGCGGTAGCGGTCCACCTCCGGGGAGGGCAGGATATCCAGCACCGGAACCTCCAGCCCGCCGATGCGGCGGAAGGCGTCCAGCACGCTTTCCTGTTTGGCGCGCAGCTCTGCGGCGTAGTCCAGATGCCGCAGGCTGCACCCGCCGCAGGGGCCTGCTACCGGGCAGTCCACCGGAATGCGGTCCGGCGAGGGGGTGAGCAGCTCGTCCAGAATGCCAAAGGCATACCGGCCGCAGTCCTTTACGATGCGCACCCGGGCTTCGTCCCCCGGGGCAGTGCCGGGCACGAATACGGCCTCACCATCGGCACTGTGGGCAACGCCGCTGCCGTCGCTGGAAAGGCGCTCGACGCGCAGGGTCAGGATCTGGTTTTTCTGTAAAGGCATGGTTTCTCCTTGTGTGATGGGCTCAGGTTACAGTTGGGCAGGGCTTGCCGGGTCGGCGTCCTGCTGGGCGGCAAAATACTTGCTGGGCGGCACGCCCTTGGCGCGCTTGAACACCCGCGAGAAGTAGAACTGGTCAAAGAAGCCTACCGACACCGCCACCTCTGCAATGGAAAGGTTGCCGGCACGCAATAGTTTGCAGGCTTCGTTGATGCGGTACTCAGTCAGGTAGTCGATGGGGCTCTTGCCCACATTCAGCATGAACACCCGGTACAGGTGGCTGCGGGAAACCCCCACGCTCTTGGCTACGTCGTCAATGGAGATGTCGTGGGAGTAGTTGAACTGGATGTACTTGATGGCGTTCAGCACATACTGACTGGAAGAGGAGGCCGTGTGAGGCTTGCCTGCGCTGGTCTCCCGCATCAAAGCGGCGATGAACAGGTACAGATACCCCACCATGGCAGCCTCGTCCTGCGGCTGTAGCCCACGGGAAGAGTAGATGTTGTTCAGGGCTGCCCGCATCCCGTCCGGGTCGCTGGTGTGGTGCACGGGTGCATCGTCTGTAAAGGGCAGCTGCGCGGCAAGCTTGTGGGCACAGGCACCGTTAAAGCCCACCCAGCTGTACTCCCACGGCTGCTGTTCGTCGGCGGTATAGCGGATCAGCTGGCTGGGGCGGGCGAAGAAAAGATCACCCTCGCTCACCTCCCAGGTGCGGCCGCCCACCTCAAAGATGCCCTTGCCGGATACCACCAGATGGATCAGGTAGTGGTCGCGGATGCCGGGACCCCATGTCTGACCCGGAGCGCACCGCTCCAAGCCGCAGTTGAAGATGGACAATTCAATGTTGTTGGTGTAATTCTGCTTAAAGGATTGCTTATAAACGTCTGGCATGGCAGCTTTACCTCCGTCCTGTCACATTCTGCACCCAGTATACCATAGAACGCCCTGCAAATTCAACAAAAGTACATCTTATTCTTTGCAACTGACGCCGAAATTTGGATTTTTGGGTCAAATAAATTGAAAAAAAGCCCGAAATGCATTACAATAAGCAAAAAGAGCAGAATCGTTCATTCTGGAGGGGAGGAGCTGTCATGGCCACCAGTGCACAACTCAGAAAACAGATCCTGCAGGGCAGCTGGGACGACGCACTTGCTGCACTTTATGGGGCGAACCCGGCGGTGCTGCAACGGCAGCGCGGGCGCTATGCGGCGGCGCTGGAACAGTTCGAGCTGTATTTCGGCCCCGGGCGGCAGGTGCAGGTGTACTCTGCACCGGGGCGGGCAGAGCTGGGCGGTAACCACACGGATCATCAGGGCGGCTATGGCCTTGCGGCGGCGGTCACGCTGGATCTGGTGGCGGTGGCGGCCCGCAACACGGATGGCTATGTGCGGGTCAAGTCCCGCGGGTTCAACAAGCTGGATGTGATCGACCTGACCGTGGAGGGGCCGCAGGAAGGGGAGAGCACCCACTCGGCCAGCCTGATCCGCGGCATTGCCGAGGGCTTCCGCGCGGCAGGCAAAGCGGTGGGCGGCTTTGATGCATACACGGCCAGTGATGTGCTGCGCGGCAGCGGCCTTTCCAGCTCTGCTGCCTTTGAAATGGGCATGGCTGCCATCTGGAACGGAGAATATGGCTGCGGTCTGGCCCCGGCGGAGCTGGCAAAGATCTGTCAGTATGCGGAGAATACCTATTTTGGCAAGCCCAGCGGCCTGCTGGATCAGCTGACCAGTGCGGTGGGCGGTATTATCTTTGCAGATTTTGCCGATCCGCGCTCCCCAAAGATTGAAAAACTCCACGCAGACGGTCTGCTGCCGGAGGGAATGTTCCTCTGCGTCACCGATACCCGGGGCAGCCACAGCGAACTGACCGGAGAGTTTGCAGCCATCCGGCAGGAGATGGAGCAGGTGGCCGCCTGCTTCGGTAAGCCGCTGCTGGGGCAGGTACAGGAGAGTGCATTCTGGGCGGCACTGCCTGCCCTGCGCAGCCGCTGCGGAGACCGTGCGGTGCTGCGGGCGATCCATTATTTTGAGGAAAACGCACGCACGCTGGCGCAGCGGGATGCGCTTTATGCAAAGCAGTTTCCGGTGTTTGCGGGGCTGGTGAAGCAGAGCGGACAGGCTTCCTTTGCGCTGTGCCAGAACGTGTACTGCACAGCGGATGTGCGGCATCAGGGGCTGTCGGTGGCGCTGGCCTTGAGCCAGAGCATTCTGGAAGGCACCGAGGGCGCGTGGAGGATGCAGGGCGGCGGCTTTGCAGGCACCATCCAAGCCTATGTGCCCGGACGGCTGCTCGGGAGGTACCATACAGCCATTGAGCGGGTGTTCGGGCAGGGCAGCTGCTATGTGCTGCGCCTGCGGGAGCAGGGCGCAGTCCGGGTGATCTGAACAAAACAAAAAGCCGTGCATGACCGGAATGCTCCGGGATGCACGGCTTATTTTTATGGCTTACTGTTGCAGCGAAAAAGGCTGGGGGAGAGAATTCTCGACCGGTTTGGCACCTCTCTGCTGAACATTATCCAGGTACTGGACGGCAGTGACGGCAGCCTCGCGGGTGATGCCAAGCAGGCGGCCGATCTGCTGAGAGAGCTTGATCCCGGTCTGCACACCTGCCTTGATCATGCGGAAAAGCAGCATGGGCACGAATGTGAAGGAAAACGAGATCAGCCCACCTTCCCAGAAGAAATCACCAAAGTGCAGATTATCAAAAAAGCTGCCGACAGCATCGCCGAATTCG
>OIWS01002744.1_pt1 | contig 13817 bp, 9 predicted proteins | sample 1587611 | NCBI WGS metagenome assembly OIWS01 (sample SAMEA3888919, study PRJEB22519) | human gut metagenome | biome: human gut; feature: human-associated habitat; material: faeces | place: Denmark | collected 2010 | reverse complement strand
ATGCGAAACCATCTCGCCAAATATAAAGGAGAATAGTCCGTCATGTTCACCCCGCGAAAAAGTGTAACGCTGGAAAAACTGAGGAACGGAGAAACCGTCTTCAGTTTCAAAAGTAACCTCTCCTGCCCCCGGGCGCTGGAAATCGCCGCCATGAACGGCTTCTCCTGCCTCTGGGTCTGTGAAGAGCATGTTGCCAACGACTATTCGGTGCTGGAGAGCCAGATTCTCGCCGCAGGATGTCTCGGTGCGGACCTGCTGGTTCGCGTTCCGCGCGGCTCCTACAGCGACCTGGTCAAACCGCTCGAACTGGACGCCGCCGGAATCATGGTGCCGCACGTGATGTCCGCAGAAGATGCCCGCACCATTGTGCGAAGTGTCCGCTTCCATCCGCTCGGTCGCCGGGCGATCGACGGCGGCAACCGCGACGGGGCCTACTGCAACATGGATTTTCAGGAATACCTCCGGTTCGTCAACCACAACCGTTTCGTTCTTATTCAGATCGAAGATGTCGAAGCGCTGGAGGAGCTTGACGAGATCTGTGCGGTGCCCGGAATCGACATCATCTTCTTCGGCCCCGGCGACTTCAGTCAGTCGATCGGCCGCCCGGGAGAGTTTGATCATCCGGACATCGCGGCAGCGCGGCGCAAGGTCGCCGAAGCCGCGCTGCGGGCCGGAAAATTCGCCGGTACCGTCGGCGGTCCGGACAATGCGGCGGAATTGATTGCGGAAGGATTCCGCTTCATCAATTTAGGTTCCGACGTGGTCGGTCTCGGCGCCTACTGCCGGGACTTGATCACGCGAACAATGAAACACATTTCAAACGAATAAAACGGGAGCGGCATGATGAGAAAAAACAGCACGAAATTCACGTTAATTGAACTCCTGGTCGTTATCGCGATCATCGCTATTCTTGCCGCCATGCTGCTTCCCGCGTTGAATGCGGCCCGGGAACGCGGTCGCGCCATCTCCTGCGTCAACAACATCAAACAAAATCTGCAGGTGATTCAATTCTATGCGGATGACCATAATGCCATCATGCTGGTGCGAACTGCCGACGGAACACCGAAAGAGGGGTATCAACATGCCTCCTGGGCGATGCGGCTTTACAAAACCGGCTACATGAAATCGACCAGTCAAATGGCCTGCCCTTCCGTCGCGCCTTTTGCAACAAAAGTTTCCGAAGACGGTTCGTTGCAGTATGTATACGGTATGCCCCGCAAGAACAGTCAGTGGAAAGATTATTTTAATGACGCCATCGGAATCCCCGCGCCGGAAACCCGTGACGACACCTGCATGCTGAATTTCAAACGCATGAAAGGGCAGAAAATGCTCATGGCGGATACCTTCTCCACCGACGTGAATTTTCTTAAGCAAACCTTCGAATGGAGCACCGCGGACGCCAATCTGGTACATGTCCGCCATTCCAGCCGTGCCAATGTTGGATGGAGCGACGGGCATGTTTCCAGCATGTCTGCGCCGGAAATCAAGACGGAATACAACAAGATCACTCATTGTGCCAAGGGCATGGTAAAAACCACTATTTAAAGGAGCATCATGAAAAAATTTCTCTCTCTTGCGGCACTGCTCACCCTCTTTAACGGGTTCAGCACGGAGCCCCGTCCATTCGGCACCCTGATGCTCAACGGCGGACGCCTCGAACCTGTGGAAATGTCCATGATAGAAGCCTCCAATGAGCACCTTAACTTCTGCTTCGCCACCCGTTTCCCGGACAACTCCATTTATCTCAATCATTCCGCAGGCATCCACACGGTAAGTGAATATGGATGCAGGGACTACTCCCTTGACAACGGAAAAACCTGGCGGAAAATGCCATTCGATTTCGGCGGGTTCAATGCCTATCAGGACCGAACCGGACGCAAGATCACGGTTCAATGCTGGGACGACCAGGTCTCCGCCACCCATACTCTCACCCGACGGATTCTCGGCTCCGACGGGAAAAGCGTCACCCTTGAAAAATTTACGCTGAAGCTTCCCTTCGAGAGCACATTTCGGCTCCATCGGGAGATCCTCCGCCTCAAGGACGGTCGTCTCCTGCTGACAGGATACGGTCGCAAGAAAGACGCGCCGAAGTTTTTCAGTTTTGTCCTCTCCTCTTCCGATGACGGGGCAAGTTGGGAATATCTTTCCACAATTCTCGAAGATCCCGCGGCAAAATGGCAGGAAGGTCCCAACGAATGCGCGGTGATTGAGCTTGCCAACGGCGATATCCTCGCCTATGTCCGTGTTGCAGGCAACGCACCGTTGCTTCAGCTTCGCTCCACCGACGGCGGTCGAAGCTGGGGAAAACCGGAAGAAATCGCCAGATTCTGCGTCGCTCCGGCCGCCAGAATTCTGAAAAACGGCGCACTGGTCGTCATTACCGGACGCCCCAAACTTTATCTCTTGATAGACTTCACCGGCACCGGGAAACACTATCAGCGCTGTCAGATTTACGGCGGGTCCGGCAGTTCTTACGCCTCGGTTCTGGAAATCGCCCCCAACCGCATCATGGTAATTTACGATGAAAGCGACTTCGGCGCCTGGCGCAATCTCGGCATTTTCAGTCGAATCATGGCCATGACTCTCGATGTTGTGCGGGATGATTCGGCCCGTTTTATCGAAGCGACTTCGCCGGAAGCGGCAAAATATGAGCAATTCTACTTCGCCGGAACCGGGCAACTTCCGGAAGCCGGTCGTCTTTTCATGCCTTCCAGTTTCCAGCCGGCGAGCAAGGATACATACTATGAAATCCGTAAGATCGCGGAACGACCGCATCCGGTTCTTCATCTTGAACTCAAAGGGAAAACTGCCCCCCGGAAATTTGCCCATTTTTCCGGAGCGACCGCATCCGGATGCACCAGCATCGATGCCGGTTTTGAATTTCGTCTGACAGAGGCCGCGGAAAAAAATCCACAATTCGCCATTCGTTTCTGCTTCGATGCGCGGGACGGAGAAAATCAGTATGGCTGGATCGCCTTCGGTGTGAATCAAATTCTTTACCGCAGCGCCGGGAAACTGAAAACCTTCCCCTGCGTGCTGGGTACAAATTTTCACGCATTCGAAATGAAAGCCGGTCTTTCAACCGGCACCTATCAACTTTTCGTACGCGACAGCAAAAAACCGCTTTTCACGGCAGAGCTCACCCGGGATCCGGCAATCAGTCCGGGCTTCACCTGGGGCGACGGAGCTTCCAACGTCACCGGCGGCGTCGACCTTTCCTACATTGGAATCAACTCGGGAAACTGACCAGTCATGCAGCAGCTTTTTTTCCTGGACTACACCATTATTGTCTTCTATTTCGTGCTGGTGCTCGGTATCGGATTCTTCTTTGCCAAAGGCGAGAACAGTTCCGAAGAGTACCTGCTCGGCGGACGGCGGATGCCGACGCTGGCAATCGGCCTCTCCTGCATGGTTTCCCTGCTCAGTTCGGTCTCCATCGTCATGGTGCCGGGGGAGATCTTCAACAACGGCCTCACGCTCTTCATCTTTCAGGGAACCATCGGGCTGGCGTTGTCGATTCCCTGCTATCTCTTGTTCACCCGGTTCTACTTTCTGCTCGGCAGTTTCACGCCGTATGAGTATCTCGAATACCGATACGACAGAACCGTCCGGTCCGTCGTCGCAATCAGCGCCTTCTATACCCGGACCATGTACCTCGGCATGGTGCTTTATACCACCGCCAAGATCTTTGAGAGCTGTTACGGCTGGCCGGCATGGTTCTCCATCCTGCTGGTCGGCACGGTCGGCGTAGTCTATACGGTGATGGGCGGAATGAAAGCGGTGGTCTGGACCGATGTGCTGCAATTTCTCTTTCTTTTCGGCGGCTTTATCGCCATTATGGCAATGCTCTGCTGGAAGATCGACGGAGGAATCCTGGAAGCGGTCGGCTGCGCCTTCCGCAACGGCCACGGGCTGCCGCAGTTTTCTCAACCGGAGTTCTATTCCGCCTCACCTTATGTGCGTCTGCTCATCTGGCTGCTGCTCTGGAACGCGATCGTCGCACCGCTCACCACTGCGTGCAGCGACCAGATCAACATTCAACGCCTGCTGAGCACCTCCAACTGGCGGGAAGGATTCAAGTCACAGATCATCGCCTCAGTAAGTGCAATGCTTTTCACCTGGGTACTCTGGCTGGCAGGGCTGGCGGTCTACACCTACTATCAGCAGAATCCCGATCCGGCCCTGACCGGTCCGGGAGCGGGGGACAAGGCATTCTTTCATTTCGTCTCGACGGAACTGCCCTCCCCTCTTCCCGGCATCTTCATGGCGGCGATGCTGGCCGCAATCATGAGCACACTCGATTCTGGCATGAATTCCATGGCGACGGTCTGGCTCAAGGAGATCCATCAGAAGTTCTTCAACCGCAACATGCCGAAGGAACGGGAGGTCCCGGTGCTCCGCTGGGCGACCGTGCTGATCGGCCTCTTCGCGATTGCGCTGGGAATCCTGCTCGACATTTCCGGGCGCTGGCTGGAGCAGTCCGTTGCCGAAGTCGGGACGCTTTTCTACATGATCGGCGCAGCGATTCTGCCGGCGTTTCTCTTTGCGGTTCTCTCCAGCCGCGCCAATTCGCGGCTGATCTGGGGCTTCACTTTCTTTGCCTTCGGGGAATCGGTCGCGATGAACTGCTGGTATACCCTCTCCCGCGCCAGTTTGCAAGCCTTTGAAGCCGATTCGTCTGCCGGCTGGGGCTGGGCGGGGAAACTGGCTCTGATTCATGTCATCTGGCCGCTGGCAATCGGAATTCTTCTGCTGATTCCCTGGGCGGCTCTGCGGCGGCGCTGGTACGGCAAACTGGCCGGTCTGCTGTCGCTGGCATGGCTCGGCGCGGTGGAAGGAATGCTGGTCTGGTACGCTTACAGCAACTGTATGATCACGGATGCCCCCCGGGCACGCAGCTTCGCCTTCTTTCTGCCGATCTCGTTTCTTGGTGCCTTCCTTCTCCTCTGGTTCTGCCCACGGCAGCCCCGGGAGAAATATCAGGGCCTGACCCTCGCCACGCTCGGTCAGGAGATCTTAATAAAACGGAAAGGATAGTATTATGAGCTTCCGGGAACATCAACACCGGACCATACAGGTCCGCGACCGGAGAATCGGTGCGAGCGAAAAAATTTTTCTGACCGCAGAAATCGGAGCCGCGCACAACGGCTCTCTGGAAAACGCAAAGATCATGATCGAAGCGGCTGCCCGGAGCGGCTGCGACGGAGTGGACATCTTCATGGCGGAACCGGAGGAGTTCTACTACACCGGAAAATGTCTGCCGGGACGGGATTTTTTTGCGGAGTGGAGAAAGTTGCACTTCAACCTCGACCAGTGGCGAGAACTCTTCGATTTCGCCCGCCGACAGGGAATCATTCTCTATCCGACGCCGCTGGACACCACTTCCATCGAGCTCTGCCGCCGGCTTCCGGTCGAAATGCTCAACATCAACAGCGATGATGCAAACAACGTCTTTCTGCTCAAGGCGGCCGCCTCGCTCGGCGTGCCGGTGACAGTTCACGACATCAACATCTCGCTCACCGAAATCGCCCTGGCGGTACGAACGCTGCAGGATGCGGGGTGCCGCGACATCATCCTGCTCCATTCCACGCAGGAAAACGGAGACGAAGCAACGCTCTATGAGTCGGCCAACCTGGAGGTCATCAACACATACAAACAGGTGTTCGGCGGCTCCGGCGTGCTGGCCGGCTGTGTGGAACATACCACCAGCGACTTTCTCATCTACGGCGTTGCCGCCCTGCGCCCGGTGTTGATCTCCAAGCATATTCAGCTCCGCCCCGCCGACAATCCCGGCGACTGCCACATCTCGGTGGACACCGCCAATCTTGCCGCCATGGTCCGGAAGGTGCGTTACATCGAGCAGGCTCTCGGCGGCGGCAGCAACCAGTTCGTACTCGGCTCCAACGGTTCAGCCTCGGAATGGACCCTCTCCCGGCGCAAAGTGCTGGTTTCCGCCCGCGACATTCCGGCGGGCAAAACGATCGAAGAGGCGGATCTCACCGCAAAGCGCCCCGGCAATCTCGGTGGAATAAGTCCGATGCAGTACATTCATCTGATCGGCGCCACCGCGAAATGTGAGATCAAGGCCAATACCCCGCTTGAGTTCGAACAGTTCTCCGACATTCAGAGTGCGCCGTACAAATATCCGCCGCTGGATGAATATCAGACCAATGCGGACCTCAATTCCATCCGGGGGGCCTGATCGCTCCCCGATTCCTCCTCTTTCCTCTGTGAAACGAGGAGGAACCTTTTTCAGCACATTCAACTGACCGGCTGGAATTTCAGGCGGCAGGTTCCCGATTTCTCGATCGTCGTTTGCAAGTGAATGCACCAGAGCCGGTCGCCCCAGGAGAGTTTCATCCGCACATCTTCCAGCGGAATCTCCTCCAGACGTTCCAGTTCGATGCCACGAAGTTTCAACCTCATCCCGCTGATTTCAATCCCTGCCGGAGTGAGTTCCGGCTTCACCGCACAGTACAGCGGAAGCTCCACGGAAATCGTTCCTTTGCCGGACACCGTATCCTCAATCGATACCACGCCATCCGCAGTCAGAACCGCCCGGCGCACGCAGGAGGTGATGCCACACTCCTTCGGATACGCCCCGGCGATGTCGATGGCCACCCCGTCCGCCAGCAGCTCCCGATGCCCGGCGGCGAATTCCGCCCCCGGCGCCTGCAGTACTCCGTTGAATGCCGGAACGTTGTGGCCGGAGCTGTTCAGAAAACGGTTTTCATAGCGACGCTCCGAAAATGTGAACTTTGTGTAATCCGTCGCGCCGCAATCGATGATTACCGGTTTCCCGTCGAAGAACAGTTCAAACTCACCGACGTCGTTGTGGTTGTGATTTTCGTTGTTGTGCCCTCCCTTGATGCAGAGAATCGAACCGCTTTCCTCCTTCTCCGGATTCTGCCGGAAAAGGTAGAATTGAAGGTCCGGCAGCACCGTCCGCCCCTCCCCCGGGAAACTTCCTCTGGCCGCCGGATCAGGCGCCCAGAATATCTGTGCAAGCTCGTCCAGAAGAACAAGATGAAGGAACGTTCCCTTTTCGGAAAATCGGTCCGGAATCCCGCCGGTTTCCCGCGGCTGAAATCCGAAAGCGGCCTCCGCGGCAAACGATTTCAGACGCGCACTGCCGGAAAGTTCGGCATAATGGTTCAGCAGTCCGGCGTTCAGCCGGTCGAATTTCGCCGCAGAATCCGCCATGCAGGCAAACCACGGCCCGGTCAGGTGAACTTTGGCGATGTAATCGCCGATGTTGCGAAACTTCTCCTGTGTATAAAACCAGTTGCAACTGCCGCCGGTGTATGTGTTGAGCAGATCGAGGAAGAGCATGAGCCGGATTCCCGCCACCATGAAATATCCGGGCCCCTCATCACAGCCGCCGTCGGCGGCGTAGCGATTGTAGAAAGAGTCACAACATTCGGCCAGTTTCAGGATCAGCCGGGCGAGCCGTTCTGGCTGGTCGCGCAGGAACGTGAACGCGGTCAGCGCGACGTTGGAGGCACACCACGGCCCCCAGTTGTTGAGACCATCCAGCCACCATTCGTGCACACGCTCCTCCTCGACCGGCACGATGACCCGTTCGATGCAGAACTCCCGCACCCAGGTGAGCAATTCCGCCGATTCCGCTGTCAGCTCCTTCTCCAGCAGCCGGACCACGCACGCGAGGGTTGCGCCGGTTTCCGCACAGAAGAGGTCGGTACGCGGCAGATCAAACCGGGGCATCGGGTCATTTTCCCGGTAATACCCGTGTGCGGGCAGATACCAGACCGGTTCGGACAACAGCTGCCAGATTCCCTCCACCACCGCGGGAAGAAACCGGCGACGGTATTCCATCGCCTCCGCGAGACAGAAAAGCGCCAGATGGCTCCGCCGCGTAAAATATGAAGTCTCAAAAATGCGACGGTTCCCGGTACGGACATAAGAGAAGAACTCCCCGGCCTTCAGGATCGGGTAGATTTCGGCATAGTCCTTTCCGAGAATCTCTTCCGCCTTCTTCAGGTAGAGCGGGAAACTCACTTCCCGGAATCTGCTGCCCTCTCTGCTCCACGCGGCCCGGTTCGCGGCCGGCGGAAACCGAAACGGAAACTGCTGTTTCCGGAACACTCCGGCCAGCGCATCCTGCGTCATAAAATTTTTCAGCATTCCGGAACTCCTTCCTGCCGGAGGTGGTCCATTTTGACAAGATGCGTCCCGCCCATCCGGTCTTTGGTCTAACATAGCACAACGGATGATGTTTTCAATTACGGAAGAGATTTTTCCTTTCCCTGTTTCCTCCCTTCGCCTGTTCGACCGGCCCCTCCCCCGTTTCCAGACAAAAAAAGAGGGCCGCGCTCCCCGTATCAGGAACCCGGCCTCTCTTTTGAAAGCAAGATGTTATTTTTCAGTATTGACCTGCTGAAACTCATCCACCGCCTTCTGGGCGATGTTCCGGAGGAACTGCGCCTCTTCCGCGCTCAGCCCTTTCGGAACGAATTTGATCTCGGAGGTCTTGCGCCCGAAGAGTTCGGCAAACCAGACACACGACTGCAGATACCGGCCGCGCTCATTGAGGTGGATGTAATCGACATTCAACTTCCAGTTCCCCTTTTTGTCCTTGCGCCAGTAGTTGTTGCCGATGAAGGCGCCCTGCGGCTCGGGGAGCCGGTTCGGACGGACCACTTTCCTGATATCCTCCGCCGTGTAACTCTGCTGGAATTTCACCGGCTGCTCCGCCCGCGCCATCTGCACCGCGAATCCGGAGGGAATGATCCGGCAGTTGAACTCCTTCGCCGTCTTGACGTAGTTGGCGAAGAGCTTTTCATACATCTCCTTGTAGTCCTTGCAGCACCACTTGCCGAATCCGGGGTGGTCGGGGCGGTAGGACCAGGTCATCTGAATGACGATCTCCGCCTGCGGCGCATACTTGCGCACATACTCATAAAGATTCTTGAACCACGGCTGATAACTCTCCGGCCGGAAACTCTGGTGGCTCGCCTGCTGAAGCGTGACGATATCCCACTTCTTCGAAGTGAGTTTTTCGCGGAGATTGAACTTGCCGTAATAGGGTTTGTACTTCGGATCCTTTTCCGACTTGAGCACCTCGCGCCAATGGCGTTCCAGCGTGCAGCCGCCGATGTTGGCCCGCTCCAGCACCAGCTGGCAGTCCGGCACCGATTTCACGATTTTCGGCAGAAACTCGAAGACGCTGTCGGCGAAACTGTTCCCGATGGTCAGCACCTTCAGTTCCTGCGCCCGCACCCCGACCGCACAGCACAGCAGCGCGGCCCCAAGCATCCATCGTCTCAACATACGGCAATCCTTTCTGTTGCAGTGAAAAGTTCCAACAATATACCTCTATTTTCAACAAATGCAACAGAAGGGGCGGTCAAATTTTATTTCTCCCCCAAAAATTGCCGACCTTCCGGCCTGCCACGCCGTATCTTACGCCGGGAAATGAACTTTTTCTCCGGACCGGCCCTGGTGATCAGCAAGAGCCGCCGCAGCAATCTTTTCGAACAGAATGCGGAACACCGGATCGCGATTGATGCGGCAGACAAACCGGCAGAACGGCCGTCCCGGCTCCCGCCGCCAGCGCCCGTCATCCCCGAGTTTCAGAATCGGTCGCAGTTCCGAGGTGTACGCCTCCGGAGCGGCAAAAATCCCGACGGTTGAAATGTCCCAGATAATCCGGCTCCCCTGCCGGTTCATGAAACGTTTTGCCACCTCGTACAATCCGGCCCCGATTCTGCCGAACGGGGCGCAATGCTCCTCCAGTTCCGCCAGTGTCGTAAGGAGCGTTTCCGCGCCATGGACACACGGAATATGGATCAGCGGAGTTCCGGAGTCAAACACCACCTGCACCGCGGCAATGTCCTGCTTGAGGTTGAATTCACCGCAATCCGGCCAGTCCGGCGGATTGCCGCCCAGCCAGACGATCACGCAACTTTCCGCGATTTCCGGTGCGAGCAGCAAGGCGGACGCCACATTGGTCAACGCGGCAATCGCCAGAATATGCAGGACCCGCCCGGCCCGCTTCGCCTCGCGGGCAAGTTCCACAATGCGCCGGGCGGCGGGAGACTCCACCGGCGTGTCTCTGTCCGGCAGATAGGAGACGGAGCCGCGGTACGCCAGCGACTGCGGAGCTCCGGTGAGCGCAAGGATGCGGCAGATCTCCTGATAACTCTTTTCCATCCCGTCGGCCGGTCCGGAGGAGAGTTCGTTGAAAAACGGCGCGGCGGTTACGGCCCGCAGGTGAAGCAGTTCCGGAGAAAGCAAAGCGAATACCAGCGCGAACTGATCATCCATCTCATTGAAAGTATCCGTATCCAGAACGGCCTCCGCCGGCCTCACGCCGCGCAACATCAGCCGCGCCTGCCGGTCCGCCGCACAAAGGACCTCTTCTCCGCATCCCGCAATCATCGCTTCATTCCCTTCCGAATTCTTTAAACAGTTTTCTGCCGGACGGGGTATAGTATACAGGCGACTGCATCGGGAAACAATTGAAATTCATGAGAAAAAATCACAAAAAAACAGCACAAATCAACATTTTGCCATTGAGAAAAAGAGCGTTTTAACGTATATTCTCCGCCGAAAGTTGCAGAACACAGCCTGAAAGGGGAAACGCATCATGGATGTACTCTTTCCACAACCGGAGGAATCACCTTCCCCCGATGTCTCATTTCTGATCTCCCACTCCGGTCATTATGAATTTGTGGACAACGTTCCGCGGCCGATGCACTCCCACCGGGGCGCTGAAGTGGTCCTGTTCACCCGGGGCAGCTGCGAAACCAGAGTGGAAAGCGGTGAGCATTTTCATTGCGTCCCCGATATGCTGCTCATCCTTCCCCCCGGATTGCGGCATATTCAATATGACAACTCCACAGATTGCGAAACCTACTACACGGTGTTTGAAGATTTTTCCGGAACGGCCGACTTCACCTTGCGGAGCATCCGGCTGCAGGAGGAGACTCACATCGCCCGCTGGCTCACCGAGATCTATGAGCTGTGCCGGGAACATGAGTTTCAAGAGGCCTCCCATCTGCTCGCGGCAGCGTGGCTGCGCATCGAACGGCTGGAAGCCGCGCGCGCCCGCTGCATCGACATGCACCCGGCCCTCCGGCAGGCGCTGGCGGAGATGCTTCATCACTACGCAGAAGATCTCTCCATTACGGAAATCGCCCGCAGGAGCAATGCCAGCGTCAGTTTGATCCACCAGCTGTTTCGGCGCCAGTTCGGCATGGGGCCGCGCCGGTTTCTGATCGCTCTGCGGATGCGGGAGGCGCGCGCCGCCCTGCTGAATCCCAACTTCAACATCTCCGACGTCGCCAGAGAAAGCGGATTTCGCAGCACGAACTACTTCATTCGCCTCTTCAAGGAGTTCCACGGCGTCACGCCCAACACGTTCCGGCGTTCTCCCGATCAATTTGCCGACCGTCTCAAACTCACGGAAAAACTTTTTGACTTCAGCGCCGGGCGTTCCGATTTCTGAAACCGCCCACCCTGCCCGGCGGCTCAATCGAATTTCAATGAAAAGTCGAGCGGCCCGTAATCAACGTCAAGTTTCACCAGCAGACGGTTTTCGCCCGGCCGCAGAGAGACCCGCCGTTTCAATGTTTTTCGAAACGACGGCGGCAGAACCGGCGAATTCGGATCCCGGTTGAAGGTGTGATTGTGATCGTCGATGAGCAACGTTCCGTTCAGCCAGACGCGAACGCCGTTGAAGGTGGAGAGTTCCAGCGTGTACTCCCCCGCCGCCGGAACATCGACCGTCGTGGCCGCGTATCCGGCAACATACTGCAACGGCGAAACATCCAGCCCCGGGACATCGCTTCGCAGCAACGCATTGCCGAGATCGACCCGATCTCCGGAGGAACGGCAGGGCTTCCAGCGATTGACCAGCGTTCCCGCCTCGTAATAGGCCTTTTCATAGGCGGGGAATTCGGTTCGGATCTCCTGGTCTTCCGGGACGGCAGCCGCCTCTCCCCCGAGAAAATCCTGCCGGAATCCGGAACATTTCGGCCGTTCTCCCACGTTCGGGAACGGGCCGATCACCATCCAGTCACGCAGGAATTTTCCGCGCTGCAGAGCGGTTCCCGTGGCCGGCGGGGTCAAGCTGGTTTCCAGAAGAAGCGGTTTGCCGCCGGAATCGAGGAAGCGAAGGGCGAACGCGTAGCCGCCGGTCTCCTGTTCGATCTTCACCAGCAGGCGGTTCCACCCTTTTTTCAGACGGACGGAATGGCGGTTTTCATCCGGTTTACAGCCGCGGTAGGCCTGCAAAGCGCCGACCATTTCGCCGTTGAGAAAGATCTTGTAACCGTCATCGCTGCCGATCGTCAGCACGGCATCCCGGTCGGAATCGCTTTTCACATAGCAGGCGGCATACCCGAAAATGTATTGAATGATTCCATCCAGCCCGGGGTGGTCGATCAGAAACGCTCCGGAAAGATCGACCACATCTTTGTCGGATGTGAGCCAGTCCCAGCGGATGGTGAACCGCCCGGGCTCCCAGTACGCCTCCGGATTGCGCTTGAATTCCACCTGTTGCGGCGGCAGGGCAAGGGAGGGATGAATTGTTGTCTCTCCGCCGAGAAAGTCGGTGTTCATCCACTGCGCAGTCCGTTTTTCCCGGCTGCCGTAGTTGGGGAACGGGCCGAGCACCAGCCAGCGCCGGATGAATCCGGTAGGGCCGACCGGCGCAAGTTTGGCGTAGGCCGATTTCGGCCGACGCAGGGAAGCGGGAGTCTCTTTGCGGGAGGTCGCATCTGCCGCCGTATCGCCAAGATCGACGTTGCCCGGGGTGAATTCCGCCGAACCGGTTCCGAGATCGAACCGCAGTTTCGGCAGGTACTCCCAGCCCGGGTTACCGAGCGGAATGCAGACAAGCTCCACCTCATGAGTCAGCGTTTTGCCCTCCGCCGTGACGGAGATGGTCTGTCTGCCGGGGAGATCGTAATAGAACCATGCCCTCCCCTGCGCATCGGCCTGGACGCCCTGCGGGCCGCCGGATTCACTTGTCGAAAAGACGTTTTCATGCGGAACCGGCTTTCCGTTGCGGACCACCTCGACAAGCAGCTCCGGACTCCGCCGGATTGCCAGTTCCGGCAGCGGCTGAAAGATGTTGCGATACGCCTCCATCACCGCGGTCGGGGTGTAGGCGGGGCGTTCCGGGTCGAAGAAGTTGACCGGTCCGCGGCGCAATGTCATGTTGTCAAGATAGAGCTTTTCCGCCCGGATTCCCCCCGAGCCGGACATCGACGGCCAGACCACGGGGCGGCTGAACACCTTCTGCGGCGCCGCGGTGTAATATTCGCTCCACGGTCCGCAGGCGCGGGAATCCCGTTTCGAGGCGATGGCGCCGAGACCGGTGAAGGTGTAGGGCATGACGCCGTCGACGCCCGCCTTATAGTAACTCTTCACCAGCCGTTCGAGCCAGAGTTTCATCAGCCGTTCCGCGCCGCGGGCCTGCTGCGGGTTGTAGAGCGCGTTCGAGACCTCCGGGTTCCAGAACTCGCCGATCACCACCGGTTTTTCCGCCAGAGAGCAGTATTCGCGAATGCGGTTCACGCCGAGATCGTAATCGTGCAGAACCGCGACCGGAGCCTCCGGAGCCAGCGCGGAGCTGTGCGAGTGGTTCATCAGAATCATGTGGGGGGCCTCGGCCTGCGCCCGTTCGCGGAACTTCTTCACGGTCCGGTAATTCGCAGCGTTCATCGTCTCATTTTCAAGCGAGAAGAAGAGCATCGAAGGGGCGTTGCGGAATTTCCGCATGATCTTTGTGTAGTTCAAGTTTTCCTGTTTTTTTGAACTGCTCCCGCGAATCGAGAGAAGTTCCTGAA
>OIWS01002739.1_pt1 | contig 13838 bp, 6 predicted proteins | sample 1587611 | NCBI WGS metagenome assembly OIWS01 (sample SAMEA3888919, study PRJEB22519) | human gut metagenome | biome: human gut; feature: human-associated habitat; material: faeces | place: Denmark | collected 2010 | reverse complement strand
ACCGATGGTTTCCAGCAGCGGGCCGATCGAGGTGAAACGTTCGTAAGTCGCCGGGTAATCACGCTCAACCGGAATAATATGCGGCGCGGTTTTCCCTGGGATCAGGTCGCATTCGCCTTTTTTCCAGTCTTTGACATCCAGCGGCTGCGCCATTTCCGCGGCGGAGTCGTGCTGGATCGGCAGGGTCACCACGTCGGTTTCTTTACCGAGGTGGCCCACGCACACTTCAGAGAATTTCTTCGCGATACCTTTATAGATCTCCCAGTCGCTCTTCGATTCCCAGGCTGGATCAACGGCGGCCGACAGCGGGTGAATAAACGGATGCATATCCGAGGTATTCATGTCGTCTTTTTCGTACCAGGTGGCGGTCGGCAGCACGATGTCGGAGTAGAGACAGGTGCTCGACAGACGGAAATCGAGGGTCACCACCAGATCCAGTTTGCCGTCGAGGCCGTTATCCCGCCATTCGACTTCTTCCGGCTTCACGCCGCCCTGCTTGCCCAGGTCTTTGCCCTGAATGCCGTTCTCGGTACCCAGCAGGTACTTGAGCATGTATTCATGGCCTTTACCGGAGGAGCCCAGCAGGTTGGAACGCCAGATAAACAGGTTACGCGGGTGGTTTTTGCCATTTTCCGGCTGCTCGGCCGCAAAGCGAATCGAGCCCTCTTTCAGCGACTTCACGGTGTAATCCACCGGGGTCATTCCGGCTTTTTTCGCTTCGTCAGCGATACGCAGCGGGTTGACGCCAAGCTGCGGCGCCGACGGCAGCCAGCCCATCCGCTCTGCGCGCACGTTAAAGTCGATCAGGTGGCCGCTGTAACGGGATTTATCCGCCATCGGCGACAGCAGTTCCTGCGCGGTCACCGTTTCATAGCGCCACTGGCTGGAGTGGTTATAGAAGTACGAGGTACTATTCATGTGACGTGCCGGACGCTGCCAGTCAAGGGCGAACGCCAGCGGCTGCCAGCCGGTTTGCGGACGCAGTTTTTCCTGGCCCACATAGTGCGCCCAACCGCCGCCGCTCTGACCGACGCAGCCGCAGAAGATCAGCATATTGATCAGGCCGCGGTAGTTCATGTCGAGGTGGAACCAGTGGTTGAGGCCCGCCCCGACGATAATCATCGAACGACCGTGAGTTTTATCGGCGTTATCGGCAAATTCACGGGCGGTACGGATGATATGCGCGCGGGAGACGCCGGTGATCTTCTCCGCCCACGCCGGGGTGTAGGCTTTCACTTCATCGTAGCCGGCGGCGCAGTTGTCATCGTTCAGACCGCGCTCCAGGCCGTAGTTAGCCATGGTCAGGTCATACACGGTGGTGACCAGGGCGGTAGAGCCGTCGGCCAGCTGCAGGCGTTTGGCCGGCAGTTTGTGCAGCAGAATGTTTTCCAGATCGACTTTGTTGAAGTGCTCAGAACCTTCGCCGCCGAAGTACGGGAAGCCGACGTTCGCCACTTCATCATGGCTGCCCAGCAGGCTCAGACGTAGCTCAATCTCTTCGCCAGTTTTACCGTCGCGCTGTTCGAGGTTCCATTTGCCTTTGTCGCCCCAGCGGAATCCGAGGGAACCGTTCGGTACGGTCATGTCGCCCTTCTCGTCAAAGGCGACGGTTTTCCATTCCGGATTGTTCTCCTGACCAAGGGAATCCACGAGGTCGGATGCGCGCAGCGTACGGCCGGCGGCATAATAACCGTCGCGCTCCTCGAGCATCACCAGCATCGGCATGTCGGTATAGCGGCGCACATAGTCGGTGAAATACTGGCTCGGCTTATCGAGGTGGAATTCACGCAGCATCACATGGCCCATCGCCAGCGCCATCGCGGCATCGGTACCCTGCTTCGGCGCCAGCCACAGATCGCAGAGTTTGGCGATTTCGGCGTAGTCCGGAGTGATGGCTACGGTTTTGGTCCCTTTATAGCGGACTTCGGTAAAGAAGTGCGCATCCGGGGTGCGGGTCTGCGGCACGTTTGAGCCCCAGGCGATGATATAGCTGGAGTTATACCAGTCGGCGGATTCCGGCACATCGGTCTGCTCGCCCCAGGTCATTGGCGAAGCCGGCGGCAGGTCGCAGTACCAGTCGTAGAAGCTCAGACAGGTGCCGCCGATCAGCGACAGATAACGGGCGCCGGACGCGTAGGAGACCATCGACATCGCCGGGATCGGCGAGAAGCCAGCCACGCGGTCCGGACCGTAGGTTTTGACGGTATAGACGTTGGAGGCGGCAATCAGCTCATTCACTTCCTGCCAGGAGGAACGTACAAAACCGCCGCGACCGCGGGCCTGTTTGAAGCTTTTAGCTTTGTCGGCGTCTTCGATAATCGACGCCCATGCCTCAACCGGATCGCTATGCTGAACTTTCGCTTCCCGCCACATCTTCATCAGGCGTTTACGCATCAGCGGGTATTTCAGGCGGTTAGCGCTGTACAGGTACCAGGAGTAGCTGGCGCCGCGCGGGCAACCGCGTGGTTCGTGGTTCGGCAGGTCCGGACGGGTGCGCGGGTAGTCAGTCTGCTGCGTTTCCCAGGTCACCAGACCGTTTTTGACATAAATCTTCCAGCTGCATGAGCCGGTGCAGTTGACACCGTGAGTGGAACGCACAATTTTGTCATGCTGCCAACGTTGACGGTATCCATCCTCCCAGTCCCGGTTGGTGTTTAGAAGCTGGCCGTGCCCATCGGCAAAGGTTTCACCCTTCTGTTTGAAGTAGCGAAACCGGTCCAGGAATTTACTCATCGGGTTTCTCCTGATATGGAGCCTGACGGCTCTCTGATAAATCGACATTGCTGGATTTGCAGCGAAGGTAACGCTATGAAAGAGGGCGAGAATTGATAGCGATCAATCCGAACTGGCTTGTTACTGCGCAGCAAAACCTCGATTACCACCAAGGTGGTATAAGATGTTATTTTTTAACTTGTTGTTTTTTAATGATTTTCACCTCAAAAAGCAGCGCCTCACCGGGATTTGTTAACAACGGAGGTATTAAGGGGTAGAGCCATTTCACTGGCAAGCCCACCTGTTCTGGCTCAGCGGTCGATGCGGACAATATTCTCCCATAGTATGTTGTAACTAATTAAGCGGTTAAAAAAGGCGCCTCCGTGGGGAGCGCGCCTTTTTATACGCCAACGTTACCGCGGCCGATTACTGACGCTTACGACCGTATACCGCCCAGGTGATCACCACGCAGGCAATATAGAACACGAGGAACACTTTCATCGCCCCGGCCGGCGAGCCGGTCAGATCCAGCGAGATACCGAACGCTTTCGGAATAAAGAAGCCGCCGATAGCGCCAATGGCGGAGATAAAGCCCAGCGCCGCCGCGGTATCGGTCGCCGCCTCGCGCATCGCCTGCGCTTCGCTGCCGCCCTGGGCCTTCACGCGGTCCATAGTCAGCTTACGGAAGATCACGGAGATCATCTGGAAGGTGGAGGCGCTCCCCAGCCCGGCGGTCAGGAACAGCACCATAAACACCGCGAAGAAGGCGATAAAGTTACCGCCCTGGCCGTTGGTCGGCAGGGTCAGGAACAGCAGCGCGCAGAAGACAGCCATCACCACAAAGTTGACCAGCGTTACGCGGGTCCCACCGAGGCGGTCGGAGATCGCCCCGCCCATCGAACGCGCCAGCGCGCCAATGAACGGGCCGAAGAAGGCGTAATGCAGGATCTGCACATCCGGGAACTGAGTTTTTGACAGCATCGCGAACCCGGCGGAAAAGCCGATAAAGGAGCCGAAGGTCGCGAGATAGAGCAGCGCCATAATCCACAGATGCAGGCGCTTAAGTACCGGCAACTGCTCGCTCAGCGACGCTTTCGAAGCCGACAGGTCGTTCATAAAGAACCACGCCGCCAGAGTGAAAATAATCAGGAAAGGTACCCAGATCCACGCGGCGTTTTCCAGATACAGCATCGAGCCGTCCGGTTGCTCGCTACCGTTACCGCCAAAAACGGCAAAGATAGAGATCGAGACCACCAGCGGCGCGACCAGCTGCATCACGCTGACGCCCATATTGCCAAGTCCGCCGTTAACGCCGAGCGCCCCGCCCTGCTTCGCTTTCGGGAAGAAGAAGCTGATGTTGGCCATACTGGAGGCAAAGTTGGCTCCGGCGAAGCCGCACAGCAGAGAGATAATCACGAAGATGCTAAACGGCGTAGAGGTATCCTGGACCGCGAAGCCCAGCCAGACGCATGGCACAATCATGATCCCGGTGCTGAACGCCGTCCAGCGACGGCCGCCGAACAGCGGCACCATAAAGGCGTAAGGCACGCGTAATAAGGCGCCTGACAGCGCCGGCAGCGCGGTCAGCATAAACAGCTGATCGGTTGTAAACTGAAAGCCTACTTTGTTGAGGTTAACGGCAACCGCGCTGAACAACATCCAAACGCAGAACGCCAGTAACAGACAGGGAACGGAGATCCATAAATTGCGGCTTGCCACACGATGGCCGCGCTGTTGCCAGAATTCAGGATCTTCAGGCCGCCAGTCGGTTATGACCGAGCGGTTAGCCTTCTCCGGGAGGGAAGATTGACTCATAGATACCTCTGATTATTCATATTTCCTGCCGCTACCTTAGGGGTTACCCGGGGCGGTAAGTTGATATAAATCAAAGGAAAAGCGCGAGCTAATTTGTGCAAAAATAAACCATGCCTCCAAGTGAGTAGAGAATGGCGGGGAAAAAAGTGTGGTTTTTCACGCTGCTGCCGGGTTGCGTATAATCCCCCCCCTAACATCGCCTACCACCGACAATTAAGGAGTAACTCTTTGGGGGTATGGGTATACTCCAGGGGATAGTCGAGAATAAGCGCCACTCCCGGAGACATGACCGGTCAGGAGCCACGCATTCCATGTTAAAACGTCTTTTTACCCCGCTGACGCTGGTCAATCAACTGGCGTTAATCGTGCTGCTCGCCACGATTATTGGCGTCGCCGGCATGGCGATCTCCGCGCGCCTGGTGAACGGCGTGCAGGGCAGCGCGCACGCCATTAACAAGGCCGGTTCATTGCGTATGCAAAGCTACCGGCTGCTGGCGGCGATCCCGCTGAATGAAAACGATCAAAAACTGGTGGCGGACATGACCGCCACCGTCTTCAGCCCGGAGCTGCAAAATTCCGCCCGCCGCGACGGCCAGGAAATCCAGCTTAAAGCCCTGCAGCAGTACTGGCAGCTGGCGCTGGCCCCCGGGATGCAGCGCGCAGTCAATCAGGCGGAAGTGGCCCAGGATGTCGCCGACTTTGTCGATCGTATCGACCAGTTGGTCACCGCATTCGACCACACCACCGAGCAGCGTATCGAACGGGTGGTCTGGATCCATCGCATCCTCGCCATTGGTATGGCGCTGCTGCTGATCTTCACTATCATCTGGCTACGCGCCCGCCTGCTGCGGCCGTGGAAACAGCTGCTGAGCATGGCGCGCGCGGTGAGCCAGCGTGATTTCACCCAGCGGGCGCACATCAGCGGCCGCAACGAAATGGCGACCCTGGGCATGGCGCTGAATAACATGTCGGAAGAGCTGGCGGAAAGCTATGCCGTGCTCGAGCGGCGGGTGCAGGAGAAGACTGCCGGACTGGAGCAGAAGAACGAGATCCTCGCTTTCTTATGGCAGGCCAACCGCCGGCTGCACTCCAGCGCGCCGCTCTGCGAACGTATTTCGCCGGTACTGAATGGCCTGCAGGGTCTGACGCTGCTGCGCGATATCGAGGTACGGGTTTACGACCTGGAAGACGAAGATAATCACCAGGAGTTTACCTGCCACTCGGATGATGACTGTGATGATAAAGGCTGCTACCTCTGTCCACGCAATCTGCCGCCGCTGCCGGATGGCGGAACAACGCTGAAGTGGCGGCTGTCAGATGCGCATAGTCAGTACGGCATCCTGCTGGCGACGCTGCCGGTTGGCCGCCATCTCAGCCACGATCAGCAGCAGCTGGTGGATACCCTGGTGGAACAGCTGACCAGCACCCTGGCGCTGGACCGCCATCAGGAGAAGCAGCAGCAGCTGATCGTCATGGAAGAACGGGCCACTATCGCCCGCGAGCTGCACGACTCCATCGCCCAGTCGCTTTCCTGTATGAAGATGCAGGTTAGCTGTCTGCAGATGCAAGGCGACGCCTTGCCGACGGAAAGCCGCCAGCTGCTGGGGCAGATCCGTAACGAACTGAATACCTCGTGGGCCCAGCTGCGGGAGCTGTTAACCACCTTCCGCCTGCAGTTAACCGAGCCGGGGCTGCGCCCGGCGCTGGAGGCCAGCTGTCAGGAGTACAGCGCCCACTTCGGCTTTACGGTGCAGCTTGATTACCAGCTCCCGCCGCGCTTTGTGCCCTCGCATCAGGCGATCCACCTGCTGCAGATCGCTCGCGAAGCGTTGAGCAACGCTCTGAAGCATGCCAGCGCGACCGAAGTGACCGTGACGGTGTCACAACGCGATAATCAGGTTCGTCTGGTGGTAGCGGATAACGGCCGCGGCGTACCGGACCACGCCGAACGGAGTAACCATTACGGTTTAATTATTATGCGGGATCGCGCCCAGAGCTTGCGCGGTGACTGTCAGGTACGACGCCGGGAAACCGGTGGAACCGAAGTGATCGTCACGTTTATCCCGGAAAAAACGTTTTCCATCCAATAAGGAGACCCTCATGAGTCAACAGGAACGGGCAACTATCCTTCTCATTGACGACCATCCGATGCTGCGCACCGGCGTGAAACAGTTGATCAGCATGGCGCCGGACATCCAGGTGATTGGCGAGGCCAGCAATGGCGCGCAAGGTATTGAGCTGGCCGAGTCGCTGGATCCTGACCTGATCCTGCTGGACCTCAATATGCCGGGCATGAACGGTCTGGAGACGCTGGATAAGCTGCGTGAGAAATCCCTTTCTGGCCGGGTAGTGGTCTTCAGCGTCTCCAACCATGAAGAGGACGTTGTCACCGCCCTGAAGCGCGGCGCCGATGGCTATTTGTTGAAGGACATGGAACCGGAAGATCTGCTGAAAGCGCTGCAGCAGGCGGCCGCCGGAGAGATGGTATTAAGCGAAGCGTTAACGCCGGTGCTGGCCGCCAGCCTGCGCGCCAACCGCGCCACCTCCGATCGGGACATCAGCCAGCTGACCCCGCGCGAGCGCGACATTCTCAAGCTGATAGCCCAGGGACTGCCGAACAAAATGATCGCCCGTCGCCTGGATATCACCGAAAGCACCGTCAAAGTACACGTGAAGCACATGCTGAAGAAAATGAAGCTCAAATCCCGCGTGGAAGCGGCGGTATGGGTCCACCAGGAGCGAATCTTCTAAGGCGAGTCCGTCCAGGAGACGCCTGGCGTGGTAAACTTGACCAGCGGCTCGGTCAGCGCCAGGGCGATCTCATTGGAGGAGACGCGCTGCCCCTGTTTATCCTCCACCACCACCGACAGGCGCCAGCGGTTCGCGGCGCCCGGTTCACTGTTCCACACCGGCATAATGATGCTCCAGCCATCGGGGCTGCTGGCATCTACCGGCGGCGTCAGGCTGAGGGCCTGGGTGTCTCCCTGCCAGTGCAGCGCCTTGATGCCATGCAGACTATGGATCTGCAGCTTCAACTGCACCGTCTCCCCGGACTGCAGATCCCAGGGCGGCGTGGCCAGATAGACCGTCAGATTTTTGCGCTGACGATACTCCACCACCGGCAGATTATCCCGCTCCGGACTATCGAAGCGGCTCCCGCGCAGCGAGTTGCTGATCGCCACCTCGTCTGCCGCAAGCTGCTGCTTAAGGGGTACGCCAAAGCGATAGTTTAGCTTCAGTCCCACATTGTTCTGGCTGACGCCATTTTCCCCCTGCTTATGCTTAGCGGTCACCGTGACCAGCGGGACCGGGGTGTAATTGAGCCCAACGGAGACGGCCACCGGATTATGGTAGCCGGTGCCGGAGTGAAACAGATCGACGCTATCGCCGAAATACTGTTCGACGCTGACGCTGGTGTTGATGTGCTGGTAGAACGGCAGCCGCGCCTGGGCGGTGACGTCATACCCTGCGGCCATCCGCTGCTCCTGAGTCTGATTATCGCGTAGCTGCCAGTCGCCCAGCGGATGGTAATAGTTTGCCGACAGGCGGAGATATTCTCCCCACGCTTCGGCGCCAACGCTGCCGCGCGCCAGGCTTTCGCTCAGCACTTTATCGTAAAACGAGTTATAGCCCAGCAGCCAACCGCCAACCCGCCAACGCTGGCCAAGCCCGATGTTGCCCACCAGATCGTGCTCGCGCCGGGTCACCGAGTACTGGTTCCACGTCAGATAACGGTCGTTATCCTGCAACGGCACGAACCAGCTCCCTTTACTGCCGGTGAATTTCCCCTCTTTATTGACCAGCAGGTCGACATTGGCGTTGCCCCACGGCGAGAGCCAACTCTCCAGCTGATGACTCACTTCATTGCCGATTTTACTGATGGCAAACAGCTGCGCCTGTTCACCCGCCGTCAGACCATTGTCGCTCATGCTGGCCTCGCCAAACTTCTTCGCCACTTCGGCAAAGTGCCGGGCGTCGTCATCAACCTGGGGAGCAATCCCCATATCGGGCAGCGGATCTTGCGCTTGCGCAGGGCGGGTGGTGTCGCTGGCGGTCAGCGCCCAGACGGGAACGCCCGGCAACAGCAGGAGAAAGGTCAACGTTGGCAACAAACGGAACGACACAGGCATTAACAGAGTTTGCGCAAGCTCACAAAAATGGATAGAAGTGTTAGTTTATCGTTTTTTCCCTGCTCCCGCAGCCCTGTGGGCAATTCCAGGAATAAGCTGAAACCGGTTGGGTAAGGTGCCGCCCAACCGGAGGCGTCGCTGCGCGCCACCGTTACGCCCGGGTTCGTTGCGCCGCCAGCAGCGCGTTGAGCTCCGGCACGCAAGAGCCGCAGTTGGTCCCGCATTTCAGCTTCCCACCCAGCGCCCCGACGCTGGCGCAGCCGCTGGCGATGGCCTCGTTAATTGACCATTCCCCCACCCCAAAGCAGCTGCAGACGATCCGCCCCCGCGGCGCGACTGCGGCGCCCGGTCGGCCGCTAAGCAAGGCATGTCGTTGGGCAGCATCGGACGGCGGCGCGGCAAAGGCAGCGCTTATCCATGCGCAATCCACCGCCGGCTCGCGCGCATCGCTCCACCAGCCGAGCATCAGCCTTCCCTGATGCCAGGCCAGCAGGTTCCACACCGCGCCGCCGTCAGCCACCTGTAACTGCCAGCCGCGCCGGGCGCACCACGCGCTGAGCCACTGTCGGGCAGATGCCTCCCCGGCCAGCGAGTAGTGCAGCACGCCTGGCGTCGCCCGCCGCCGCCAGTGCCAGGCCGCAGGAAATGGTAGCGGTTCGCGGCAAAAAAGCTCGCTGTGCCAGGCCGGTTGCCAGGCGGCGATCGCCACCGCCGCCTGTTTACTTTCCGGCTGGCCGGAATACGGGTCCGTGACGGCGGCCAGCAGGTTATTCACCCGCCCCTGACGGGCAAACTGGTTGTTCCAGTGCATCGGAACAAACAGCGAGCCGGGGCGCTGCCCTTCGCTGATCGCCACTTTCGCCACCATCACCCCATGCCGCGACCAGATCCGCGCCAGCCCGTCAGCGGGAAGCTGATAGCGAACGGCATCCTGCGGCGCCACCTCCACCATTGGCTCCGCGATATGCTGCATCAGCCGCGGCACCGCGCCGGTACGGGTCATGGTGTGCCACTGATCGCGGATCCGCCCGCTGTTGAGGATCAGCGGATAAAAGGCATCGGTTGTCGCCCGGGTCGGTTGAGGCGTCACCGGCACCATCCGCAGCCTGCCATCGCCATGCCAGCCGCGCGTGATATCCCAGACGGCCTCGCTGCGGCTGACCGGCCAGCGCACCGGCGGCATGGCGTCCCACGCCTCACGGCTGAGATCAGCCAGCGCGCCGATATCAAACGCCCGCTGGCCGTCGTTTTCGAAACCGGACAGCGCCGCATGCTCGCGGAAGACGTCATGCGGATGCTGCCAGGCAAACGCCTCGCGATACCCCAGCGCCTGGCCCACTCTGGCGATGATCCACCAGTCCGCTTTCGCCTCCCCCGGCGGCGGCAGAAAGCTGCGCTGACGGGATATCCGCCGCTCCGAGTTGGTGACCGTGCCATTCTTCTCGCCCCAGGCCAGCGCTGGAAAGCGGATGTGGGCGAAACGTCCGGTATCGGTCTGGGCGGCGACATCCGAGACGATCACCAGCGGACAGGCGGCCAGCGCCTGGCTCACCGCGTGGCTGTCAGGGAGCGACACCACCGGGTTGGTACCCATGATCCAGACCGCTTTGACCTCGCCGCGGCCAATGGCGGCAAACAGCTCCACGGCGGTCAGCCCGGGGGTCTGCGCCAGCCGTTCCGTCCCCCAGAAGCGGGCCAGCCGCTGCAGATCGTCTGGCACAAAATCCATGTGCGCCGCCAGCATCGTCGCCAGCCCGCCGACTTCGCGGCCGCCCATGGCGTTGGGTTGACCGGTCAGCGAAAAGGGGCCGCAGCCGCGGCGGCCATACTTCCCGCTGGCCAGATGGACGTTGATGATGGCGTTACATTTGTCGCTGCCGCTGGCGGATTGATTGATTCCCATGGTGTAGAGGGTGATCGCCCGCGGGGCGGCGATGAACTCGCGATAGAATCCCGCCACCTCATCGGCAGGCAGACCGCAAAAGGCCGCCACCCTCGCCACGTCCCAGCCGCGGGCGGCGGCCAGCGCCTGCGGGCCGTCGCGAAAGCCATCGACGCAGGCTCCTGCCTCAGCCAGGGCGTTAAGCAGCCCCGCAAACAACCCGCCGTCGCTTCCCGGGGCCAGCGCCAGATGGCGGTCGGCGATCTCGCAGGTAGCGGTGCGTCGGGGGTCGATCGCCACGATCCGCAATCGGGGATTATCCCGCTTCGCCTGCGCCAGCCGCTGGAACAGCACCGGATGCGCCCAGGCGGCGTTCGAGCCGACCAGCACCACCAGATCGCTGTTTTCCACATCATCGTAGCTGCAGGGCACCACGTCGGCGCCAAAGGCCCGCTTGTAGCCAGTGACCGCTGACGACATGCACAGCCGTGAATTGGTATCGATGTTCGCCGCGCCGATAAACCCTTTCATCAGCTTATTGGCGGCATAGTAATCCTCGGTTAACAGCTGGCCGGAGGCGTAAAAGGCCACCGCTTGCGGTCCGTGCTGGTCGATAATCTGTCTCAGGCGCGCAGCGGTTTCCGCCAGCGCCTGAGGCCAGGCTACCTGCTGGCCGTCGACCTCCGGCGTCAGCAGCCGCCCCGCCAGGCCCGTGGTCTCCCCTAAGGCGGCCCCTTTGACGCACAGACGGCCGAGGTTCGCCGGGTGCTGATCGTCGCCACGCACGCTCACCTGCCCCGCGTCGTCCACGCTCGCCAGCACCCCGCAGCCTACGCCGCAGTAGGGGCAGGTCGTTCGGATGGTCTTCATCAGGAGGCCTCCGCGCGGGCCAGCAGCTGCTGGTTGCCCACCCACACTTTGCCGTTTTCTACTTTCACCGGCCAGGCGCGTACCGCCTGTTCGTCGCCGTCGCACGGCCAGCCGTCGCGCAGGCGTATCCGCTGTTTATACAGCGGGGAGATCACCACCGGCTCGCCGCCGACGTCCCCTAACAGCCCACGCGACAGCACGTTGGCCGCGCTGCCCGGCTCGCGGTTGTCGAGGGCGTAGACCCGCTCGCCGAAGCGGAACAGGGCAATCTGCCGCTCCCCTAAGCGGGCGCCGATCCCCGCCTGCGCCGGAATGGCGTCAAGGTCGCATACCGCCTGCCACGGTCGGGATGGGAGTTCGCCTTCGGGCAACGTCTCAGTCAGCAGCGGCTGCGGCTGACCGCGCAGATCGCGGCGCTGCACAGCCTCGTCGGGCTGGTCGCTATTAACGAAGGAGCGGAACAGCGCCAGACGCTGCGGATCGTTGAGGGTGGTCTGCCACTCGCACTGGTAGCTGTCGACGATCCGGGCCATCTCCTGCTCCAGCTCCTCGCCAATGCCAAGACTATCCTCCAGCACCACCTGCCGCAGATAGGCGACGCCGCCCTCCAGGTTATCCATCCAGGTGCTGGTTCGCTGCAGGCGATCGGCGGTACGGATATAGAACATCAGCAGACGATCGATGCTGCGGATCAGCGTCGCTTCGTCGAGATCGCTGGCAAACAGGTCGGCGTGACGCGGTTTCATCCCGCCGTTGCCGCAGACGTACAGATTCCAGCCTTTGTCGGTGGCAATCACCCCGATATCTTTCCCCTGGGCTTCAGCGCATTCGCGGGTGCAGCCGGAGACCGCCATCTTGATTTTGTGCGGGGCGCGTAGCCCTTTATAGCGATGCTCGAGCCGTACCGCGAGCCCGGTGGAGTCTTGCACGCCGTAGCGACACCAGGTTGAGCCGACGCAGGATTTCACCGTGCGCAGCGACTTGCCGTAGGCGTGGCCGGTTTCAAACCCGGCGTCGGCCAGCTCGCGCCAGATAGCCGGCAGCTGTTCCAGCCGCGCGCCAAACAGGTCGATGCGCTGGCCGCCGGTCACTTTGCTGTAGAGCTGGTAACGTTTGGCGATCTGCCCGATGGCGATCAGCCCGTCCGGCGTCACTTCCCCTGCCGCCATCCGCGGCACCACCGAATAGCTCCCGTCCTTCTGGATATTGGCGAAATAGCGGTCGTTGGTATCCTGCAGCGGCAGGTGCGCCGGCTTCAGCAGGTACTCGTTCCAGCAGGAGGCCAGCACCGAGGCCACCAGGGCCGTGCCGGTGGCGGACATGAGCACGCCCACGCCCAGCCAGAGCGGCGGCAGGCCCGCCAGATGCATGATGCCCCAGCAGATCAGGGGATGGATGCCCAGCTTGCACAGCAGGAGCCAGGCCTGCCGGATAACCGTATGCCCGCCGTTGCGGCGCAGGGCCAGCACCAGCTTCTGGCGCAGGTCGAAGCCCAGGGCCAGCAGCATGCAGGGCGCGGCCGTACTGCCGATGAGCGCCGCGGCGTGATCCAGCGGCTGCCACAGCCCCAGCCCCGAGCAGGCCAGGGCAAGGCCCGCCAGCGTGGCCAGAAGCAGGGGGTTGCCCAGCAGGAACAGGCGCAGCAGCTTCCAGATGCGGCCCCGGCCGTCGCCCCAGGCCGCTGAACCTGCCAGACAGTCCATGCGGATCTGGGCCATGATGACCACCACATTGGGCGTCAGGGCCGCCAGCCCGGCCACCACCATGGCTTCGTGATTGCCCGGCAGCAGGCCGGCCACGATGGGCAGGCCCACGAAGGCCGTGTTGCTGGCGCTGCAGGCCAGGCCGGAGATGATGGCCGGGCCCGTCCCCCGCCGGGAAAAAAGCCTGTCCACGGCGTAGCCCAGCAGATAGCACAGCATCTGCGCCCCGATGACGCCCAGCCAGAAACCGCCGTGGGCCAGATCCAGACGGCTCGCACCGGACAGGATATGCAGCATGAGCACGGGCAGGGCCAGCTTGAGCACATAAAGGCCCATGGCCGCGCCGGTATTCTCCGGCAGCACGTCGGTCATGTGGACCGCAGCCCCCACGGCTATGAGCAGAAAGACGGGAAGAACAGCGTAGAATGCTTCCATACGACACCTCCATGCGGACCGTAGTGTGGCTCTCCCGGAGGATGTCGCTTGCGGTGAGGGGAAAGATGCGCCTCTTTCCTCCGCTTGTCCAGAAAATTGTTTGTTTAACCAAACAATATATAACCTATTGAAAAAGCCCGGTATCGACCGGGCTTCGATAGAATTTTATCCAGCAGTGTGGAGCGCTTTGCAGGACAAGGCCCCGCAGGACGCACGTCGGCGGGCGCCCTCTGCCGCCCCTGCATCCCCAGTCAGGACACCGGCACGGCAGGAAGGCCGTCCAGGCGCATC
>OIWS01002736.1_pt1 | contig 13854 bp, 9 predicted proteins | sample 1587611 | NCBI WGS metagenome assembly OIWS01 (sample SAMEA3888919, study PRJEB22519) | human gut metagenome | biome: human gut; feature: human-associated habitat; material: faeces | place: Denmark | collected 2010 | reverse complement strand
CTCGGAGCTTAGCAGACCAAGCGCCTCAGATTCCTTGAGCTTTTTCCGCACGGTGGATTCGTCTGGAGAGAAGGCGCCGCTGAAATGAGAGAGATAGTCATCATTGATGCAATCGACAATCTCTCTGGAAGAAAGCGCGCTGCCATCGGCCAGCAGGTCCATCACATAGAAGTGGAGGGTGATGTCCTTATCGGTAAAGCTTTTGGCTTTAAAAGCCTTGTGGAGCGGGTTGTGTGGGATCCGCCTGCTGTCAACCGAGAGGAATACATTCTTGCCGGATGTGTCCTGATGGAAGGACATAAAGTCGCCGATCCAACTCTCAATTCTTCGCCGCTCATTATCGTAGCTGCGGGCACTCTTGATGCTGTACTCTTCCCGACTCTTAAACCCATAGACATAGAATTCGCGCATGTAGCTCCGGATACGCTCAAAACTCTTGACCAACTCACTATATGCCACGAAATCCACCTCCTGCAGTTTATGGCCTCATTTTACCACAGGAGGTGTCCAAATGAAAGAACAGCTCCTTGCCAACTGCGGTCTGGAATGGGTTTGAACCAATTTTTCGCAGACTTTTAGGTAGTTGCTCTTGAGTTCGCAACTTTTTTTCCGTGTTTTTCCTCTGAACAGGCAGTATTCTTAAATCACGAAAAGCGCATACAGCAAACCCATGCATATGACTTTTAATCATAGACGCTGTTCTGGTCTGGCGTAGTAACCTCTCCGGAATAAAGAATGCGCTTTGTAAAAGACGCTAACAGCATTATCTATTAACATTAGCTCAACGAAGGAGCACCTGCTTTCGGGGCAGGCCGACAAAGGGTGAGACCCCCTTTATGATGATAAAGGACAGCGTCTTGTCGAATACATCTCCGGTAGTTCAGATGGTAGAACGGGAGACCCCAATCTCTGTGTCGTGGGTTCGAGCCCCACCCGGATGATGTATTCACTCCTTAGACAAAAAGGCACCAACAGCAAAGATTGAATAGCTAAGATGGTTATAGCAGGCGGTTCATACCCGTCGTTCGTGGGTTCGATTCCCACTTCACATGGTGCCTTGTTTTATCAATAAAGATGCCCACAGCAACACCCAACGGTCTTGAATCCGATCCGATGCAGAGGTCAGGGCGCCGGTCAACTGGCGGCTTAGGACTTGCGATATGTCAGGCATCTTGTGAAAGGCACCAACAGCAATTCTTGGTAACAACTACGACTAGAAATCGTACTTTCGGGTTCAAATCCCTGATGGTGCCTTGTATAACCAATTCATCACGGAGGAGTGATTTCCATGCTGAAGTTTCTAAAGAAAGAAGCAAATATGACCCATACGGAAAATGGCGCAGTTACATATCGTTCCACCCAGTCTGAATGTCTGGATCTGTTCGCTACGATCGGCGCCCTGCGCAGAGAGCGTGACGAGGAGATCACGAATCGCTTCCTCCGCGCCTATGCCGAAGACGCTGATCTGGCCATGAAGACCCTGTTCTTTGCGAGAGATATTCGTGGCGGTATCGGCGAGCGCCGTGTCTTCCGTACCATTCTGAAGTGGCTGGCCAACAACGAGCCGCGATCCCTGGAGAAGAACATCCAGTACATTGCAGAGTATGGACGCTACGATGACCTGCTGGTCCTGATGGGCACCACATGCGAAGGCAAGGTGCTGCATCTGATCAAAAAGCAGCTGGCAGCCGACTGTGCCGCTCTGGAGGCTGGCGAGTCCGTGTCGCTGCTGGCCAAGTGGCTTCCTTCCGTCAATGCCTCCAACGAGGATGCGATCCGGCAGGCAAAACAAATTGCCCGATCACTGGGAATGAACGACGCCCAGTACCGCAAAACGCTGAGCGCCCTGCGCACCAAGATCAGCATCATCGAGAACAACCTGCGCGAAAAAGACTACACCTTCGATTACTCCAAGCAGCCCTCCAAGGCCATGTTCAAGTATCGTAAGGCCTTCATGCGAAATGATGGAGACCGCTATGATGAATTCATGAGCCGTGTCGCCGAGGGTACGGAGCAGCTCCACACTGGCACCCTGATGCCCTATGAGATGATCAAGCCCTTCTTCGGTCGCGGCGATATCTCCGATCAGGAGCGCAAGGCCATTGACGCAACATGGAAGACACAGGAGGATTTCACTGGCGGTGAGAACGCTCTGGTCGTCATTGATGGCTCCGGCTCCATGTACGGTGGTGCTGATCCCATCCCCGCCACTGTGGCGCTGTCTCTTGGTATCTACTATGCCGAGCGCAACACCGGCGCATTCCAAAACCACTTCATCACATTCTCTGAGAATCCCAAGCTGGTGGAGATTAAGGGCAAGGATATCTACGAAAAGGTGCGGTACTGTCACCAGTTCAACGAGGTCGCCAACACCAATATCCAGCGTGTGTTTGAGTTGATCCTCAAGACTGCCGTGAAGAACCGTGTGCCCCAGAAGGATATGCCTGCCAAGATCTTCATTATCTCCGATATGGAGTTCGACTACTGTACTGAAGATTGCTCCTTGACCAACTTCGAGTATACGCAGCGGCTCTTCGAGGAACATGGCTACCAGCTGCCCGAGGTGATGTTCTGGAATGTGGCAAGCCGTAATCAGCAGCAGCCCGTCAAGATCAACGACCAGGGCGTTGCGCTGGTATCCGGCTGTAATCCCCGAATCTTCTCCATGCTGAAAGCCGGCATTCTTTCCCCCTATGCCTTCATGATGGATGTTCTGGGTTCCGAGCGTTACGCGGCGATCGTGGCATAATAGAGCTGACGCAGGAGGTGATAGCAGGTATGTTATCGCCTCCTGCTTTTTCTTTCCCAACAAAAGTGTTGCTGTTGGCAGAGATGAACCGTAAAATAAAGAGTATGAAGGAAAGGGAGATCGTTATGATTACGATTCAAGGTTTATATAATACTGCGGTCTGTTACACCCCCGAGTTGGAGGAGGCAGCCCGCAAGCAGATCCAGACCGTTTGCGATCAGGCCGAGTTTGCCGGCTGCAAGATCCGGATCATGCCCGATGTCCACGCTGGCAAGGGCTGTACCATCGGTACCACCATGACCATCCAGGACAAGATCGTGCCCGGTATGGTTGGCGTCGATATCGGCTGCGGTATGGAGACTGTTGAGCTTCGTGAGCGGGAGGTCGACTTTGAGAAGCTGGACGCCCTAATCCGCAGGGAGATCCCCTATGGCCGTGAGGTTCGAGACATTCCTCATGCACTGAACGCTGAGATCGATCTGACTCGCCTCCGCTGCACAGATCAAGTCAATCTCAACCGGGCCATGCGCAGCATCGGCTCTCTGGGTGGCGGCAACCACTTCATTGAGGTGGATCGCGCGGAGGATGGCCGGTTGTTCCTGGTGGTCCACTCTGGCAGCCGTCATCTGGGCACCGAGGTGGCTGAGCACTACCAGAATGAGGGTCGGCGTGCCCTTTGGGGCGGCGCCCAGCATCAAGTTCAAGCCGCCATTGACCAGCTGAAGGCCGAGGGCCGGTTCCAGGAGATCCAGAAGACCATCAAGGCGCTCAAGAAGGAGCACGAGCTGAATATCCCCAAAGATCTGGCCTATGTGGGGGGTAAGCTGTTCGAGGACTATATCCACGATATGAAGCTGACACAGCAGTTCGCCATGCTCAACCGCAAGGCCATGGTGGATGTTATCATGACTGGCATGGGCTTCACGGCGGTGGAGACCTTCACCATCGAGACCGAGGGGCTGGACTTTCGCCACGGTTATCTGGCCGGGCCGAAACTGCGGCAGCTGGAGATCGACGCCGCTTTCTTCGACACCGACCGCATGGCGCTCGGATTCTACCGCTATGCGCATGAACATGGAATTGCGATTCCGTCGGACATCGCGGTTGCCGGTTTCGACGACGACAGCGCCTGCGCCTATGCGATTCCGACGCTCACCTCGGTGGCACATCCCGACCGGGAGGCGGTCGACCGGATTGCGGCGATCGTCACCGGTCCGGCCGAGGCGCCGGCGAAAACGGAAATTCTGCCCACCCGGCTGGTCAGCCGCGAGAGCAGTGCGAATAGAATCTCATACCCGAAATCACCAAACAAAGGAGACGTGTAAATGGGTAAGAAACGTTATGCCGTGGTTGGAACCGGCAGTCGTTCCAGCATGTACATCCGGGCAATCACCACGACCTACAAGGATGTCGCCGAACTGGTCGGGCTCTGCGACAGCAACCAGAGCCGCATGAACTACTACAACAACGTGTTCCTCAAGGAACAGTGTGACAATCATCCCGATGTGCCGACCTACAAGGCCGACCAGTTCGACCGGATGATCGCCGAGACCAAACCCGATGTGATCATCGTCACCAGCATGGACCGCACCCACCACAAGTACACCTGCCGCGCCATGGAACTCGGCTGCGACGTCATCAGCGAAAAACCGATGACCATCGACGTCGAGAAGTGCCAGCAGATCATCGACACCCAGAAGCGGACCGGCCGCAAACTGACCGTCACCTTCAACTACCGCTATGCGCCGCGCAACAGCAAGGTCAAGGAGGTGCTCCAGTCCGGCATCGTCGGCGAGATCACCAGCGTCCACTTCGAGTGGCTGCTCGACACCAGCCACGGCGCGGACTACTTCCGCCGCTGGCACCGCAACAAGGCCAACAGCGGCGGCCTGATGGTGCACAAGGCGACCCACCACTTCGACCTGGTCAACTGGTGGCTCAACTCCGAACCGGTGACTGTCTTCGCGATGGGCGACCTCAAGTTCTACGGCAAGATCAATGCGGAAAAGCGCGGCGTCACCGAGTTCTATCAGCGCGCCCGCAACAACCCGATCGCGGCGAAGGATCCCTTCGCGCTGAAGATCGACCCCTCCAACAAGGAGATGATGGGGCTCTACTACAACGCGGAAGCCGAGGACGGCTACTACCGCGACCAGAGCGTCTTCGGTGACGGCATCGACATCGAGGACAACATGGGAGTGATGGTCCGCTACCGCAACAATGCGGTGATGACCTACAGCCTCTGCGCCCACTGCCCGTGGGAGGGATACCGGATCGTCTTCAACGGCACCAAGGGCCGGCTGGAGTTCAACGTGGTGGAGAAGCGGTTCGTCGAAGGAACCTCCGACGCCGATCTCACCCAGTTCGGCATGCGCGAGATGGACAAGGACAAGGACGGCATTCCGCCGGAGATCGTCTTCCAGCCGCACTGGGGCAAGCCGCAGGTGATCGAATACAGCTGTGAATCGCTCGCCGGCCACGGCGGCGGCGACGCGAAACTGCTCAAGAACCTCTTCGTCGGCGTCGATGAGGATCCGCTCGGCCTGGCTGCGGACTTCCACGACGGCGCGAAGTCGATCCTGACCGGCATCGGTGCGAACATCTCGATGAAGACCGGGCTTCCAGTCAAGGTTCAGGAGCTGATCCACTGGTAAGGCTCCTTCTGGGAACCTTTGCAGGACGCCCCGTCGTTTCGGCGGGGCGTCTTTTGTGTCTGGAAAACGGTTCCTGCACGGTGCCGGATTCCGCGGGAATGGGGCGCGGGGAAAGGAGGATTTTTTTTACGGGAAGAGACGGCTCCGAATTTGAAAAATCGTGTTTTCCGGTGTAAATTACTGTCCCGGAGTCCGTATGTAACTCAACCGCATGGTGCGAAATTATGAAGAACATTATTCCGCTGGTGGTGTCGGTCATTCTGGGCCTGGCCGCCGTCTATATTGTAAGCAAACTTCTGTTCGAAAAAGAGAATACCGATACGGAGAAGACGATCTCCGTCGTGGTTGCCGCACGCGATCTCGCCGCTTATGACGAATTGTCTCAGGGGGCGCTCACCTACAAGAATATTCCGGAATCCGCGGTGCCGAAGAATGCCCTCCGCTGGGAGAATGTCAGCCTCGCCTACGGCCAGCAGCTGCCCCATGCGGTCTCGCAGGACGATTACATCCTGATGACCGACATCCGGATTCAGACGACGCTCAGCGACTGCACGCGGCAGGGGGAGTGGACCGTGCCGGTGACCTTTTCCGACCCCGCTCTGGTGAAAATGCTCATGCCAGATGACGAAATCGGCATCATCTCCACCTACGTCACCCCCTCCGTCACCGTCGACAAGAACATGACGGTCAGCGACGGTTCCGGCGTCAAGATGACCGAGTCGCGCGAAACGTCGGTGCTGCTGCCGTGCGTGCGGGTGATCGGCATCGCCAATGAACGCGGCTCCTTCCGGGAGGGCGGCAGTTCCAGCGGCACGGTCTTCGTCTCCCTGCCGCCTCAGCAGGCGATGATTCTGATCGCCGCCCAGCGGGAATCGGAACTCTACCCGGTCCTGCGCAAACGGAACGATTCGGTCGCGCTCAGCCGGAAGGATGGCGGCGTCGTCAATGCCGACACCTTTGCGAAAATCCGCAAAGGTCTCGCACCGGCGGAGCTGCCGGAAGTGCCCAATAAAGATCACCGGTGAGGTTGCATATGAAGCGTATTCTTCTTACTTCCGTTCTGGCGCTCAGCGTGAACTGTGCGTTGTATGCCGCCGGGCCGGCGGCAAATGCAGCAGTGCCTGTTCTGCAGGGCGCGATGGTTTCACTGCCGCCGGAAAGTGTCTCGCTTTCCACCGGAGAATTGCGGAAATTCGAGGTTCCGTTCGTCGTGGAGCAGTACAAATCCAGTACGACGAATGCCCGGGTCAACCATGTCGAAGGGCGCACCTTTGAGATCGAAGGGGTTTCCGGCGGCACGGCGGTGGTGACGGTCTCCTCCGAGGGGATCAGCAAGGAGTTCCGGGTGACGGTCTCCAACTCCATCATGCCGATTTACCGGGAGTTGAGCCGGGAGCTGGGGGATCTGCCTGAAGTCGGGGTGGAGCTCTCCGAAAACGTGCTGACGCTCCGCGGTGAAATCACCCGGATCAGCCACTGGGAGTATTTCCGGCGGGTGGTGAAACGGTATGAGGACCGGTGCCGCAACTATGTGACCTTTCAGCCCGGTCCGGCGCTTTTCACCGAGTTGAAAAAACAGTTCGAAGCGGCCGGCTATACCGTCGCGGAGACGATCTCTCCGGATGCGCCGGGGCAGCTCAAGTTCGAGGTTGAAAACGGCGTTTTGACCGTTTCCGGCTATCTGCTCTGCGAGAACGACATCACCTCAATCAAGCGGATTCTCGCCGCGCAGAAGTGGCTCTCGCCGGAGTGGAACGGCAACGCGATGCGGGCGGAGACCGAGCTGAACATCACCGATACCCAGCTCGACGTCGGCATCGTCTTTGTCGGCGTGACCCGGACACAGCTGGAACGGCTGGGCAACACCTCCGCCGACGGCACGGTGCTCTCCTGGAACCTGATCGCCTGGTTCCGGGCGCTGGCCGGCGCCGCGCCGGATGAACTTGCCGGTTCGACCGACGGCAAGGGGCTCTACTCCTACTTCAACACCAATTTGAAGGGTTCGCTGGTCTTTTTCGGCAACAACGGCATCTCCGACTTCCGGGATGCCGGGCATGTCACCATCACCAACAACAGCAAGAACTTCGCCAGCTACGAGAACGGCGGAACCCTGAATGTCAAGGTGTACGGACAGGATACCGCGGAGTTGAAACCGATCGACTTCGGTCTGAAGCTCAAGGTGCGCGGCGGACTGATCCGGGCCGATGAGGTCCGGCTGGAGCTCGATCTGGAAAAGAGTCTCGCCCCGATCAAACAGGACGAGGACTATTTCCAGCGCTCCACCAAAACCCGGGCGGAAATCCTCTGCCCGCTGAACAAGACTGCCGTCATCGCCGGGCAGAAGGAGCTGACCTATTCGAACAGCGGTCCGAGCGGCTATGCGTTTCTGCGCCATATTCCCGTCATCAACTGGTTTACCTCGTCGGAGGAGGATCAGGGCGAGGAGATGACCTTTCTGATTCTGGTTTCTCCCCGGATTGCGAATTCCAAAGTGAAGATGACTTCGATCCCGTCGGCCGAGACGGCGGGGGTGGAGGATTCGGTCTCCCGCTCCGTCAACGAGAGAAGCCGGAAAGTTCAGGAACAGGAGGAGGCGTCCTGGTTCTGGAAGATGTTTACCTGGTAGAGGTCGCCTTATGATGCAGCTGAAGATGAAAACCCCGGAGGGCGACGGCGGTTCCGTCCTGCTGGAGGGGAAGCTCCCGATGACGATCGGGCGCTCCGAAAACGCCGGGCTGTGCATCGCCGACCGGAAGGTCTCACGGCGGCACGCCGAACTCCGGCTGGAGGAGGATGGATCTTTGTCGATCGAGGATCTGGCCAGCCGCACCGGAACCCGCGTGAACGGGCGGCCGGTGCTGGAACGGACCCGGCTGGCCCCAGGGGATGTGATTCAGCTCGGCGAAACCGAACTGGTTCTGGAGAAGACGGAGGAGCCGTCGCCCCGTCCGGCACCGGTTCCCGACGCCGCCCCGGCGGCCCGGCCGCAGGAGAGCGCGGGGCCGCACAAGCTGCCGATCTACGCGGCCCAGGCTTCGCTGGTTGATCTTTACAGCGAAAAGATGCTCCAGCTGGCCAAAAAGGTGCAGAATCGCGTGCTGGAGCTGCTGAACATCGGCAGCTTTTCCGCTTCGGAGATGTCGAAGAGCGAGATGCGGCCGCGGGTGGAAGGCACGGTGGATCAGATCCTTCGGGAGATCCGCCACGAAATTCCCACGAACGTCAAGCTGGATCAATTCCGGCAGATTCTGCTGGATGATCTGATCGGGCTGGGGCCGCTTTCGCCGCTGCTGCGCGATGCGACCATTTCGGAAATCATGATCAATGGGCCGGGGAACATCTTTGTGGAGAGTCGCGGCCTGCTTTACCGGACGGCGGCGAAGTTCAACAGCGAAAGTCATTTGCAGTCGATCATTCAGCGCATTGTTGAACCGCTGGGCCGCCACATCGACGCGGCTTCCCCGATGGTGGATGCCCGGTTGGAGGATGGCTCCCGCGTCAATGCGGTGATTCCGCCGCTGGCGCTCGACGGGTCGCTGGTCACCATCCGGAAATTCCCTGCGCACAAGCTGACCGATGAGGACCTCATCAAATTCGGGAGCCTCACCCGGCCGATGGCGCTTTTCCTGCGGGAAGCGGTGCGCGCCCGGCGGAACATTCTGGTTTCCGGCGGTACCGGTTCCGGCAAGACGACCCTGCTGAACATCCTTTCGCAGTTCATCCCGGAGAACGAGCGCATCATCACGGTGGAGGACTCCGCGGAGCTGAAGCTGAGTCACGAGAACCTCTGCCGGCTGGAGGCGCGTCCGGCCAACGTCGAAGGGCAGGGGCGGGTCACCATCCGCGACCTGGTCATCAATACGTTGCGAATGCGTCCCGACCGGATCATCGTCGGGGAGTGCCGCGGCGCGGAGGCTCTGGATATGCTGCAGGCGATGAATACCGGCCACGACGGGTCGATGACCACCTGCCACGCGAACAATCCGCGCGATGCGCTCTCGCGGCTGGAGAACATGGTCATGATGGCCGGGTTTGAACTGCCCTCTTCGGCCATTCGCGAACAGATCGCTTCGGCGATTCATCTGATTGTGCAGCAGACCCGCCTGCCGGACGGGTCCAGAAAGATTGTGAAGATCTCCGAAGTGACCGGGCGGGAGGGCAGTACGATCCTGATGCAGGATATCTTCACCTTTGAGCAGGAAGGATTCGATGAGAAGTTCCACGTGATCGGGCACCATACCGCGACGGGGAACATTCCGAAGTTCGTCGACGAGCTGCGGCAGGCCGGCGATCTGGAGCTGGATATGTCGGTCTTTGTACCGGAAGGGTAGGGAGGCGCCGGAATGAATTCCATATCGATCTCAGAGCGTTACGGAGTGTATCTCCTGGTGCTCTTCGCCGTCGCGCTGCTGATCTACATTCTCATTTCGCTGGTGCAGTCGTTCAGCCTGGAGCAGGCCGACCGGAAGATCCGGGAGAACCGTTCCGAGGGGTTGGCGAACAATGTCTACTATTTCGTCAGCCGCACCACGCTCCAGCAGATTCAGCTTTCGACGGGGATTCTCCTGGCCGGTGCGCTGATCGCCATACTGGTGTTTTGTCAGGTGTACGAGCCGCTGATTATCGTTCCGGCGGCGGCGGTGGCCTGTGCGCTGGGGATGGTGGCGCCGTGGTTCTATTTCTCGGCCAAGGCACGCAAACGGGCGCTGTTGTTTGAAAGCAGCATTCTGGAGCTTTCGCTCGGCCTGACCAGCGGACTGCGCGCCGGCCAGGCGCTGCCGCAGGCGCTGGAGGTTTTCTCCCGGCGGTGCGACGGGCCGATGAAGGAGGAGCTGTTGATCGTCATCCGCGAATACCGGCTGGGGCTGGAGCTGGCGGAGGCGCTGCAGCGGATGTACAACCGGATTCCGTGCGAAGATCTTCAGTTGCTGATTATCTCCATCCGCCTGACCGCCCAGTCCGGCGGGAGCATGGTCGATGTGCTCGAAAAGATCACCCAGATGATCCGGGGGCGGACGGAGTTTCAGCAGAAGCTCCGGGCGCTGACGGCGCAGGGGCGGTTTGAGGCGCTGGCGATGTCGCTGGCGCCGCTGGTCGCGTTTACGCTGCTCTTTTTCATCAACAACGATCTGATGCTGCCGATGGTGCAGACGGCGATCGGCTGGTGTGCCATCTGCGTGATGCTGACGCTGGAGGTGATCGGGTATCTGGTGATCCGGGCCATTGTCGATATCAAGGTGTGACAAATGAAACAGATTCTAATTTATGCTCTGACGTTCATGGCGGTGGTGCTGCCGACGCTCTTTTTCACCGTCCTTTCCGGCCGGACACAGAAACAGGTGGAGAAACGGGAGTTGGTTCCCCTGCTGTTCCGGTTGACCCGCCCGGTTGCCGAACTCATGGAGGTGGCCGGCGTCGGGACCTTCTTCCGGAGGCTCTTTCCCGGCCACAGCCGGGAGATGCAGAAGAAGCTGACCTTTGCCGGATTGAAGCTCAGCACCGGCCGGGTTTACTGCACGCAGCTGATTCTGCTTCTCTTCTTCGGGGTGGTGGGCGCCGGTGTGACAACCCTGCTGGTCGAGCCGGAGAACCGCATCTCCATTCCGGTGGCCGGATTGATCGCCGCGCTGATCGGCGGCAGCCTGCCCGGGATCGCGATCGGAAATCTCGCACAGAACCGTCGGCTGGCGATTCTGCGGGCGATTCCCTATTCGATCGACCTGGTGGCGTCGGCCATGCGCGGCGGCCTCGATTTCTCCGCGGCAATCCGGTTTTACGTCAAGCTGGGGATTCCCGGGCCGCTGACCGACGAATACTCCCAGATGCTCCGGGAGATGGAGCTGGGGGTGATCCGGACCGTCGCGTTGCAGAACATGGCGGACCGGATTCAGATCAAGGAGTTTACCGCCTTTGCCGCGGCGATTGCGCTGGGGACCGAGCTCGGTGCGCCGTTGACCGAGACGATGGAGATCCAGGGCGAAGAGATGCGGAAGGCCCGTTTCGCGCTGGCGGAGTGCAAGGCGCAGCGGGCGCCGTCGCTGATGCTTCTGCCGATGGCACTGTTTATTCTGCCGGCGGTGTTCATCATTATTTTGACTCCGGTGTTTCTCAAGATGAGAGAGGCCGGGGTGCCGCTGTTCTGAGGAGGAGAGTATGAGCGGAATGCCCTCACGTTACAAAATCAGATTTCTTTCCGGCGAGCTGGCTGGCCGGACCTTTGCCGTATCGCCGACCGGTACGTCGATCGGCCGCCAGCGCGAGGCCGACATCCGTCCGGGCGGGGCGGATATCGCGGCGGAACACATCAGTCTGGTGCCGCAGGAGTCCGGTGTGATGCTGCATGTGCACGGCGACGAATCCGCCTGGGTGAATGGCGAGGAGTTTACCGGCGGGCAGGAGGTGCAGCTGGCGCCGGGGGCGGATGTCCGGATCGGCCGGGAACTCACCTTCGTGCTCGAGCCGGATGAGATGCCGGTGGAGGAGAGCTCTGCGGCGGACGACTCCGAAGAGCCGACCGAAGAGCTGACCGAAGAGACGTCGTCCGATGAGTCCGCCCCGAAGAAGGGGGCGGAGGAGTGCACCCGTTACGCATCTCCGGCGGAACTTGAGGAGCTGCGCCGCTTCAACCGCAGTCAGCAACGGCGGAAACGGATTGTGCTGGTGACGGGATTTCTGCTCTTTCTGCTCATCATCGCGGGCGGCTATGTGGCTTCGGAGCTCCAGGTGGAGAATCCGGTCACCTGGCCGGGCGAGGTTTCCGGCGTCTACGACGACGGAGAGTTCCGCACGGAAATTGAACCCGGCGGCAAGTGTCTGGTCTACTATCCCAAGACATCGGCGACGATCGTGAAGAGCGAGGGAAACAATTGCGAAATCATGACGGCGCTCGGCAAGAATATGGATGTGCCGTTCCATATCGTCTTCACCGTGAACACGGTGCCGGACGGGTTCCGGACGACGAGTTTTGACAACTGGCGGAAACGGGTTTCCGAGCAGAACGGCTTTGCGTTTCTCGCCGAGCCGCAACAGGACTTCTTCCGGCCGACGGAGTGCGGTTTCCCGTACTACCGGCTGCCGTACACCCGGCAGGATAAGAACTTCCGCTGGCAGGGCTACGCGAGCTACATGCGCTACCATGACAAAGAGCTGATTCTGCTGCGCGAGGTTCCGGCCGGTCACTTCTGGCGTACCGGGCGGGTGCTGCGCAGTTTCGGCTCCTTTGTTGTCTCTCCGGGGATGGTGGACCGCTACTGGGAGATTCCGGAGAAGCGCATGACGGAGGATTCCACCCGGCTGCTGCAGCGCGCCTCGCTGGAGTTGCGCAAGAACATCGCCGTCGCCGTCTGGGATGAGCTGGACTGGATGTTGCGGACTCTGCTCTGCCGCGCCTATGAGACGAAGGATCCGGTGCTGACGGCGGCGGTGTTCCCGCTCTGGCGGGAGTTCCGGGAGAAACAGCAGGTCTGGTACTCCCAGTGCTGTCTGGCCTATCAGACCTACCAGGCGGCGCAGGACCGGGAGGGGATGAACCGGATCATTAACGAGTGCCTCCGTCGCTTCCCCTCGCCGGACGATCACCGGCATGTGAAGGTTATGAAAAACGTTTGGACGATTGAAGAATGATCAAACTGTTTCAGAGACGCCGGAAGGCGGCCGGTGCCGCGGAGCCGCCTCCGGAGAAGAAGAGCGGGAAACGCACCTATGTGCGTCTTCTGGAGTTTCGCTGCCGGGGCAGACTGCTCAATTCGGTGAAGACCGATTCTCTGGGCAGCGTCGTCCGGATCGGCCGCGCCGCGGACAATGACTGGGTCGTTCCGCCGCAGGATCGTGTCTGCGCGGACTATCAGGCGGAACTGCGGCTCGGCAGCCGGGAGATGCGGCTTCAGGCCTGCAGCGGGCAGAGCATCCATTACCGCGGCAAAGCGGTTTCCAGTTGTGTGCTCAAGGGGAACGACCGGGTGGCGATCGGCGATTGCGAACTCTTCGTCAAGCCGGCGGAACTGCACGAGGCGCGCCCCTGCGATGTGCACCGGCTGGAATTCCTGAACGGTCCCCGCGCGGGTGAGCTGCTCCGGCTGGAGAAGGCGCTGATCCGGATCGGGTCCGACCCGGAGAACGATATCGTTATCGCCGAGGATGTCGTCTCCCGTTTCCATGCGGAAATCCGCATCGCGGAGAACGGGGAGTCGTGGATCCGCGATCTCAACAGCCTCAACGGCACCTTTGTCAACGGCTCCAAACTGGGGCGGCAGGAACGGATGCTGATGGATTCCGACGAGATCTCCGTCGCTTTTACCGATCTGAGGTTTCTGGACCGCAACGTGCCGCACACCCGTTCGCAGATCGGGCGGAAGATTCTGATCATGGGGGGGACCGTTCTGGTGATCCTCGCCTTTTTCGGATTGTTTTACGCGATGACGCCGCAGGCGGGGCAGGGGCTGAACGCCGCGG
>OIWS01002726.1_pt1 | contig 13889 bp, 15 predicted proteins | sample 1587611 | NCBI WGS metagenome assembly OIWS01 (sample SAMEA3888919, study PRJEB22519) | human gut metagenome | biome: human gut; feature: human-associated habitat; material: faeces | place: Denmark | collected 2010 | reverse complement strand
TGAAATACGTCAGTATTCCTGCGAAAAAATGTCTTGCTCAGCGCGAAAATTCCTCCCTGCCGGTCACATCATGAGTTGGAAGAATACACCCTAAGGGAACATTTTCTGCTGAATTTCGTCTGAAAAGCAGAACAGAGAAAAGGAGGATTTATGATGTCTGGATTCGGCTTTGGCGGGTTTGACCTGTTTTCCACCCTATTCCCAATCTTTTTTACCATTATCTTCGTTTTTGTAATCGGCACGATGATCGCGATGCTCGTGCGCGGCGCGAAGGAAAAGCGGAAAAATGACGCCTCGCCGCGCCTGTCCGTGCCCGCGACGGTCGTGACCAAGCGCACCAACGTCAGCCACCGGCACCACCGCGGCGCAAACGACATGGATTACTGCACCACGGACACGACCTACTATGTGACCTTTCAGGTCGAGAGCGGGGACCGCATGGAGCTGCGCATGACAGGGCGCGATTATGGCATGCTTTTTGAGGGCGACCGTGGGACGCTCCATTTCCAGGGGACGCGCTATCTTGGGTTCGACAGAAGTTGATGAGGGTGTTGATCGCTGCGTTTGCAGAAATAGGCAGGGGGCGGACAGGGATGTCCGCCCCCTGTGTGCGCTTTTGGGGGAGGCTTTCGCGGTGGGGGATGGGACGATATGGGAGCGGCTTTTGTAAGGCCCTTCTCAGTTGCTGCGCGCCGGCTCCCCCGGAGGGGGAGCCTTTGCCCGGCTGCGGTGGGGCGTCTGCTCCAGTCTGCGCGGAGCGCAGACAGCCCCCTCTTGGCAGAGGGGGCTTAAAAACGGATGGGTAGAGGGGGTTAAAGCTCAAAATCGATTGCGCCGCGGGATTCGCGGATGGATTTGCAGAGGGTGGAGACGGCGACGTGGCGCGGGTCGTTTTTATAGTACTCCAGCGCCTCCAGATCGTCGAAGTCCGCGATCAGGCAGGCATCGTACGGGTTGCCCGGTTTGCAGCTGCGGTGGATTTCCATGTGGCGGATCTGCGGCACGACGCCGTCCAGCGCCTGCAGGCCGGCAAGAAATTTTTCGCGGTTTTCTTCCTCCCCTTCGCGGAATTTCCACATGACAATGTGACGGATCATAGCGGTTCCTCCTTATTTGATGCGGTATTCGAAATTTTCACAGACGAGCACCATGCCTTCGCACACGCCGTCCGGCAGCAGGGCCAGCGCCACCTCGGTTTCTACGCCGCTCTGCCCGACGAGCACGGCATAATCGCCGCGGATTTCTTTTACGGTTCGCTCAAAGCTCATTTCCGGCGCCCCCTTTCCCTGCAAGTATATCATAGATCCGTCTCTTTTTACACATGCTATTTGCAAAAGGAGGCATTTTTTATGAACAGCGATACGATCTCCCTCTTGCAGGAGTGCTCCGCCGGGGCCAATATGGCCCTTGCCGCCATCGACCAGGTATTGGACGGAGTGGAGAACCCCGCGCTGCGGCACGCACTGACCGAGAGCCGCGCATTTCACGACCGCGTCGGCGGTGAGACGCGCAGCCTGCTCCGTGCGCAGGGACAGGCAGGCAAGGCGGCCAATCCCGTCGCGCAGTCGATGGCCTGGCTGAAGACGAACTGGAAGCTGACCGTCCGCCCGGGCGACGCGACGGTAGCCGACCTCATTGTCGATGGCTGCAACATGGGGGTCAAGTCCCTCACGCGCTATCAAAACCAGTTCCCGGCCGCCAGCGTCCATGCCCGCGCCCTCGCCGGACAGCTCATCGACGCGGAGGAGCAGCTGTCCAACGAGCTGCGGCGCTATCTGTGAAGCCGCAAGCGCCAGTTGGCAAGGGGAGACGGAAAATTTTTCGTTGTCTTTCCGGCGGATTTGGAGTATAATGGACTTACCAAGAAAAGGGGGAGTCCACATGACCAATAAAGTTATCACGATCAGCCGTCAGTTTGGCAGCGGCGGCCGCACCATCGGCAAGGAAGTCGCCCGACGCCTTGGAATTCCCTACTACGACAAGGAACTTGTCGACCAGGTCGCCAAGGAGAGCGGGTTTTCACATGAGTTCATCGAAGAAATCGGCGAATATGCCACGGTGACGAGCAGCTTTTTGTTTAATATTGCCGTATCTGCGCATCCCATGGGCCTGATTGATACGATGTCGGTATCGGACAAGCTTTACGTCTGCCAGACGAATGTCATCCGCGACCTGGCCGATAAGGGGCCCTGCGTGATCGTGGGCCGGTGTGCCGATTTTATCCTGAAAGACCGGCCGGACTGCCTGCACGTCTTCATCCATGCTGACAAAGTCCACCGCGCGGCCCGTGTGCTCGAGCGCTACGGTGAGACAAAGCAGCCCATGGAAAAGCGCCTTCAGGAGAAGGACAGCAAGAGAAAGGTCTATTATAAGCACTATACCAACCGCAACTGGGGCGAGGCCGACAACTATGACGTCTGCCTCGACAGCGGCGCGCTCGGTGTGAAAAAATGCGTGGATATCGTCTGCGATATCGCCGAAATGCCGTAAGCCGCGCTTTGCTTGCGGAAGATATACCAGAGCAAGCCTCCTGTGCAGGAACAAAGCCCGTGCAGGAGGCTTTTTTCAAGATGCGAAGACCGGGAAAAAGCGCGGCGGGGAACAAACGAACTCTGTGCCGCGTCAGAGAGATATCATGAAGAAAAGGAGTACATAGCAATGGGACTCATAAAAGCAGCATTGGGCGCGGCTGGCGGCGTGATGGCCGATCAGTGGAAAGAGTATTTTTACTGTGAATCCATTCCGGAGAACGTGATGGCCGTCAAGGGCCTGCACCGCGTTTCCGGGCGCAGCAGTAACTACAAGGGCAGCGAGAACATCATCTCCAACGGCTCCGTCGTCGCGGTGGCTGACGGCCAGTGCATGATCATCGTCGATCAGGGCAAGGTCACGGAGCTCTGCGCGGAGCCGGGCGAGTTCGTCTACGATTCCTCGACCGAGCCGTCTATTTTCTCCGGCCAGCTTGGCACGAGCATCCTCGACACGTTCAAGAACATTGGCAAGCGATTCACGTTTGGCGGCGAACCGCCCAAGGATCAGCGCGTGTACTATTTTAATACCAAAGAGCTCATCGGCAACAAGTATGGCACGCCGAGCCCGGTGCCGTTCCGCGTGGTCGACCAGAGAGCGGGCATCGACATCGACATTGCCATCCGCTGCTTCGGTGAATACAGCTACCGCATCTGCGACCCGATCCTGTTCTATACGAACGTCTGCGGCAACGTGGGCGAGGATTACACGCGTGACCGGCTGGATGGCCAGCTCAAGACCGAACTGCTGACCGCGCTTCAGCCCGCGTTTGCGAAGATTTCCGATATGGGCATCCGCTATTCCGCGCTTCCCGGTCACACGATGGAGCTGGCCGACGCACTGAATGAAGTGCTGTCTGGCAAGTGGCGTAATCTGCGTGGTCTGGAAATCGTCTCGTTCGGCGTATCCAGCGTCAAGGCGAGCGAGGAAGACGAGCAGATGCTCAAGGAGATGCAGCGCAACGCGGCCTTCATGGACCCGACGCGGGCGGCAGCGCACCTCGTCGGCGCACAGGCGGCCGCCATGCAGTCGGCCGCGTCCAATCAGGGTGCAGGCCCCGCGATGGCGTTCATGGGCATGAACATGGCGGGACAGATGGGCGGCGTGAACGCCCAGAATCTTTACCAAATGGGCGCACAGCAGCAACAGCAGCCAGCACCGGCAGCTCCCGCAGCGCCGGCAGCCGGCTGGACGTGCAAGTGCGGCAAAACGGGCAACACGGGAAAATTCTGCGGCGAATGCGGCAGCCCGAAGCCGGCGGACGACAGCTGGATTTGCTCCTGCGGCGCAGCAAATAAGGGGAAGTTCTGTGCCGAGTGCGGCAAGCCGAAGCCCACGGGCCCGGTGAAGTGCGCGGGCTGCGGCTGGGAGGCCCCGGAGGGCCAGCGGCCGAAATTCTGCCCCGAGTGCGGCAAGCCGTTCGCCTGACCGGAAGCACGGCGAGGGAAAGGAGAAGCGCGATGCCTACACAGGTGACCAATTACCAGTGTCCGGCGTGTACCGGGCCGCTGCATTTTGTCGGCGCGTCGGGGAAGCTGGAATGCGATTACTGCGGCTCGACCTACGATGTCGCCGAGATCGAGGCGCTCTACGCGGAAAAAGAGGCGAAGGCGGCCGAGACGCAGCAAAAGGAAGAACAAAAGCAGACGGCAAAGCGGCAGGAAGCCGACGGAGACGGCTGGGACGTATCGGAGATGAGCGACGATTGGGGCGATGACGCGGATGGGATGCGGGCGTATTCCTGCCCGTCGTGCGGCGCGGAGCTGATTTGCGAGGAGACGACGGCGGCGACCAGCTGCCCGTACTGCGGGAATCCGACGGTTGTGCCGGGAAAGTTCGCCGGGGCGCTGAAGCCGGAGTATGTTTTGCCGTTCAAGCTGGCAAAAGAGGACGCCGTCGCGGCGCTGAAGGCGCACTACAAGGGGAAGCCCTTCCTGCCGAAGGCCTTTACGGCCGGAAATCATGTGGAGGAGATCAAGGGCGTCTATGTCCCGTTCTGGATGTTTGACGGTGAGGCCGAGGGTTGGGCCAACTACAAGGCCTCGCGCTCGCACACGCACCGCGAGGGAGACTATGAGGTGACGCGGACGGAGCATTTCGATGTCTACCGCGAAGGGTCGCTGGCCTTTGAAAAGGTTCCGGTTGACGCCTCCAGCAAGATGCCGGACGATTATATGGACTCCATCGAGCCCTTTGATTACAGCGCGCTGAAGTCCTTCTCCACGGCCTACTTGCCCGGATTCCTCGCGGATCAATACGATGTCAGCATCGAAGACAGCCAAGCCCGCGCCAACATGCGCTGCGAAAACACGCTGGTGGACGCCATGCGGGGCACGGTGGTCGGCTACGACGGGTGCTTTGTGGAGAATCAGGACGTGAAGCTCCGGCGCGGCAAGGTACATTATGCGCTGCTTCCGGTTTGGCTGCTGTCGACGAAATGGAAGGACAAAAACTATCTGTTTGCAATGAACGGACAGACCGGGAAGCTGGTCGGCGATCTGCCGACGAGTTGGGGGAGGTTCTGGGCGACGTTCGGGATCATCACCGGCGTGCTGACGGCAGCCCTCACGGCATTTTTCCTGCTGGCGTGAGGAGGTGGACGGAATGAAACGAAGACTTGCCTGTATCGTGCTGGCCGCGCTGCTCCTGCTGGGGCTGTGCTGCACTGCCTTTGCGGAGGAGGCGGATACGACCGGGCCGCAGCTCTGGAATATCACGGACACCGTAGGACTTCTGACGAGCGACGAGGATCAGTCGCTGGAGGAGCGGGCGGAGGAGATTTCCGCGCAGTATGGTGTCGGGGTTTATCTGCTGATCCTCGAGGACTATTCGGAATACTATGATGATCCCTACGAAACGGCGTATCAGTTTTATCACGGGTATACGCTGGGCGAGGGTGAGGATCGGGACGGCGTGATCCTGATGCTGAGCATGTCGAACCGGAAGTATGCCACGTTCTTCTATGGGCCGAAGGCGGAATATGCCTTTGACGCCTACGGACAGGAATTGATGGAGGAGGAATTCCTCGACGATTTCCGGGACGACGACTGGTACGACGGCTTCGAGGATTATCTCGAGGTCTGCGACGAATATCTGGCCAGAGCCGAGGCGGGCGACCCCGTTCGCAGGGACGATTCTTCGGCGGAGGGCTCGGACGAATCGAGCGGAGCGGGCGACGGCGGCATTGGAACCACGATTTTGGTCTGCGCGGGCATCTCTGCGGTGATCGCGATGATCGTGTGTCTGATTTTGAAGGCGAAGATGAAATCCGTCCGCAAAGGGACGCATGCCAGCGCGTATGTCGCAGGCAGCCTGAATCTGACGGCCAGCCGCGACCAGTATACACACACCACCGAGACACGCACGAAGATCGAGACCGAGTCCTCCTCCAGCGGCGGAGACGGCGGAAGCTCGGCCTGCTCGGGCGGCGGCGGCTCCGGACGGAGCGGCTCGTTCTGAGAGATTACAATACAAATCAAAGGGGCGCGGCCGGATGGGCCGCGCCCCTTTGAGACTTTTCATACTATTTTCTGATTCAATTCTTTCATCAGAAAGGTTCCGCCTTTGGCGTAACCGATTCCGTGATTTTGATAAAATCACGGAATCTCGTCTCAGAATGATCTTCCTATGAAAAACTTCCATTCCATGAATGAAAGTTTTTAATGGAATATCAGGATAAGATGGGGATGGTGGGACGGGGGTTCGTGCGAAGGAAGATTTTCGTGCATCCGGGCCCTCATCCGGCCCTTCGGGCGCACCGGGACAGCCCCCCTCTCAGTCACGGCTTTGCCGTGACAGCTCCCCCCTGAAGGGGGGAGCCTTTGTCCGCTGCGGCGGGGCTCTCCCCCAGTCTGTGGGGAGCGTTTATTCGGACAGGAGGATGGAGCGGCGGCGGAAATAGTAGGCGAAGCCGGTCAGATCGGCCAGCGCCCAGCCGATCGGGATGGCGGCCCAGATGCCGACCTCGCCCACCGGGCCGGCGAGCAGATAGGCCAGCGCCACGCGCACGCCCAGGGAAATGACCGTCAGGACGACGCTCATGCCGGGGCGCTTGACGGCGCGGTAGAAGCCGTAGAGCAAAAACAGACATCCGATGCCCGCATAGCAGCTCCCCTCGATCCGCAGATAGCGCACGCCTGCGGCGATCACCGCCGTTTCGCCCGCCTGCACGAAAATCCGCATCAGACTGCCGGCGAACAGGCACACGAGCAGCGAGATCAGCGCGGAAAAGCCCACGCTGACGGCCACAGCCTGCCGGAAGCCCCGGCGTAAGCGCTCCGGCTGCGCCGCGCCGAAGTTTTGCGCCACGAAGGTGGAGAAGGCGTTGCCGAAGTCCTGTACGGGCAGGTAGGCGAACGAGTCGATCTTCACGGCGGCGGCAAACGCGGCCATGGTCACCGGGCCGAAGCTGTCGACCAGGCGCTGGATGAGCAGGATGCCGAAATTCATGGCCGATTGCTGCGCGCAGGTCAGAAGCGACAGGTCCAGAATCTCGCGCAGCACTGCCCGGTCAAAGCGCCAGTCTTCGCGCCGGGGCAGAAGCTCCCGGCAGCGCGCCCGGGCATAGAGCCACAGCCCGACACCCGACACATACTGCGCAAACACCGTTGCCGCGGCCGCGCCTGCGACGCCCCAGTGGAAGACCAGGACAAACAGGAGATCGAGCCCGATGTTTAAAAGCGCCGCCGCGCCCAAAAACCAGAGCGGCGCGACCGAGTTGCCAGCCGCGCGCAGGAGGCAGGCAAAGAAATTATAGAGCGATGAGGCAATCAGGCCCGCAAAAATGATCACAAGATAGCCGCGCATCTGCCCGTAGATCTCCGATGGGATCTGCAAAAAGCGCAAGATCAGGTCCAGCCCGGCGTATACGGCCACATTCAGCACCAGCGTCACCGCCAGGATGAGCCCCAGCGCGTGCGCCACGGCCTGACGCAGCCGCTCCGGCTCCTTCCGGCCCAACGCGATGGAAAACAGCGCCCCCGCGCCCATCGAGAGCCCCAGGAAGATTGACGTCAGAAATGTCATGAGCGTATAGGCCGAGCCGACGGCCGCCAGCGCGTTTTTCCCCAGCACCTGGCCGACGATCAGCGTGTCGGCGATATTATAGAACTGCTGCAGCAAATTTCCCGCGATCATTGGCAGTGCAAACAAAAGCAAGCCCTTTGTGATGCTCCCGCGGGTCAGATCCCGATACATGTTTGCCCCCCTCTGCTATGTTAAATAGAATATTTCGAAAGTATTATAGAGAATAATATTTCAAATTGCAACCATAATATTTCGGATTGAAAAATTCGGCGGGCTGTGGTATCCTGTTTTCGAGGTGATTGACATGTATTTGAGCGGACTGGACGAGCTGGATCAGAAGATTTTGGCGTTGCTGGTGGAAAACGCGCGCTACAGCTATTCGGAGATCGGAGAGCGGCTGGGCTATTCCCGCGTTGCTGTGAAAAACCACATGGATGCGCTCGAGGCGGCGGGTATCATCGAGCAGTATACCGCTGTCATCAACCCACAGAAGCTCGGCGGGGCGGTCTCCTGCTATTTTGAGATTGAGACGGAGCCGGGGACCTTTTCCGAGGTACTCTCGCGGCTGACCGATTGCGAGACTGTCACCCAGATCTACCGCACCACCGGCGAATGTCATCTGCATGTGCATGCGGTGGCTGCGGGCCAGGCGGAACTGGAGGCGTTTTTGCATGAAACCATCGATGTGCTCCCGGGATTGCGCGCGATCCGCACGAATGTGATTCTTTCCCGCGTGAAAGATGTCAAGGGGCTGCGCCTTTGACGTTTGGTTTTTCGGATGGATAGCAGGAGGAATGAAATGAACCACGCTGTTTTTGACCGGATCGATACCGACCTCCGCCCCGCCTCCGGTGAGACGGCACAGGATTATATGGAGCGGCTGTTTTCTGCGGCCTGCGCTGACAGCCCGGGCGAGGGGCGCATCAACGATCTGCTCCGCCCGCGCTTTGTCGCCTGCGACGCCGATGCGCGGACGCTCACGGTGGATTATCCCCCGCAGGATTGGACGCTCAACAGCAAATCCACGCTCCACGGCGGCATGATGTCCACGATGCTGGACATGACCATGGGGCTGCTTGGCCGGTACTGCAAGGGCGTTCAGGATGTGACGACCGTGACACTGGACGTCCGCTTCCTGCGCCCGGCCCCGGCGGGGCGGACGGTTCGCGTCTGCGCGCAGGCGGAAAAGACCGGCCACCGTATCCTCTTTCTGCGCGCCGGACTGAGCGACGCCGAAACCGGCGAGCAATTTGCCAGCGCCGGGGCAACGTTTTTATGAGGAGGGCTGTTTTGTGAGATACCGTGAAATTTCGCTTGAGGATGATCCGCGCCGCGCACAGTTTGCGTATTTTTCTACGCTTGCAAACCCCTATGTCGGGTTGACGGCCGAGGTGGATGTCGGGGACTTTCTGGCTCGCTGCCATGCAAACGGCTGGCCGTTTTCCCTGGCCATGACCTATTGCGCCGGCCTTGCGGCCAACGCGATTCCGGCGCTGCGCCGCAGGATCCGGAATGGCGGCGTGGTGGAGTTTGACCACTGCCGCACTTCGCATACCGTTTTGCGCGAGGACGGCGTTTATTCCTACTGCACGCTCGACCCCGCGCAGCCCTTCGCACAGTTTTTGCCCGAGGCCAGGCGGCTGCAGGAGGCTGCGCGGGAGCACGGGACGCTCGACGACGGCGAGGAGCCGCTCGATCTGCTCTTCCTCTCGTCCATTCCCTGGCTGCACTATACGGCACTGACCCAGCCCACGCCCATCCCGGCAGACAGCAATCCCCGCATCACCTGGGGCAAGTACGCCACGGAGGGTGGGAAGACCACGCTTCCCGTTACGCTGCTCGTCAACCATGCCCTTGCCGATGGGCTGCATATCGCCCAATTTTTTGCCGCGCTGCGCGAGGCGCTCGAGCAGCTTTGAACAGTTTGACAAAATCCGAAAAAACGCCCGCACCGGCTGCCGTTTTGCGGCCATATGCGGGCGCTTTGCATGTCTTCGGCAGATTTGGGGTTTCTTTTTCGCCGAAAATCCGGTATAATAAGCGCAGTATGAAAAGAAGGAGGCGGGAGGCTTGCTGCCGGAAGGATTTATCGTGCGGATGAAAGCGCTCCTTGGCGCGGAAGCGGATGCGTTCTTTGCCTCCTATGACCGGGAGCGGAACGTGGGATTGCGGCGCAATCCGCAAAAAGGCGCGCCGCTGCTGCTTTCAGAGTTTTGCCTTGGCGCCGTGCCCTGGTGCGCGGACGGATTTTACTATGACGCGGCGACGCGGCCGGGCCTTTCGCCGCTGCATGAGGCGGGCTGCTATTATCTGCAGGAGCCGAGCGCGATGGCCCCGGCGGAACTGCTGGATGTGCAGCCGGGAATGCGGGTGCTCGATCTTTGCGCCGCGCCGGGCGGCAAGAGCACACAGCTGGCTGCAAAGATGGAAGGGCGGGGGATGCTCGTCTGCAACGAAATCCACCCCAAGCGCGCGCAGATCCTCGCGCAGAACATCGAGCGCATGGGCATCGCGAACGCGCTGGTTCTGAACGAACACCCGAAAAATTTATCGCCCCGGTTCGACGGGTATTTTGACCGCGTGCTGGTTGACGCGCCGTGCTCCGGTGAGGGCATGTTCCGCAAGGAGGCCGCCGCTGTGACCGACTGGTCGGAGGAGACGGTGGCGATGTGCGCTGCGCGGCAGAGTGAGATTTTGCACACGGCATCGGCGCTGCTCCGCCCCGGCGGGCGGCTGGTCTATTCGACGTGTACGTTTGCCCCACAGGAAAACGAGGGCACGATCTCTGCATTTTTGAAGGAACATCCGGAGTTTTCGGTTGTGCCGATCAAAGCTCCGTATTTTTCACCCGGCAGGCCGGACTGGATCACGGATCCGGCGCCCGGACTCGAAGGGACGGTACGGCTCTGGCCGCACCGGCTGCGCGGCGAGGGACATTTTGCCGCAGTGCTGCAAAAGGGCGGCGATGCGCCGGGACGCGAGGTTCCGGCGGAGCCGGGGATCAAGGCCCCGAAGGAAGTCGCAGAATTTGCAGCCGCGGCGGGCGCGGCCCTGCCGGAGGGGAAAGCTGTCCCGTTTGGCGCGCGGGTGTTTCTCGCGCCGGAGGAATTGCCGGAGCTTCGCGGATTGCGCGTCCTGCGCTGCGGGCTGGAGCTCGGAGAGCTGCGCAAGGGGCGGCTCGACCCGGCGCATGCCTGGGCGCTCTGGCTGCGGGCGGGCGCATCGACATTGGAATTTGACCGGGACGACCCGCTGCTCCGGCGCTACATGGCCGGAGAGACCATCCCGGCAGACTGCGCGGGATGGACGCTCGTGCAGGTAGAGGGCTGCACGCTCGGCTGGGGCAAGGGCTCCGGCGGGCAGCTGAAAAACCACTATCCGAAGGCGCTGCGGCGCCCACTGTGAGGTATTTTTGATGGAAGAAAAGAAGAAAATTCTGATCGTCGAGGACGAACGGGCGATCGTCGAAATTCTGAAATTCAATCTGGCGCGCGAGGGCTATGAGACGCTCGAGGCGCTCGACGGCGAGACGGGCTTGCAGCTCGGCCTGACCGGCGACCCTGACCTCATCCTGCTCGACGTGATGCTGCCGAAGATGAATGGCTTTGACATCTGTGCAAAGCTCCGCGAAGCGGGCAGCACCGTCCCCATCATCATGCTGACGGCCCGCGAGGAGGAGACGGACAAGGTCTTTGGACTGGAGGCCGGGGCGGATGATTATATGACGAAACCCTTTTCCATGCGCGAACTGCTGGCCCGCGTGCGGGCGAACATCCGGCGGCGGAGCCTCGATCTCAATGCCCGCAAATCCGTCGGAAAGCTCATTGAGGCGCAGGGGCTGACGATCGACCCGGCAACGTTTTCTGTGATGCGCAACGGGCGGGCCGTGGATCTGACGCAGAAGGAATATGATCTGCTGCTCTACCTTATTCAGGAGCGCGGCGTGGTCTTCTCACGCGAGGATCTGATGCAGAAGGTCTGGAACTACGACTATTACGGCGACATGCGCACTGTGGATGTGACGATCCGCCGCCTGCGCGAAAAGATCGAGGAGGACCCCGGCAAGCCGACGCGCATCCTGACGCGACGGGGCGTGGGGTATTACTTCGCGGAGTAACCTTTGACGAACCTCGGCGGATCTTTTGACCCAATGCTACGGTGTTGACTTAGGGTGTATCTGAAAAATCCCGCTGCCCGGGGGCATTGGCGGGTTACACTCTGAACAAGAAAGGGGGCGGAGCCGGTGCGCACGCTTCGCATGAAGATGGTCATGATCATGGTCATCCTCATTCTGGCACTGATGACGGTGATCGGTGCGTTTCTGATCAGCGGTGTCGGTAATTTCTATATTTCGGAGTTTTACGTCCAGATGGAGCGGACGTTTTCGCCGGAGTTTATTACCCAACTGCAGACGCTGGCCGACGGGGAGAACGGCCCCACCCAGATGAAGGAGCTGTTGATGGCCCAGACGGGGCTCGGTATCGATGTGACCGACCGGAACGTCTATATCCTTGACGAGCTTGGGCGCGTCCTGGAGGGCTCTGACGAGCGCACGCAGGTGAACGCCTCCCAGAATCTCCTGGCCGCCATGAACGGCGAGGTCGGACAGACCGGCTCCGTGACCGGGGACTTCATGGATCTGGCCGTTCCCATCGACACGCAGGAGCATTCCTATATCGCCTACATCTATGATAACCGCGCCACGGTCGACGCGCTGACGAGCGAGTTGATGGGCATCATTCTCCGCGCGCTGGGGCTTGGCCTGGTGATCTGCGTGGTGCTCTCGTTTTTGCTGGCCCGCATCCTCATCACGCCCATCCAGGCGCTTACCGTCGGCACACGGCAGGTCGCCGCGGGCGACTTTTCGCAGCGTGTGGCCGTGGAGGGCCATGACGAGATCGGCGTGCTCGCGCGGAACTTCAACCACATGGCAAAGGTTCTCGAGGACACGATCTCCGAGGCGGAAAACGAGCGAAACAAGCTCTCCACGCTGTTTTTGCACATGACGGACGGCGTCATTGCCTTCTCGGCCTCCGGCGCCCTCATCCACTGCAACCCGGCAGCAAGCCAGATGCTTGCGCGCGGACTGGACTCCACAACGACCTTTGATGAGCTCTTCGGCCAGGAGGCTGAGCTCGACACACTCCTCACGCTCCGCCGGCCGCAGTATCTCGAGCTGCAGAAGACGGCCGGAAGCCGGGAGCTGGAGCTGTTTATGGCCCCGTTTTCTTCCGATCAGACGCAGGGCGGCGTCCTTGTGGTCATCCACGACGTCACCGAGCAGCGCAAGTCGGAGCAGTCGCGGCGCGAATTCGTCGCCAATGTCTCCCATGAGCTGCGCACGCCGCTTACCAACATCAAGGCCTATGCCGAGACGATCATCGGCGCGGGCGACGAGCTGCCGGGTGAGCTGCGCAGCAACTTTCTGGCCGTCATTGTCAACGAGGCAGACCGGATGACCCGCATTGTGCAGGATCTTTTGACGCTCAGCAAGATCGATTACGGCAAGATGGAGATGAACATTTCCCGGTTTTCGTTCCGAAAGGCGGTGGAAAACGTCTTCGAAGCCGCCAAGCTCAATGCCGAGCAGAACCATCACCACACCATGCTCCTCACGGAGGAGGACGATATTCCGGACGTCAACGGCGACCGCGAACGCATCGAGCAGGTGGTCACGAATATCGTGTCCAATGCGGTCAAATATACGCCGGACGGCGGGCGCATCGAGGTTCACGTCGGGAAGAGCGGGAAGAACGTCTATGTCCGTGTCTCGGACAACGGCATCGGCATCCCAGAGAAGGATCTGCCGCGCCTGTTCGACCGGTTCTACCGCGTCGACAAGGCACGCTCGCGCGAGTCGGGCGGAACTGGCCTGGGACTTTCCATTGCACAGGAGATTTTGAAGCAGCATAAGGGCACAATCCGCATCGATTCGGTCTATGGCGAGGGCACGGATGTGCGCATTACCCTCCCCGCTGCTGAGCGTTGACACAAGCATGAAAAAGGCCCCCTCTGTAAGAGGGGGGCTGTTGCCGAAGGCAACTGGGGGAGAAAACCCGCCGCAGTGGATAGCCTCCCCAGTGTAAGGGGAGGTTGCCTTTGCAAAGCAAATGACGGGGAGGTTGTTAAAACCGTTACCTTCAAACCTCTCAGCCGTGCGCGTAAGGAACATGCGCCCGGCATACCCTGCGGTATGATGCGGGGCAAGTCACGGCTTGCGCCGTGACAGGGCCCCTTTCATAAGGGGAGCCTTCGAGCGGGCGAGCACTGGTCACCCGCAGGGCCGATGAGTACCCGCAAGGGGCAGGCCGCATCTGTAACGCTCCTTCGTCGCG
>OIWS01002723.1_pt1 | contig 13919 bp, 20 predicted proteins | sample 1587611 | NCBI WGS metagenome assembly OIWS01 (sample SAMEA3888919, study PRJEB22519) | human gut metagenome | biome: human gut; feature: human-associated habitat; material: faeces | place: Denmark | collected 2010 | reverse complement strand
AGCGCAGCTAAAGAAAAATTATCTATTTCTGGTTTTAGTGATGTGAGTAATGCACTCAAACAAAATGACTCACATATCAATATAACATTAATATCTCTTTTGAAGTGGCTCCTTTCTTATGCCCTTAGTTTCAAACCTGCGTTTAAAATTGAACTCTGCAGTACAATGACTTATGTGGTTGATATAAATTCTCCTGGCGTAGATCTTGTATCTTTCGCGTTAATTTTTACCCCGATAGATGAAAGACCTGAGGATAAGTTTGCCCTTATATCATCAGAGATTCAAAAGGTTCCCACTCCTTCAGAACCAGAATTGGCCGTGGAATTCATAACTAACGTATTGAAAAAAACAAATTGTGATATTATCCTTCAAGACAACCAAAAAACCTGGGATAATATGCTATCTCAAACAGAGAAGCTTTTATCCGAATCCAGATATGTTTTGGCAAAATATAAAGATTGGCTAAAAACACATTTTAGCACCCCAACATAAAGTATATCGAGTCGATACGTGATATTTGAAATTATGTATCGACTCTCATCTAACGTTCAATTTACACGGTTATACTGTAGTTGTACCTCAATATGAATATGCATATTCGCCTCGAGAAGTAGTGGGTGCAACTAATCCCATGTGTATTCTACATCTTCGGAACATGACCATTAACTCCAGTAATCGCTTTCAGCCATACCTGGTTGAGAACTCGGGCGACCAACCTTTAATACCAAAATCGATGCGAGCATCATCCTCTGCCATATGCTCAATCATGCTGTAAGCGAAGGTGAGCGCCGCTTAGCGGATATACCCGCGCAAATCCCACTTGCGCCAGTACTGGCTGTATTTCGAATTGCAGCGGCCTCTGAACTAAACTTCCCATCGTCAAATACAGCGTGCATTTGGTAATTTGCTTATGCTGCACGCTCCTGTTTCTGCTGTGCTGCTGGGTTAAGCCAGAGGCACTCTGTACGAACTTTAGTGCCGCGCCCTGCGCTGATGCGTGAGGTTTTCTCAGTCTTGGCCCAGCTATTGAGCATGTCGTTGTAAACCTCCGTGTCGTAACCACTAATCATCACCATGCCTGACATTGTTCTGGCCACTGCGAGCAATTGTTCATGTCCTTCAGCCGTCATTTCATGCGCGTAGTAGCGATTACCCTGAACACGGGTTTCCGGTACATACGGCGGATCGATGTAGTGCAGAGTTGTTTCTGATATCCGAAAAAATGGCCCGCATAGATTTCTCTTGGCATTTTTCGACAAACATCTCCACCCCATCCGCCTTAATCCCGGCCAGGTTGGCGTCGATGGCAGGGGTTTCGATATCGTCGAATGTATCGAAAATTACATCCAGTACAGCGCTCTGAGCCTGCATTTCAGCTTTTGCCATATGCCCATGACCGCCACCAACAAGACTGTTTTTGATTTCGTCGAGTGTGTATCTATACGACTTCAGCGCCACATTCTCCGTAGCCAGCTTATCCATTTCGATGCTACGACCTTTCCAGCCCTCCCACATTGCAGCCATCATCATGAACCAGACATTCCCGCCCCCCACTTTCTTCTCGTTAAAGAACCAGGTAACAAACTCAATGCTCATCTCGTTTTGCTGTGCCATTTTTTCGATTTCGTTACCCATGAATAGCCTCCTGAACATCTAAAACTCGCTGAAAAACAGGACTGCCAAGCAGGCTGTAATTCATCCCAACAGCAACTTTCGGCACCAGGCCAAAACGCTTCATGTCAAAGTCGATGACGGCCCGCTGATCGCGGAAAAGCCCCAAACGACCATGCCGGACAACCTCTCCAGTCGCTTCTGCTTCGGAAAAATACCGCTGGACAGTAGCGCGGCTCAGCCCCAGTTTTTTCATTGCCTCGGCGGTCGTGAGTCGCCCCTGATGTCTGGTGATCCGAATCACTGCGCGGACGTACTCTCTGCGCTCAACTGCTGACAATGCTCTAGCCATGATTCCGCCCTCTGCCTAAACTGAATTTCGCGCGGATTTCAGCGATTTTGTTTAAGCCCTGCTCGTTACTCAGCGGACGTCCACCCAACTTGGGGATTTGCTTAACAGGCTCGGGGATAGCTTCACCGGTCTTGATGCGACGAACCATACGCAGCAGCTCGTCAGAGGCTTTACGGCGCAATTCGGAATCACTCAGTGCATTTGCACGCATGTCGGTATACAGCCCCGTAACCAGCCAATAGCAGGCTTTATGTTTCAGCGTTAACGGTTCGATTTCATGCTCAGGCCATGGGTAAGACTCAGCGTCTGGATACTGACCGCGAGTCCGGCAATACTGGTAAACCATATCAACCAGCTCACTCGCGTCTGGCAGGCCTACAGTTACCGCCTCCTCAGAACGACACCAGGCTACGAACTCCCCCGGCGACGGCATGAAGGGTTTTTCCTGTTTGCGGGCAACACGCATTCCGGCGTTAATCTGCTCCATCGTGGTGATCCCGTTTTCCTTGAACGCCAGGAGCCACTGGCGACGCATCTCGTTGAGATCTTCCGCTGATTTGTTGGCCAGCGCCGGGAATACGGCGAGCAGTTGGCGAAACAGTTCGTTGAATACCTCAGCCGTCTTTGTCGCCTGATGTGCAAAGCTCTGTGCATCCTGGATTTCAGGCATGCCGGCGGCGATACGTTGAAAGTTATTCCGATCGAAGTTATGCATGCTTTCTGCGATAGATTTCATTCGAGTACCCCGTCGATCCAGTCGGTATTGTCCAGCGCACTGGCGCCTGATGTGGTTTTTGATGGACCATGGCTGCGCAGGCGTTGAGTTGTGAGTTGGTCCCACTTCTTACGTAGTTTTGAGGGGCAGAGGATGTTTCCCTGCCAGAAACCGTCCTCATTTGCCCACTTGAACAGTTCGCAGATTTCATAGTGCGTGCGCTTGTCCTGCAGGCGCATCAGGCGGATGGCATTCGCCCATTCAACCCAGTTCGGCTCTGAGAGGGAGGCATTCACGGTGAGAGCTTTATCGAAAATCCATCGCGCGGCTTTGAGGTCGTCAGCTGTTCCCCAGGATTTACCTGCAGGGGTATAAATCCCATCGGCCGCTTCTGGATGACGAGAGAGAAACTTCAAAGTTTCCTCGTTTCGGGATTCTTTAGAATTCCGAGACGAAGAAGATCTTTTACTATTGTTCTTGTTCTTGTATTGGGTGTCTCCCGTTTCCGGGAAAGGTTTTCCCGTTTTCGGTAACACTTTTCCCGATTCCGGGAAGAGTTTTCCCGTTTTCGGTTTGTCTAAAATCCACTCAGATAGCTCAGTATTTATACCGACAATTTTCATCACTCCCTGCTTATGAGCGAAGATAATTTTCCGCTCCGCGAGAGATTTGATTGTGTCGGAAATATGCGACTCTCCGAGGTCTGTCAGCTCAGCAATCACCGTGTTTGTTACTCGGTCCTGCTTCTTGTTCCATCCATAGGTAAGCCAGATAACAGCCTCAAGACACTGCCACTCACGACCTGACATCCGCAGACGCGGCTTGAGCTTCTGTATCTCGTTTGCGATCTTGGTATACCCGTTAGCCAGGTCGGCCATTTGACCTCCCGAACGCTCGGTTTTAATCGGAAAATTGATAACTTCAGCGGTATTTGACATACTAACTCCGTGAACTAAGAGCCCTTTTTTCACACCCCGAAGACTGGCTGTGTTGGCGCACAACAGTCTTCACCCTTTCAGAACAACCCAGCCTAGTCGCCGCCCTTTCGCACTTTCCGCTTTGCTTCCCGGCGTTCAGCTGCGCTGGTCTGCTTCTCAGCCCATAACTTTGCGTATCGCATAACATCGTCAAACATTCCCCCTTTGCGGCTTGCCTGTGACATCCGCTTGTACATATCGACCGCCTGGTATGCCCCCCCCTGAGCCACTGCTTGCGTGAAGCCCTGGCGAAGAAGTTCCTAGCGGACATTCTTTTCAATAAATTCGATGTGATTCATGGAACCTCGCTTACATTACGCCGAGCATTGAGCTCACGATCGTCATCAGCGCTCCTGTCTGCTCAGGCATTAGCCTGAAAAGCGACGCTATTCCCTCGCTCACCTCCTTCAGTTTCTGGTGCTCTGGCGCGTTCAGCATCACCGCCTGCTTTGCTTCAGCGCATTCCTTCATGGCCGAAGACAGGCGCGACAAAATATCGTCCTGAGGCATCAGACGATGTCGGAACTCCAGCGGAAGAACGGCCATGATTGCCGGGGTAAGAAGGCGAACGTACTCGCGATAGCGCTCAGACTCGGCCGGGTTGTCCAGGTAGCGAAAAAGCTTCTGTCGGGCACGGCTGATATCATCAGGGAACGCGATCTCCTCGCCGCCCTGCTGGCGCCACTCATCGATGATATGTGCCGACACAACATCCTGGCCCTCAGCTGCAGCCCAGGCGCGAACAGCAGAGCGAATAGCGTCGTGATCTGACTCTCTCAGCTGATTTCGCTTTATCAGGGCGCCGGTGTTGAATCCGGTATTTTGTTGAAAGGAAAGTGTTTGCATAGTCAGCCTTCCTGTTTCGGCAGGCCGTCAGTGGGGTTTGGGTAAATGTCACCACGCATCTGATGAGGGGTAACCTTCCATCCGAGAGCCTCACAAACTGGAATTACGCGATGAGCGGGGGTCTCGCTATTCAGCCAAAGGCTAACTGTTTGAGGGGTTGTGCCGAGTCGTTTAGCCAGCTCGGTCTGGCTCATGATTGAGCAGATAATGGTTTTTAGATTCGTATTCATAAAGCCTCCTTGGAAATACAAGAAAACATTACATCACCAAATTAGATATAACAAGTTTTTCTTGTGTTAATCTTGCAATGTCTTCTACAAGTAAGGCTTGTAAAATGATAAATATGAAAACAGAACAGCATGAAAACTTTGTCCGCAGGCTCCAGCTCATCCAGGATCAAACTGGCTGGAACCTATCTGAGATTGCCAGGAGAGTTACTGTTTCTCCTCAGGCTGTTCAACAATGGGCCAAAGGTGAAACAACTCCACGCGGTGAGCGCCTTAAAAGACTTGCGGCTGTAACTGGTAAACCTGAACATTGGTTTTTCATGCCGCCAGACGAAGATGGTGAGAATGTTTCATCGCGGACAGAACCTGAAGCGCCTGGCCGGAACGAACTGGATGACAAAGAGAAAGCCCTTTTAGCTCTCTTTAACCAGATGCCGGAAGCCGAGAAGAACAGGCTAATAGTCCACGCAAAAGCCACTTTAAAAGAACTAGACCTCCTCAAGGATGACGTTCTCAGCATCATCAAAGATATTAACGATTAAATTCATATAATTAGCAGCTATCCATATCGGATAGCCGTTTCCCTACGCCCTCAATAACAACATTTTCTTGTATTTCCCCTTGTAAAAAGCAAATTTACCTTGTAACGTTATTCACATCGACAACAAACGCATTGTTGTCAGGTGGTAAACGTTCCGCTGGCCGGCGACAAGGCAATGAGGGTGAGATGAGTAAGGTAAAGGTGGCGCCTATTGAACTCGAAATAAACGCCACGGAAGTAATCAATCAGGTCGAGGAACTACTGGGGTTACTTGAGCTTCCAGCCCGTTCCCTTGAAGGCATCCCTGAGGATGTCGTCAACCTGCTTTTTGACAACATCCGTCCCTTGCTTAACGACATCGTCCTTAGTGATTTCTCGACCACAGTTGGCACATCTGACGCCAACAAAATTTGTATCAAAGTCGAAATCATCGGGACGCTTGAGCATCTCGCTTCCGCAATCAGGGCAAGCAACTTTCATCGTTGTCAGTTTTGACATTTTTATTTCCTTGCTGGCTGTGTGAGAACTACCAGCATACCACCGAGCCTGAAGTGGTTAAAAGACAGGCATAAATGAGGTGTTGAAATGAGTAAGCAAGGCATCCGAGCCATGGTCATTTCGGCAGTTATTGGGCTCTTCATCTGGATCGCGCTCTTCTGCGCGCTGTGGGAGATTCTCTAATGGTTAAAAAATATAGGGATGTGCAGGTTATAGACCTGCTTTGTATTTATGAGGTTCAGGGAGAAGAAACTCCATGTGACGCTGACAATCAGGAAGTCGTCATTGAATCAGCAACCTACGAATGGTTAACAGGTACTTTATGACTGGAAGCCTATTCGCCTTGGTTCTCACCGTCAGCATGCTGACGGGCGGTAATCAGGATGTCCTGCTCGGCGTTTACGACACTGAGAATGACTGCAAGGCAGCTGCAGAAGAGCAACACGTGAAAGCTGAATGTTATCCGCTGAAAGGTGTACTGGACGAGCATCCGGCCGGGTTCACGGTGCAAATGTAGGGGGAAGAATGCAGAAGAAATGCGGTTACTGCCGCAAAGCAATCGAGGGAAAACCAGTGGTAAGCACCCTGTTGTACCTCCAGGGGAACCAGCTCGCACGGAAAGAAAAAGAGTACTGCTCTGAACGCTGCGCCTCTTACGACCAGATGGCGCACGAGAGCTAACGTAAACCCGCCGAAGCGGGCTGTACGTCCGGTGCCACCGACCAAAGTTACACCGGAAATTACCAAAACCAATGACAACCCTGAATGGGCGCTACCAATGGCCCGGGGGATTCTACATCCAAAATAGAGGCTATCACATGGAATATTTTTATCTGATAAAAGCAACTCAAAAATCGGGTAAAGCTGATGCCGTAATCTGGCGTACCAATAAATCAGAAGCTCGCGCCCTTCTGCAACTGGACGTCGATCTGGAAGACGCCGGGATCGAAACAGGCCGCGGCAAAGACTATCAAAAACCAATTCGCACCGATTTCCCGGTATTCAATGACCTGCCGGCGGAGGGTGTTCTCGATTACTCATGGTGCGAACGCTACCAGCTCGGCGACGATGGCCGCACCTGGGCTCTGAAGCCAGGTCAGGCGCCTGCGGATCATCACATCGATGATGCCGGAATATCCGCTGAGCCCGTTAGTGGCGAGCTGGTTGATGCCAATACTACTGGTGACGCGGCACAAGGTGAGACCGTGGAAACTTTCGGTAGCGATGAATACCAGAACGATTCAAGCGCGCTTTTTAACGTGGCAGAACTCCCCTTTCGCACTCAGTTGCTGGCGCAGTATATGGCCGAAGAACGCCACGTTTATCATATCAGCATGCCTCACCGGCAGGAGCTGTCAGTTCTTGAAATGGACACTGATAACGCAGCCGTCCAGGATCTGATTCTGGCCGCCGAGAATATCCCTGAAATCAAAAAATACGATATGCCGGCGCTCTGGAAATTCACCAGTGCCAATAAAAAAGTCTTCCCCGAAGGGAAACGGCATGAGCTCGGCAAGCGTATCCAGTTTGCAAAGCTGTGGTTTGCCACGAACGCGCTCGACCGCGGTATTCTCACCAGGGAATGGGCCGCCGGTAACTGCATTTCTTCGGTTTTGAAAACCGATGCAGGTACGAATGCTGGCGGCGGTAATAAAACCGATCGCAACCCTGACTACACCCATACCCTTGATACGCTCGATGTAGAAATAGCCCTGGCCACAATGCCAATGGATTTCGATATCTACAATTTCCCGGCATCAATTCACCGCCGGGCCAAAGAGATCGTTCAGAAGAAAGAAAGTCCGTTCAAGGAATGGTCTGCAGCGCTGCGCAAGGTCGCAGGCATCCTGGATTATTCACGCGCAGCCATTTTTGCCCTTATTCGTGGCGCCACCAGCGATATTCATCATTTTCCGGTAAGTCTGCAGACCTACATCAATGCGAACCTGACCGAGCATAAGCATGACACCCCTTCTGCTGAGACGCTTGAGAAAGCTGGTCATGTTTCATCTGCCGCCGTCACTCTGGACGCTGTGAAAAAGGCTATCGATGGAGATGAAGGTGTGCCTGACCTGGAAACTCTCCCAACTGACTTTCAGGTAATTGGCACCGAACTGGTGAAAGAAGATCAAAAGAAACGCCCTGACGCTAATCAGGTTCTGGCCGCCGAACGCGGCGAATATGTCGAAGGTATCAGTGACCCCACGGATCCGAAGTGGATAACCGAAGACCTGACCAAACCCAGAGCCCCGGAAATTGCAAATCTCGGCGGCGGAATGTTTTCAATTGAAGGACTTATGACTTCACCGGCTACTAATGCCACCGAAGAAGGAAACACCAGCAATGTGCAGATGGAAGCGGATCAGTCAGTCAAAAACGAAATTGATAGTTCGGTATCAACAGGCGAAGGCGCTGATGAGCCTCCTGCGCAAACAATTGCCGTGAACATGAGCAAAATACTGGCTGAACGCTGCCCGGATCTTACCGCCGAAGTGCTGAAAAGCCATGTTTCCGAGAGTGCTCATAGCGATGAAGAGGAAGAGGCTGAACAAGCAGCGCCAGCATGGCCGGAGTATTTCGAGCCTGGTCGATATGAAGGCGTGCCAAATGAGATCTACCACGCCGCTAACGGTATCAGCTCCACGATGGTTAAAGATGCACGGGTATCGCTGATGTATTTCGAGGCGCGCCACGTATCTAAAACCATCCAGAAGGTACGCTCCCCTGTTCTGGATATGGGAAATCTGGTGCATGCACTGGCGCTGCAGCCTGAGCAGCTGGAAACAGAGTTCAGCATCGAGCCGGAAATCCCGGAAGGTGCTTTCACCACGACTGCGACGATCCGCGCGTTTATCGACGAATACAACAACGGGCTTCCGGTTTTGCTCAGCGCAGATGACATCAAGAGATTCCTAGAGGAATACAACGCGACCCTGCCCGCGCAGGTTCCCTTGGGTACATCAGTTGAAGAAACCGGCCAGGGTTATATGTCTTTACCTGTTGAGTTCCAGCGCATTGAAGACGGTCAGAAGCAAACCGCCACCGCAATGAAGGCCTGCATCAAAGAATACAACGCCACCCTGCCCGCCCAGGTGAAAACCAGCGGTGGCCGCGATGCCTTACTGGAACAGCTGGCGCTTATTAATCCTGACATGGTTGCTCAGGAAGCACAGAAGGCGCAGCCCCTGAAAGTCTCTGGCACAAAGGCCGATCTGATTCAGGCCGTGAAATCGGTAAAACCGGATGCCGTGTTTGCCGACGAGTTGCTGGATGCATGGCGCGAGAACCCGGAAGGAAAAGTGCTGGTTACCCGCCAGCAGCTGGCTACGGCACTGGTCATTCAGAAAGCACTCCTGAATCACCCGACCGCCGGGAAGCTACTGACCCACCCGAGCCGCGCCGTCGAAGTAAGCTATTTCGGCATTGATGAGGAAACCGGGCTGGAAGTTCGCGTGCGTCCTGACCTTGAGATAGACATGGGCGGCCTGCGCATCGGTGCAGACCTTAAAACCATCAGCATGTGGAACATCAAGCAGGAAGGCCTGCGCGCGAAGCTGCACAGGGAAATTATCGACCGCGACTACCACCTGAGCGCAGCAATGTACTGCGATGTCGCCGCACTCGATCAGTTCTACTGGATTTTCGTCAACAAAGACGAGAACTACCACTGGATCGCCATCATCGAGGCATCCGAAGAACTGCTGGAACTCGGCATGCTGGAATACCGCAAAGCTATGCGCGCGATCGCGAACGGTTTCGACACTGGAGAATGGCCGGCGCCGATTACCGAAGACTACACCGAAGAACTTAACGATTTTGATGTGCGCCGTCTCGAAGCGCTGCGCGTACAGGCATAAGGGGGAAGCACCATGGAAAATAGAAACATAGCGGTAATTGATCAGCAGGCACCCAGCACAATGAATAATGGCTCGTTACTGCTGAATGGCGATGTCATGGATCGCATGATGAAGATTGCTGATGTTATGTCCCAGGGTATTTCTACTGTGCCCAAACATCTTCAAGGTAAGCCATCAGACTGCCTCGCCATTGTCATGCAAGCCGCGCGATGGGGTATGGACCCCTACGTAGTCGGTCAGAAAACACACGTTATAAATGGCACTCTAGGATATGAAGCTCAGTTAGTTAGCGCGGTACTGACTGCCACCGGCGCAATACGGGGGCGATTCCATTATGAATATCGTGGCGAAAAGGATCTGATGGAGTGCCGTGTTGGCGCAGTCATTAGCGGAGAGAAAGACATTACATGGAATGAATGGCTCTGCGTTTCGGAAGTAACAATCAAAAACTCGCCCCTGTGGAAAAGTAACCCAAAGCAGCAAATTGGCTACTTGCAAGTGAAATACTGGGCTCGTGCCTACACACCATGGGCGATTTTGGGGGTCTACACCCCTGATGAGTTGGAGGAACGCGTTGAGCGCGAAATAAATCCAACCCAGCGAATGACTGTTGATGAGATCACCAGCGAAACAGGCATCCTTGCCACCGCGCAGGAATCAGCAACTAATGTTGACGCAGTTGCAGACGACCTACGCGACCGCATTGATACCGCAAGCTCTGTTGACCAGGCCAAAGCCATTCGTGCAGACATCGAATCACAGAAAGCTCTGCTTGGTACCGCCCTGTATACCGAACTGAAGAATAAGGCGGTGAAGCGCTACTACCTTGTTGATGCAAAGAACAAAGTTGAGGCAGCCATAAATTCACTCCCTAACCCCGGGGATCCGGAAGCAGAAGCATTATTCGCGAAGGCAGAAAGCACCTTGACCTCATCGCGCCGCCACCTCGGTGATGAACTGTATGACCAGTTCCGCATCACCCTGGACGACATGAAACCGGAATACGTGGGCTAAGGGAGGCGGGAGGGTTCGCCCTCCCGATAACGATATGAGCAAATCACTTAACGCACGATGCATACGCCGCTGGAAAGTTGAATTCAAAGGGCGCTGCGATTCGAAATATAGCCCCTACTGGCACAAGCGCGATCTCCGCGGTTACATCCGTGAGGCGGCACTGACTACGGCGTATTGCATGGTTGAAAACTTGGCCTACAACAACGCAATGCACGATTTTTTCGCTGATGTGGGTGACAGGAATGGCTGGTCGCCAGAGTTCTCAGCATGGTACGACGGGCGTCGAGAGCATTATCTCAAAGAAGCTCGCGACTACCTGAATGAAGAAGCCACGAACGACGAAATCGACGACGAAATTCAGAACGAGCTGGAGGCCTGGAATGACTGATATCGCCACATTCACTAATGAGCAATTAATCGCCGTGTGCCGTGCTGACGTGGCGGAAATGTCGAAGTTTTTAAAAGAGGGTGAATTCAGTAATCCGTCCCGCGCAGCCATGTATTTGCGTATTACTGAAATCGCATTGGCTGCGCTGATGGGGGAGTTCTCATTTGCTCGCATTCAGGTTCGCCGCGAACACGCTGAATGGTCACATGCCACCTTCGGCAATGTTGGTCCAGCTGGTCCACTGAAACACCTCAGCATAGAAGCGCTTGAAGCTGCCGCGGAACCTAACGACCACAGCGAATGGGCTGATATACAGTTCCTGATGTGGGATGCCCAGCGCAGAGCGGGAATCACTGACGAGCAGATTACCCAGGCGATGATCGATAAGCTCGCGGTAAATAAAGCGCGCCAGTGGCCTGAGCCAAAGGACGGGGAACCTCGGATGCATATACGAAGCGAAGACGAATCACTCAACGCCAGGCGCCGCCGTAATCGTGAATCTAATGCGCGCGCTCGCGAACGTGAAACGCCCGCACAACGCAAAGCCAGACTGGTGAAAAACAAATTGAGAATGGCTCTTCGTCGTAAGGGAGGTGCCAAATGAGCCTGAAACACCGCCTGCCCGAGCTGGAAGCCAGCATCGACCCGGCAGCATTGCGCGCAGCCGCCGACGAATATTCGGATCTGCTTCTGACATTGTGCTTGTGCATGAAGATGGCAGGCCCCACCCGGGCGAACCTGCGTGCCTGCGCCACCGAGCTTAAAAAACGCCTGACAACCTTGCACAGCCAGAAAGAACTTAATGCAATCCTGTCCTGTTGGGATCCCGTTGGCTATGTTCTCGGCCTCCGCCGGGAAGCGAACGACAACGCGCGCGCAGCTGGCGATCCAGTTGATGTTTTTGTGTGAGGTGAATATGCGACTGATTAACCGAAGCAAACAATCACCGCTGGGCCGCCAGGCCTGTGATGCGGCGCTGGCTAAGCACGTAGAACGTTATGGCGATTACGGACGCAGCCAGATGAAAGAGACGTATACGGTGCAGATTGAAGGAGTAAAGGTCTGGGTGGAGGTGGTGAACCGTAAAGCGAGTTACGTGGCCACAGCTATGACCGGCATGCGCCGGTTGAGAGCTCTCCCCGGGCAGGTCGCCTGATAACGAATTATCAATCCACTACGGCGCGCATGCTTATACTCGGCATGTCGCCAGAGAGGTTTATATGGCGCAGATCATTTTTAATGAAGAGTGGATGGTTGAAAAGGCTCTGATGGCACGAACTGGCCTTGGAGCCCGGCAGATTGAAAGTTACCGACAAGGAGCCTGGATAGAAGGCGTTCACTTCAAAAGAGTTTCCCCTTCTGGCGAAAAAACTTTGCGCGGGACTACCTGGTACAACTATCCGGAAATTAATAAATTTATCCGGGATTCGTAAATGGCAACACTACCTACAGGCGTAGAGATTCGTGGTAACAGAATATGCGTCTGGTTTATGTATAAAGGTAAGCGCTGCCGCGAAGTGTTAAAGGGGTGGATTGTAAGCCCCGCAAACATAAAAAAAGCTGGTAATTTAAGAGCGGTAATTACCAGCGAAATAAACATGGGGGAATTTGATTACGGGCGTCGATTCCCCTCATCCAAAAAGGCAGTAGCGATTAACACCACGTTACACGTGAGCACATTTCGTGAACTGTGTGAACTATGGCTTAAAATTAAAGAAACTGAAATCAGCGCCAATACTCTTAAGAAAACAAAATCCCAGGTTGATACAATAATAAAAATCATGAACGGAAACACTATGCTCACTGCTATTGGATATAGTGACGTTCTTAATTGTAGAAACGAATTGCTAACAGGAGAAACCTTCTATTCAAAAAACAAGCGAAAAAATAAAAAAGGCAGAACAGTTTCGACTGTCAACAATTATGTTTCTTTACTGTGCTCTATTCTTAATTTTGCGTACATATCGGGTTTTATCCAACATAAACCATTTGAGAGCGTAAAAAGCCTGCGTAAAACAAGGGTTAAGCCTGACCCACTTACAAGAGAGGAATTTGCAGCCCTCATGGCAAGCGAACGAGGCCAAAGCCAGAACATGTGGAAATTCGCCGTCTATTCTGGTGTGCGGCATGGTGAGCTGGCGGCTCTGGCATGGGAAGATGTCGATCTGGATAAGGGCGTGATACACGTTTGCCGGAATCTGACAGCAAACGGCATGTTCGGCCCACCAAAAACAGCGGCAGGAAACCGGACGATACAATTGCTCAGCCCTGCCCTGGACGCGCTGAAAGCGCAGCATGAACTGACAGCTGGACATCCGGTATCCACTATCACGTTTCACCACAGGGAATACGGCTCAAGCGAGGAACAGAATTTGCGATTTGTTTTCATGCCGCGGAGACGGAAAGGCGAGCAAAAACCCTGCTACTCGCACAGCAGTATAGGCAGCAGATGGGAAGCTGCAGTAAAACGCGCTGGCATTCGCCGCAGGAATCCGTACCATACGCGGCATACTTTTGCCTGCTGGCTCCTGACGGCTGGCGCAAACCCGTCTTTTATAGCCAATCAGATGGGGCATGAAAACGCGCAAATGGTGTACGACGTTTATAGTACATGGATAGAAGAGATGAACGGCGACCAGGTTTCTATGTTGAATTCCCGGCTTGGGCTTTAACACATTTTGCCCCCTATATGCCCCTTTTAGATTTTGAGAATGTTAATAATGCAAGAAAATCAAGAACTTACAAAGAAAGAGAAATACAACATTGATAAGCTGCAGAAACGTCTGCGCCGCAACGTCGGTGAGGCGATTGCCGACTTCAATATGATTGAAGAGGGCGACCGCATTATGGTTTGTCTTTCAGCGGCAAGGACAGCTATACCATGCTGGAGATC
>OIWS01002717.1_pt1 | contig 13947 bp, 7 predicted proteins | sample 1587611 | NCBI WGS metagenome assembly OIWS01 (sample SAMEA3888919, study PRJEB22519) | human gut metagenome | biome: human gut; feature: human-associated habitat; material: faeces | place: Denmark | collected 2010 | reverse complement strand
TTTGTCCTGAGAGTTGTTGACGAAAAGCAAAAATTCTTTTCCGTTTTCATCGACGAATTTCGACACTATCATAGGCATTCCCCAGGCTCGTCTGAAGAACAGCCCTTCTATACAACCGGGTGTATAAAGCGGCGTTCCGCCGTACGTTTTGCCCGCATGGTAAACCTCGAGAAGTTTCGCCCCGGCAAGACGATCGGCAAAATGGTCGTTGAACAGCCTCATCTGTCTTGCGAGCGCGTCGAAAGTCGCCGTCTTGTTATAATACTGGTCGAACGGAGACTGACGGTAACTCGATTCAAGAAGTCTGCCGTAAATATAGAACCAGAAAATACCCTTCGCGCCGTGAGCGCACGCCGTGGAAATCTGCCAGCGGATGTCGTCTTCGGTGGGCACTCTGAAAGCCCAGTGTCCGACGGAAAGAAGTGTCGTCCAGAAATCGACGCCCGTCTTTTCGGAAAGCATGCGGTATTCGTTGAGGTTATGGAAGTAATATCCTATGCCCTCTTCGCGGTTGTTTTCAAACATCTGAAAATAGCAGTCGTAGCAAATCTGTCTCAAACCCGTTTCTTTTACGGCGTCTTCGAGCATCTTGGCATAGCCCGCATGATTGGTGCCGAGGGTCTTTTCAAAATCTTCGTCGAAAAACGGCAGGAAGTTTATGAACGGGCGGGCATATTCTTTGACGATTTTAACGGCTTTAAGCATATCCGCCCAATGTTCTTTTGCGGGTTCGTCGCCGACGTGGAAAGCAAAAAACGCGGGGTGCGACGCGAATTTGTCCGCGGCGGCTTTTACGCGTCTGCGGTATTCGTCTTCGCCGATCGTACCGATCTCATACCAAAGCGTGCGCTTATCGCATATTATAAGTTTCATTCCCTTTTTCGCCGCCGCGTCAAGGTTTTTGAGTATATACTCGTAATCCTCGTCTTTTTCGCAGTAGCAGGTCATGGGTAGATTCATGCCGAGTTCCGCCCAGTCGTCGACACTCTTTTCCGCGTCGATAACGCCCGACGGAACGTAATTCCAGAAACTCGTTACAAATTTACTCATATGTCAATCCTCTTTTTCGTATTTGATTTTGCCTGTTACGGCGTAATAATATATCGGCAACGCGCTCCAACCGTGGCAGAGACTGCACGAGCGGTCGTTTTCGGTAACGCCTTCGAGCGTCTCCCAGAACGATGTCGCGCCCGCGTCGAGCATTTTTTTATAATTGTCGTCTATTTCGCTTAAAACGCGCTCCTTAAATTCGTCGCCGTAAGACAAAAGCGCGTCGTAAACGTATGCCGCTGCGGCAAGCGTGGCTTTTTTCGCCTTGCCTTCTGCGATTTCGCGCGCCACGGTTTTATCGCCGACGCCGATAAGTATCGCCATGGCGTTGGCGAATTCGGTATAGTTTTCTTCGCCCTTATACGCCCTGAACATCTTCTTGTCGGGGTTATAGAATTCCGCTGATATAAGGTCTTTAATGCCGCCGACGTCTGTAGCCTTATCGGGGAACAACGCGGCGAAACGCTCTTCGGCGTAAACGTAATACGCATTGAGTATAAGCGAATATCTGGTCGGACTTAAAGCGTCTTTCTGCCGTGAAAGGTCGCCGCAATTATCGCTGTCGTTGCCCCATTCGTAAAAGTTCCAGAAAGGATATTGAAAATCGGCTATAAGTCGGTTATCGGCAAGTTTACGGAAATTATTCATTATTCCGTCGAGCGTCTTTCCGACCTCGGGGAGTATCGACTTGTCGCCCGTGAATTTAACGTATTCGTAAACCTGAACGACGTAGCACAGCGAGTAAAGCGGAATCGCGGGCGTATCGACTGCGGGATACGTCAGTTCCAGAAACCCGTCGTCGCGCACGCCTTTGGCGATCAGCAGAAGATTTGCCCGCGCGAAACCGCTGTTTTCAAACGCGAAGTAATCGCAGAGCATTTCGTTGCGGCTGTCGAAAGTATAAAGCGCCTGTTCGCGCCATACGCAGTCTTCGTAATGTTCGTGCATGCACAGGGCAAGCGTGTCCGTGGCGACCTCGGTAATCCTTGCGCGCAAGGGGGTATCGGCAACGAATTTACGCCTTACAAGCGGATAACAAACCGGCAACACCGTCGCGGCGTTTATGTCCGCAGGATATTCCGCGGCGACTTCCAGAAACCTCAGCCCGAGCCTTAAAAAGGGGTTCACATAGCGATTTCTGCCTTTTTTTGCGATATACTCGACCGAAAAATCTCTGTTGCCGATAATTCTTTCGACCTTGCCGAACTTCATATGTTCGCCGTAAGAAATCGTAAGTTTCTGTTCGCGATCGGAATAAAAGTCCAGGTACAACTGCCCCGCAAGTTCACGTTGCAGATCGAAAGTATAAACCGAGCCTTCGCTTTTTACGAGCGTCGCGGCGGCAGGTTCCGACACGACGAGTTTTCCGACCGGGCGCGGCAACAGTTCGGCTTTTCTGCTTAAAACGACGCTTTTGCCGAAGTCGGACGGAGTTTTCGTAGCATCGTACAAAAACGAATAACCGAGTTGCGGAGTGAGCCGCTTTTTGTACCCGTTTTTATAGCGGGTATCCATGCGCGACGGAGTGTCTTTGCCGCTTGCGGCGACGACTTCCCCGCCCGATACGATTTCAAATATCACGCCCGCGCCGTCGTCTATCGAAGACGAACAGTTTACGCCCTGATAGTGCACGACTATTTCGACTTCGTTGCCGCCCGTGCGCAAAAACGCGTCAAGCGAAACTTCGTCATAGTATTTAACCGTTCTATAGCCCTTGTATGACCCGAACGCGGCGAGGTTTCCGTTGACGTAAAGGGCGTAATCGGTTTCGGCGGCGATGAATATCGTCGCTTTATCCGCATCGACGCGCGCCGAAAAGTCGGCGTATTCGTCGGGAGAAGGGTTTGCGTTCTCCCATATCCACTGTGATTTTTCAAACATAGGCATTACGTTATAATGTGCGGAAATATTTATCCCGCGGCAACGCGCTCAGATTTCTCTGTCGTCGTCGAAAAGTTCGCCCGTCTTTACGATAACCTTGTTCGTTTCGCTGTCGGCGTAAACGTTGGCTGACGGAGCAAACGCCGAAATTTCGGTTCTCTCTGCAAGCGGAGAGCATGTATACGACAATCTTGCCAACGCTCCGTTTTCGCAAAACGCGACTATAAATCCGTGCGGATAGCCTTTATCCGACACGTTTTTATCGATTTTGTAGACAGCCGACCCTATAAGTCCGCTCATAAAGCCGAGGTCGCTTTCTATCCGCTTTTGCAAATCTTCTTCGCGACAGTTGACCGTCATCGTGACCGCGCGGACGCCGTCGCCGTACTTTGCGATAAAATTCTTTACTTTTTCGTATATGCCCGTATATCCGACCGTATCTTTCGTCGGAACGGTTCCGGTCTTTGTCGGCAACGGGTTTTCAAGGCGTTTTTCTTCCGCGCCGAACGCCAGCCGGTGACTTTGAAGAGAGTCGGCAAGTTTGCTTATACCGAGCGGACGCACGCCCGTCTCCTTATAAGAGATATAGTCGGCGACAAGTTTGGCGTCGCCGCCGCTGTGACTTTCTTTGTCTTCGATTTCGTCGTTTACGTCGATGATCTTATCGGTGCCGTCGAACAGCGCAAGCCTTATTTTACCGTCTTCAAGCCTGCCCGTAAGTCTGCCTTTACTGCCGAATACCCGCGTTATACGATAGGTTTCGTAAAGCGAAAATCCGTGCATGAGAAGGTTTGCCGTAACGCCGTCTTCAAAGGCGACGTTCACCGTCTGACGGTCGCATACGTCGTTGGGGCAGGAAAATACGCACTGCCCGTAGAGGTTGTCCGCAGGACGTAAAAAGTCCGCAATATTTTCGGGGGTGTATTTGAACCCGTACGGAACGCAGAGCGTACCCGGCGCTTTGATTGAAAATTCGTAGGCGTTATACCTGCAATTTTTGTATTTGCAATCGAGGCACCTTTCGGGCGACCCTGCGGGCTTGCGAGCCCGCGTGTAATATTCCAGCGTGCCGAAAGACTCTTCGTAAGTTTCCTTTCTTTCGACAAACCAGGAAATAATATCTATATCGTGGCAGCACTTCTGCAAAATTATAGGGCTGGTCTCTTCCGCGCTGTGCCATTTACCACGGACGAAACTGCACATATAATGGCTGTACGCCACGTTTTCTGCCTGTTCTACGCTTAAAACTTCGCCTATGACGCCGCTTTTTATAAGCGTTTTCAATTTCTGATAGAAAGGAGTGTATCTCAGATTATGGCAAACGACTACGTCTCTGCCGTATTTTTTTGCGGCGGCGTAGATTTCGTTACACTCTTCCATAGTCGGAGCAACGGGCTTTTCAAGCAGTACGTCATACCCCAAAGAAAGCGCTTTTACCGTCTGACGGCAATGCAGACCGTCGAGCGTCGCGACTATCAGCACGTCGGCGCGTTTTACTTTGAAAAACTCGTCTTCGTTGTCAAACAGTTCGTCGTCGGCAACGTCGTAAAGTTCTTTCGCCTGATTAAGGCTTGCCTCGGATATATCGCAGACGGAAACGATTTTCGCATTTTTGTGTTTAATTATATTGTTTGAGTAAACCGAGCCCCTGTTTCCGAGCCCCAGAACCGCAAAGGTTATCATGTATTCACTTCCGCAGAACGCGACGCGGTAACATCGCGATCTCATTATATTTTTTATAAATATGCGGGGCGGAATTCCGCCCCGCATACATCGTTAAAGAAGTATTAAGCTACCCATTCGATTTTGGTAAACGTTGCCGTTTCAAAACCTAAAAGGCTTATATCGCCGGTTTTTGCGATGTCGACTTCAAAGGTATACTCTGTGTCTTTTACAAGTGCCGGTTTATATCCGCAACCGAGACCGGAAGACGACCAGTCGGCGCATGTATAATGCTCGAAATACACTCCGGTACTATCGTAAATTCTTACATATCCGTACTGAGTTGGCACATCCGACTCGCCGAGGAATGCACCTGCGTACATACCTTGGGAATAATCGTTGTCAAACAAAACATAAATTCCCTTATAGGTAAAGCCGAATTCATATGAGCCACGAATACTGTTGGATACAAATTCACCGAATTTAACTGTAAAGCGGACTTTGGTATATCCCAATGCGGCTTTATAAGCGGCTTTATCGAACGTAAGGTTCGTATTCGCACTGTCTGCCGCATACTGACCGTCTACAGGGGTAAGCGCAACGCCGTTGTTATAAAGTTTGCCCTTTGCAGGATCGACGGTCGTCGCGGGTTCGTTTACGGTAAGGCTGAGTTCCTTTTTGAATTCGATACCCGAATATACAACCGTAAGCGTGACTTTGACGTTACCCGCTTTCAGTGCAGCAATAAGCATTCCGTTGGCAGCCATAATATCTTCGGCGTCAAACGTTACACCGACGGTGTAATCGCTTGCGCTTATATCCTCGCCTTTAGCCTTGAAAGTATACTCCAACTCGATATAATCGTAAACGTCAAGTTCGGTTTCGGTGTTGGTCAACTCGAGAACGGGACGATTTTCGGCATTTTCGTTAATGGTTACGGCAAGTTTTACGGTCTTGCCTGCGGAGTTCTTTGCGAGTATGTTGGCAGTACCCGCTTTGACACCGATTGCGCGCGTACCTTTTACGACAAGCACTTCTTCGTTATCCGAAGAGAAGGTAAGCTTTGCCAGATCGTCGGAAGTGGTCGCGGAAATTCCGAACCATTCCCATTCGTCTGCGGACGTAACGCTGTCTTTGTCAAAAGCGATTTCGACTTTGTTGTAGTCAACCCATTCGATTTTGGTGAATACGGCGTTTTCAAACCCGTAAAGAGTTATATCGCCGGTCTTTTCCGTGTCAATATCGAAAGTATATTCCGTGCCTGTCACAAGTTCGGGTATATAGCCGTAATTTGAGGATGACCATCCGGTTTTGTCGTAATGCTCGAATATCATTTTGCCGTCGGCGTTATATATTCTGAGGTATGCGTTGGCATTCGGCGAAGTACTTCCGCCTGTAAATGCGCCGACGTATGCGCCTTCGTATTTACTGCCGTTGGTATAACTGTTATACCAACCGACCGATACGTTTCCGTAAGTGTAACCGAACGAGTATGGTCCTGCCCCGGGAACGTTTACATGGTCGTTCGTAAGAGCATTGAATTTTACGGTGAAACGAATTCTTCTGTAACCCATTCCGCTCTTGGTCGCGTACGGATCGAAAGTAAGCGTTTTTACTTCCGCCGTCGCATCGGGTACAAGCGCGCCGTCTTCATTTGCTGTGATTTCGGCGCCGTTCTGGAAGAGTTTGCCTACGGAATAATCGATAGGAATTTCCGCGGCGTTTACAGTCACGTTTACGGTAGCGGTAAAATTCTGACCCCAGTAAGTCACGGTGACGGTAATTTCCGCGCTGCCCGCTTTAAGCGCGGAAAGCAATGCGTTCGTAATCGAGATAACGTCCGTCTCGCCGTTTACGGCGTAAGCGACGGTGTAATCTGCCTCGGCAACGGCGACACCGTTGGCAGTAATCGCTACGCTCAACGTTTTGCTTTCTCCCTCGGTAAGTTCGACGTCGTCAGCCGAGACGACAGGTCTTTTCGCGGTGTTGGCGCGTATCGTTACGGGGAGTTTTGCGGTTACGCCGTTGGCAACCGCTACTATGTTTGCAGTTCCTTCTTTGATACCGATTGCTTTTCCGTTTCTTATTACAAGAACCTCTTCGTTATCCGAAGACACGGTTACGGTAGAACCGTCGTTGCTGATTGCGGTGAAATCGAATTCCGTCCATTCGTCTTCTTCGACGGAAGTCTTATCGAAAGTCACTTCGGTATGATCGAAGTTTACCCATTTAATCTCGGTGAACGTAGCCTGATCGAAACCGTACAGAGTTACGTCGCCGATCTTTTCGATGTCAAGTTCAAAAGTATATTCGGTATTGACTTCGAGCGGCGGTATATAGCCGTAATGCGAAGACGACCAGCCGGTTACGTCGTAATGCTCGAATATCTTTTCGCCCTTGGCGTTGTATACTCTGAGGTAGGTTTTAGCCTCCGGAGATGAGTCGCCGTCGGAGAATGCGCCGACATACGCGCCGTCGAGCTTACCGCTGCCGTTGATGTAACTGTTATACCAACCTACAGATACGTTTCCGCCGGTATAACCGAACGAGAAAGTGCCCGCGCCGGGGACTTTTACATGATTGTTAGTGATTTCGCTGAATTTAACGGTGAAACGGACTTTTGTGTATCCGTAGCCGCTCTTGGTCGCGTACGGATCGAAAGTAAGCGTTTTATCGTCTTTCGACGCGTCGATGACGTAATTTCCGTCGGCATTCGCAGTGAGAGCCTCTCCGCCCTGATAGAGTTTACCTACGGATGTATCTATCGGCGCGGCGGGTTCGGTTACGGTTACCGTTACGGTCTTATCGAATTCCTTTCCGCAGTAAGTGAAAGTTACCTTTATCGCGGTATTGCCTTTCGTGAGACCGGAAATTACGTTTTTGGCGAGACCGACGACGGTTTCGTCTTCGATTTCGTATGCAACGGTGTATTTGTCGGAATCTATCGCCGTTCCGTTGGATTTAAGCACGGCGGCAAGTGTCGCGGTATCGGCGAGTTCGAGTTCTATATCGTCGAATTCAACGACGGGGGTTTTAGCCGTGTCGGCATTGACGGTTACGTTGAGTACGGCGGTCTTGCCGTTTGCGGTCGCGGTTACTTCCGCGGTACCCTCTTTAAGACCGACTATTCTGTTGCCGTCGAGATAAAGCACGTCGGGGTTGTCTACGGTGTAAACCACAGCCGAGCCGTCGTTGGTCGATGCGTTAAGCGTAGCCTCGTCCCAGGTGTCGATTACAAGTTCGGTTTTGTCGAAAGTTACTTTGGTATCTTCTTTTTTGCACCATTCGATTCTGGTGATGAGCGCGTCGTCGAGACCGCTGAAAGATACGTCGTGAGTTTTGCTTATATCGAGAAGGAAAGTATATTCCTTACCGGTTTCGAGCGGCTTGATATAATCCGACCAGTTACCGTGAGTGCCGGAGGCGTCGGTAATCTGCTTTTGATAATAATCGAGAAGAAGCTTGCCTTCCGCATCGAAGATTTTAAGGTATCCGTAGCCGTAAGGCGCATGGTATGCGGGTTTCATCGCTCCGCCGTAAGCCTGACCCTGGTAATCGTTATCCCAGAAAAGCCATACGTCTTCGCCATTTGCGGGATCGTCGGTGTATTCGACGTATTTATAACCGAAACTGTAATGATACGCCGCTATCGTGGAATCTATTATTCCGCAGTTCGACGTGCAGAACGAATTGAATTTTACCGTTAATTTAAGGAGTTCGTAACCCGCGTCGAGGTAGAGATCGGCATCGTCGAAAGTTACCCAGCGAAGTCCGTTTGCGTCCATGGGTTTGGTCGTGTCGACCGCGAACGCGCCGTCTTCGTTCGGCGTAAGTTTTTCGCCGTCCTGATAAACCGCGGGGGCAGCCAGAGCGTAAACCGCAAGCCTGAACGCGAACACGTTATCGCCGTAAGTTACCTTGCCGTCGAAAGTGTTCTTTGCGGTGAGATCGAAGTCGGTCTTTACAAGCGTGATTTCGCCGTTTTCGTCGACGGTATATTTGCGGTTGTCGATTTCGACTTCGTATTCGCCCGTAAGATCGTCTTTAATAGCCGAAACGGGAAGTTTAACCTCGGTTTCGTCTGCTTCAAATACGACTTTTACGACCTTGGACACGGTTATGTCTTTTTCGGCGTTGAATTTTACCGAACGATAAGTCGTGCTTGCTTTAAGTTTGGTTTTACCCGAAGTCAACGCGGTCACGACGCCTTCGGCATCGACGGTCGCGATGTTCGTATCGTCGACGGAATAAGAAACATCATAGTCCGCAGCGTCTACGCCGGTAAGGTTTACGCCGAATTTTGCGGTCTGACCTAGCGCGATGTCGCCGTTACCCGTAATAGAAAGCTCGGGGCGATTTTCGGCTTTGGCGTTTACCGTTACGTTAAGCGTCGCTTTTACGTCTTTGTTCTTGCCAGCCGTCGCCGTGATCGTGGTAGTACCCGCTTTAAGAGCGGTTACGCTCGATCCGCGAAGGTAGAGCATCGACGAATCCGCCGCCGTAAGGGCGACCTTCGATTTATCCGACGCCGTTGCGGTAAGTCTTACCGTAGTCCATTCGTCCATAGTAAGCGATTCTCCGCACGAAAACGTTATAGTGATGTTTTCTTCGACGGGAGAACTGCTCGAATCGTCGCTGCCCGGTTTCTTTTTGTTCGAGCAACTGCACGACGACAGTATCAGACAAAAAGAGAGAGCCAACGCTATGACCGAAATCAAAGTTCTGAGTCTTTTTTTCATATTTGCCTCCATATATTTTTTAATCGAGTTATCGATTATAGCCTTTCGTTACGACGCACGGGTCGTTGTATTTCGCAAAATAATCCCCGCCGGCGTTCTTGTTAAGGTAAATAAACGGTTGTTTCAATCTTCCCGTTTCGGCGGACAACGGAATTACCGTTCCGCCTATTATCGGCAGATAACCGTCGTTATTCGGATAATCCGCGACGATCTCCCCCGTAGCCGTGTTTACACGCATATAACTGTCGTATTCGCTGGATTTCTGACCGTATTGAAGGCTTACGCCCTCATAGACGAGGCTTACGTTTATACGGTGTTCGTGTCCGACGAAAACCGAATCGCAACCGAGGGCTTTCATCCCCCTGAATACCGAACCCCTCCATAAAGTCTACGAATTCCTTAAATCTTATACCCTGATCGTCGAACTCGCCGTACACTATATCGCCCGTAACTATTATAAGGTCGGGATTGACCTCGGTTATGGTTTCGGTAAGGTGATCGTAGCAGAGTTTCTGACGGTTTTCGGGCTTATAGAAATCTATGTGCGTCTGACCCAATCTGTCGGGAACGCGGCTGAAACTCGAATCGAGTACCTGCGGGTCGGTTATCTGCAACACGACCGCGTCGCGTTCCGCGGACACTTCGACAAGAAAGTCCGTCGGAACTTCGAGGTCGCATCCTTCGCGCGTACATTTGCCGAGGCGCACCCTATGTCCGAGCGGGTCGGAATATTCTTTGTAAGTCTTGTCGCAGCCGTCTGCGGCGCAGGCGTATTCTTTTACGCCCGATTCGGTACATGTCGCCGCAGTTTCGCTTTTCAGCGCGTATTCGTGCGTATGTTACGATACCCCCGAAGACGACGGCTTATTGCCGCACGCCGCGAAAGACATCGCGGCGGCGGCAAGGCAGACGCCCGTTAAAATCGTTATTAAAGTTTTTCTCATCGTTTTCTTCTTTATCGAAGACCGTTATGCCGCAAGATAAAGATATCTTCCGCCTGCGGGGCCGTAAATAAATGCGTTGAAGTTAAAGCCCGCAAGTTTACCGAAGTTTTCGTCGTCTTTATCCTCGATGACGTGTCCGACCTGAATCTTATCGAATTTACGCCATTCTACGGTAAATCTGAAGTACTTCTTGTTCGCCTGCACGCTCGTCTTCGCGCTGGCAAGCCAGATCTTCCTTGCAAATTCGAGACAACGGTTGTTTTCCGCCGATCTGTTCGCGCCGACGGCGGTATCGATTTCGCCGTCGTTGTTTAACACGCAGTTGCCCTTATAATTGCCGGTATATCCGTCCGCGGTTTTCCATAGTCTGTGGAAAAGCGGTCTCTCGGCGGCAAGGTGGTGGCTGTCGGTATCCATTTCGAGAACGCGGAGAGTATCGGTCACCGCGGATTCGCCTGCCCTTTCGGCATAAGGTTTATCCGACCAGGTGACGTTCGACAAAAGCGCGTCTTCTATGCCGGTGAGCGCGACGCTGCCGTTAGCCGTACCCTCGGCATTTATTTCGACGATGTATTTCTTGTTCGGCGAAAGGAAACTGCCGTGGTTGCCGTTCGATATGATCGCGTTGCCCGTTTCGGCGTCGTAAATCGATACGTCGTTCGCGGTTTTGCCGTCTTCGCCCGTAACGTAAGCGTCGGTGGGATTTTCGCGTTCGGTTACGTTATCGCTGTTGAAGAACAGACATCTTTCGGACTGGTGAACGATCGCGTAGAAGTTGAATTCTTCTCTGCCGAGCGCGTCGCCGTATTCCTCTACGCCGTCTACGCAGGGAGCGCCGTAACTGCGTACGGAGTTGTATTTGATTTTGAAACGAACGAATTTATAACCCGATTCGATTCTCTCTTTGGTCTGTTTCTTCGTGCTTAAGAAATGTCCGCCGTATATCGTCGAACACCAGTTGGGTTCGACCGTCCAGAAACCGTCGGCTGCGGTGTTGTACACGCCGTCGGTGTTGGCTGCGGGGGTACTCTTGAGATTCCAGCCGTAAGTTTCGATTCCGTTGCCGTTTTCGTCGGGGAAATATCCTCCGGACCAGTCGCTTCTGTGGATGCTGGCGTAGTCGGGATAAATTCTGTATCTGGTGTTATAAAGAACTTCGTAGAACTTATCCGTCGTATCGGCTTTTTCGCCCGCGCGTTCGTTATACGCTCTGTCCGACCAGGTAAGATCGGAAATGACCGCATCTTCGACGCCCGCTATCAGAAGGGCGTTGTGATAAGGTCCTACGCTTATGTCGAACTCGAAGACGTACTCTTCGCCGGCGGTCATTATGTCGCCGTTTTCTTTCGTGCCGTTTATGGTGTCGAGAACCACCGTTCCGTCGGATTTGTATACGTTCATCGTATTGCTGCGGTTTCCGCTGCCTTCGAGAACGTAACTGTGCGCGGGAACGAACTGCGCGCTTTCCGACCAGCGGCTGGATCTGCGCGTAACGTTGTTGCCGACGCATTTTACGGTTATTTTATCGTTGAGGTTGAGTTGAACCGACTTGTCGGTCGTCTCCTGCTCCTCGCCGTCGTTGATTTTGTAGATATAATTACCTGCGTTTTCAAGGTCCGTCCAGGTAGCGAGTCCGCTCTTGGACACCTTTACGACGGGCGCAAAATATCTCTGCAGACTCGTATTCTCTTCGTCGGCGCCCGGTTTTACGGTCGTGTCGTTACACGCCGCAAGTCCGAACGCGGTTACGAGCGCAAGTACCAGCGCAGACAATCTCATCATTATCTTTTTCATCCTGAATATCTCCTTGTCGATATTTTTTTATAATCACTCTTTAAGTCCGCCCACCGAGACGTTTCCGATGAGTTTTTCGGACGTAAACAGAAATACAACCAGTATGGGGATCATAAGCAGATAGCACGTCGCCAACGCGAGAGGCGTACTAGTTCCCGCTCCGCTCGTCGTATCGGTCGTATAGGAATACAGACCGTAAGACAACGTGGGTTTCGACGGGAAGTACAACAACGGCGTCTGATAGTCGTTCCAGAAACCGATGAACGACAACAACCACATCGTGGAGAACGTCGTTTTGATCATCGGCATCATTATCTTCATCATTACGGTGAAGTTACTCGCGCCGTCGATCTGCGCCGCCTCTTCAAAGTCCTTCGGGAACCCTTTGAACGCGACGTTGAATATAAGGAACGTCGTTCCGCCGACGAAGTTGGCTTTCATTATCATCATTCCCCATAGGGTATCGTACATACCGAGGGCGCGCATTATCCGCAATTCGCTCGGCATAGAGCCTACTATCGGCAATATCATCGCGACGATTACGACCGCGTCGATTATACGGCAGATTCTGAAGTTAAAACGCGCCGTCACATACGCAACGAGGCAGGTTACCGCTATATTGACGAACGAACACGCCACGGCATACACGAGGGTAAACCACAGCATATTTTCCATATAGTAGACCTGCGGTTCGATTGCGCCGGCAGGATATACCGTAACGCTGAATTCTTTGAATACCGTACCGTAGTTCTTGAACATCAGGGGCAGATTAAGCCCGAACGGGTGAAGTTCCGCGTTATTGTCGGTTTTAAGCGATATGTTCACGCCCCAGATAAGCGGAACGAGGAACGTCGCGGTGTAGACTATAAGCAGAACGAAAACTATTATAGCGAAAGGCGAAATGCCTGATTTTTTCTCACGTTTTACCATATCAGTCCACCTTCGGTCCCACACGCCTTAACAGCCATTTGAAGAAGAACGTCAGCGGCGCGGCCACGACGGTCATCAGAACGCCGAGCGCGGCAAGACTCGGATACCTTGCCTCACCTGCCTGCGCGACTTCTTTATACAGATAATAACCGAACGTCCAGGTCGACGACGGCGCGGATGCGCCCCACAACGAGTACAGGTTGATCTGGTTGGTGAATATCGTGGCGACGGACGTATAGAACAGCGTCGAAAACGTCGGATATATCATCGGGAAGACGATATAGACGAATTCCTGTATATTGCTTGCGCCGTCGAGTCTCGCCGCTTCGGATATGGAATCGGATATACCGTTCATCGCGCCGAGATACATAAGCATGAGACTTCCGAAACTCAGCCACAGATAGAAGAACATTATCGCGCCGAAACGCGTATCGGGGTTACTCAGAAGTCCCCTTATCGTCGTATGGAATACCGACGCGCTTATCGCGGGTATCGCTATTTCGCACACCTTTTTATATATCGTGACCGTGATGACCGACGAAATGATTGTGGGCAGGAACAGCATTATTTTGAAAAATCTGTACCCGACGAATTTTCTGTAAATGAAGTACGTCGCAAAGAGTATCAGCGGCGACATCAACTGCACGACGAGAAACGCAAGGAGCGAATTCTTTACGATGTCGAGGAATATCGGCTGACTGATAAAATCTTTCCAGATGAACCTGAAGTTATAAAACCCCGCCCATTCGTACCCTTTGTCGGTATACCGCTGGAAAGTCATCAGTATGGAATTGAGATTGACGCCGATATAGAATACAGCAAACTGTATCAGCGGCAGTAAAAGCATCAGATAGACGAAAATCGCGTCTCTCTTGCGCTTTGCGCCGAGTTTTGCTTGTTTTCCCAGTTTCGGGAAGAGCGCGGTGATTTTCACTTTAAGCGAATAC
>OIWS01002716.1_pt1 | contig 13947 bp, 11 predicted proteins | sample 1587611 | NCBI WGS metagenome assembly OIWS01 (sample SAMEA3888919, study PRJEB22519) | human gut metagenome | biome: human gut; feature: human-associated habitat; material: faeces | place: Denmark | collected 2010 | reverse complement strand
CCCGCCGAAACGCAGATTTCACCGGAAGAGGAGCTCGCCGCCTACCGCCGCGCCGCCCAGACCGAGCGCACCGCCGCCGCCCGGGCCCGCCGCCTGCGCGAGCAGGTCCTCTCCCTCTGCGACGGCGCCCGCACGCGCTATCAGGATACCGGCGAAGAGATCTCGGCCCTCTCCGAAGACCTTGCCTCCGGCATCACCCGCCTGCAGGACGCCCTGGCCGAGCTCCGGCTCATCTTTGACCAGTCGCAGGAGGCCTTCGACGCGCTCGACCTTCCGGAAGAAGAATAAGTTCCGTTCCCGGGGCTCCCAGCCCCGGGATTTTTCGCACTTTCGCGCATTTCCGCCCAGAACCGCCAAAAGCCCTTGCAATTTCCCAGCGCGTTTGTTATGCTATAGATACCGCGCCGCGTTCAGACGCGGTATTCTTCTGTAATGGGGGCGATATCACATGCACGCGACCACGCGCGACATGACGCAGGGAAGTCCCTGGCGGCTGATCGCCGGGTTTGCCATCCCGGTGCTCCTCAGCCAGATTTTCCAGCAGCTCTATAACACGGCAGATACGCTCATCGTCGGCCGCTTCCTGGGCGACGAAGCGCTTGCCGCCGTCGGCTCCTCCGGCCCGCTGATCTTGCTGCTGGTCAGCTTTTTTGAAGGCATGACCATGGGCGCCAGCGTCACCATCTCGCGCTATTTCGGCGCCGGGGACGAGACGCGCGTCTCCCGCGCCATCCATACCAACCTTGTCGTCGGCTTCCTCAGCGGCCTCATCCTCACGGCCTTCGGCGTCGTCATGACGCCCCATATCCTCCGCTGGATGGGGACGGATCCGGACGTCCTCCCAGAGGCCATCTCCTATTTCCGTTATTATTTTGCCGGCAGCCTTGCCGTCGTTTTGTATAACTCCTGCAAAAGCATCATGAACGCCCTCGGCGACAGCCGCCGTCCGCTCTATTACCTGGTTTTCTCCTCCGTGCTCAACGTCCTGCTCGACCTGCTCTTCATCGCGGTCTTCCACTGGGGCGTCTGGGCGGCCGCCGTCGCCACTACCATTTCCCAGGCTGCCAGCATGCTCCTCTGCCTCATCCACCTGGCGCGAAAGACCACACCCTTCCATGTGGAGTGGGCCAAGCTCCGCATCGACGGCGAGATGTTTGTCCAGATCGTCCGCTACGGCCTGCCCTCCGGCGTACAAAATTCCGTCATCAGCTTTGCCAATGTCATTGTCCAGAGCTATGTCAACTCCTTCGGCAAGCTGGCCATGGCGGCCTTCGGGGCCCATAATAAGCTCGAGGGCTTCGGTTTCCTGCCCATCACCAGCTTCAACATGGCCCTCACCACCTACGTCAGCCAAAATCTCGGCGCCGCGAAATACGACCGTGCCAAACAGGGCGCCCGTTTCGGCATCCTCAGTACGGTCATCCTGGCCGAGCTCATCGGTGCCGCAATGTATCTTTTCGCCCCGGCGCTCATGTCCCTGTTCACGCAGACGCCCGAGGTCATCGCGCTTGGCACGCATCAGGCCAGAACGCTTGCCCTCTTCTACTGCCTCCTGGCCTATTCCCATGCGGTCGCGGCCGTCTGCCGCGGCGCGGGCAAGGCCTTCGTACCAATGATTGTCATGCTCGGTGTCTGGTGCTTGTTCCGGATTTTGTATATTACAATGGTCATGCGCCTCACGCATGATATTCAGTATCTCTATTGGGCCTACCCCCTCACCTGGGCCATCAGCTCCCTGATCTATTTCATTTATTATCACCGTTCCGATTGGGTTCACGGCTTCGATTCCAAGTCCGCCGCCTGAAAAGCTCCCCCACGGGGGAGCTTTTTTGTCTCCTCAAGCCCCCTCTGGCAGAGGGGGCTGCCGCCAAAGGCCGACTGGAGGAGCCCCACAATAGGCTTCCCTCCGGGGGGAGCTGGCGCGAAGCGCTTGAGAGGGCCTCCGCCCCGAAAAGAAAAACCTCCCCTAAATCATTGCAATTCCCCCCTTCTCTTGCTATAATATAGTGTCAAGTTATCGAAATTCGGAGGAAAACTGCCGTGGAGCGCAAAACCGTCGTCATTGCCCAGACCGATCTGGACCGTCAATCATCCATCTGCGAACAGATCCGCGCCCATTGGGCCGCGCAGGGCCGCACGCCGCTGGCCTTTGTCGATACCTATGGCTGTCAGCAGAACGAGGCGGATTCCGAACGGATCCGCGGCCTGCTCCAGCAGTGCGGCTATCGCCTCACCGACACAGAGGAGGGCGCGGACTGCATCGTCATCAATACCTGCGCCATCCGCGAGCACGCCGAAACCCGTGTCTACGGCAACGTCGGCGCCCTCGTCCACACCAAAAACCGCCACCCCGGCCAAAAGATCTTCCTCTGCGGCTGTATGATGGGCCAGCCCGCCGTGGTCGACCGCATCAAAAAGAGCTACCGCCATGTCGACGGCGTCTTCAACCCGCATCAGCTCTGGCGCTTTCCGGAGCTTTTGCAGTTCGTCCTCACGAAAAATAAGCGCATCTTCGCCACTGACGACTCCGCCGGCAACATCGCCGAGGGCCTGCCCGTCGTCCGCACGTCCAATCTCAAGGCGTGGGTGTCGATCATGTACGGCTGCAATAACTTCTGTTCCTACTGCATCGTCCCCTACGTCCGCGGCCGCGAGCGCTCGCGCCGTCCGGACGAAATTCTGGAAGAGGTGCGCACCCTTGTTGCAGCCGGCTACAAGGACATCACCCTCCTCGGCCAGAATGTCAACTCCTACGGCAAGGATCTCGACTGCGGCGTCGATTTTTCCGACCTTCTCGCCCAGCTCGCCCAGCTGCCGGGCCAGTTCTGGCTCCGCTTCATGACGAGCCATCCGAAAGACGCCTCTAAAAAGCTCTTTGATACCATTGCCAAATATCCCAAAATTGCCAAGCAGTTCCATCTGCCCTTCCAGTCCGGCAACGACCGGGTGCTCAAAGCCATGAACCGCCACTATACGTCCGCCCAATACCTCGATCTGGTGCACTATGGCCGCGCCCTCATGCCGGATCTGGTTCTCACCAGCGATGTCATCGTCGGCTTCCCCGGCGAGACGGAGGAGGAGTTTGAGGATACCATCCGCCTCATCGAGCACGTCCGCTACGACGCGCTGTTTACCTTCATTTTCTCCCCCCGCGCCGGGACGCCCGCCGCCAAAATGGATGACCCCACCCCGAAGGAGGAGAAAAACCGCCGCTTCGACCGCCTCTGCGACGTGCAAAACCGCATTTCGCTGGAAATTCACCAGGCCTATATCGGCAAAACGATGCTCGTCCTCGTCGACGGCAAAGACGGTGACCAGCTCACCGCCCGGACCGAGGGCGGCCGCCTTGTCCGCTTCCCCGGCGACGAGCACCTCATCGGCCGGTTCACCCAGGTTACCATCACCGGCAGTACCACCTGGAGCCTCACCGGCGCCCTCGCCTGAAAATCGCTCCGGTCGCCCGACTATCACGAAGAAAGAAGGAATCTCCCATGGCAGAACTCACTCCCATGATGCAGCAATACCGTGCCGTCAAGGCGCAGAACCCCGATTGCCTGCTCTTTTTCCGCCTCGGGGATTTCTACGAGATGTTTGAAGACGACGCCCGCGTCGCCTCCCGAGAGCTCGACCTCACCCTCACCACACGCGACCACACCAAGGGCAAGTCCGACGAGGAAAAGACGCCCATGTGCGGCGTCCCCTACCATTCCTCCGAGAGCTATATCGCCCGCCTCGTCGCCAAGGGCTATAAGGTCGCCATCTGCGAGCAGATGGAAGATCCCGCCCTCGCCCGCGGCCTTGTCAAGCGCGACATCATCCGCATCGTCACCCCCGGCTCCGTCACGGAGAGCTCCATGCTCACCGAGTCGCAGAACAACTACTATGCCTGCCTCTACGCGGAGCAGGGCGCCTGTGGCCTCGCCTTCTGTGACGTCTCCACCGGCGCCTTCCATGTCACGCAGACCACCGGCGACGCCTGGGTCGAGTCCGCCTGCAACGAGCTCGGCAGCTTCCTGCCCGCCGAGGCCCTGCTCGGCGGCGACGCAGCCGAGCAGGACTCCATCGCCTCCACCCTGCGCGACCGCCTCGGCGCCTGCGTCAACCTCGGCACCGATGCCCAGTTCGAGTTTGACGCCTGCCAGACTGCCGTCCAGACCCAGTTTGGCGCCCTGGACGCCCTGGACGCCATGCCCTGCGTCGTCCGCGCCGCCGGCGCCCTGCTCACCACGCTGAAAAACCTCCAGAAAAACGATCTCCCGCACATCCGCCAGCTGGAGCTCTATATGGCGGGCCGCTTCATGGGCCTCGACCTCTCGGCCCGCCGCAATCTCGAGCTCACGCAGACCATGCGCTCCAAGGAAAAGCGCGGCGCGCTGCTCTGGGTGCTCGACCAGACGAAAACCGCCATGGGCGGCCGCCTCCTGCGCGCCTGGATGGAGCGTCCGCTCCTCTCCCCGGCCCAGATCACCAGACGCCTGAACGCCGTCGAAGAACTCACGAAAAAAACCATCCAGCGCGAAGAGCTCGTCTTAAATCTCCGCGACGTCACCGACTTTGAGCGGGCCATGACCCGCATCGCCACCGGCACCTGCTCCTGCCGCGACCTTGTCTCCCTGGCCCAGGGCGCGCAGGCCCTGCCGGAGCTGAAAAACCTCCTCGCCCAGATGGACGCCACGCTCCTGTCCTCCCTGGCTGCCGAGCTTGATCCTCTGGACGACCTGGCCGACCGCATCTCGTCCATCATCGTGGACGAGCCGCCGCTCCTCGTCCGCGAGGGCGGCCTCATCCGCACGGGTGCCAACGAAGAGGTCGACCGCCTCCGCTCCATCCAATCCGGCGGCAAAGACATGCTCGCCAAAATCGAGGCCGAGGAGAAGGAGAAGACCGGCATCCGCAGCCTCCGCGTCGGCTATAACCGCGTCTTCGGCTACTATATCGAGGTCGCCAAGGGCCAGCTGAGCCTGGTTCCCGAGCACTACATCCGCAAACAGACGCTCTCCACCGGCGAGCGCTTCATCACCCCCGAGCTCAAGGAGCTCGAAAACACCATCCTCACCGCCAAAGACCGCCTCGCGGCCCTGGAGTATGAGCTGTTCACGCAGCTGCGCGACTTTGTCGCCTCCCAGTCCGCCCGCGTCCAGAAGACCGCGCAGACCGTTGCCACGATCGACGTGCTCTGCTCCCTCGCCTCCGTTGCCGTCAGCAATCACTACTGCAAGCCCGAGATCGACCTGTCCGGCGAAATTCAGATCACCGCAGGCCGCCATCCCGTGGTTGAGCAGGTCTTAAAAGACAGCCTCTTCGTCCCCAACGATACCAACCTCTCTCCCGAGGGCGGCCGCATCGCCATCATCACCGGCCCGAACATGGCCGGCAAGTCAACCTATATGCGCCAGGTGGCCCTCATCGTCCTCATGGCCCAGATGGGCAGCTTCGTCCCCGCCGCCTCCGCCCGGATCGGCATCGTCGACAAGCTCTTTACACGCATCGGCGCCTCGGATGACCTCGCCTCCGGCCAGTCGACGTTTATGGTCGAGATGACCGAGGTGGCCGACATCCTCAAAAATGCCACCTCCAATTCGCTCCTCATCCTCGACGAGATCGGCCGCGGCACCTCGACCTTCGACGGCATGGCCATCGCCCGCGCCGTGCTGGAATACTGTGCCGACCGGAAAAAGCTCGGTGCCAAAACCCTCTTTGCCACGCACTATCACGAGCTCACCGACATTGAGCAGGAGCTTCCCGGCGTCAAAAACTTCAACATCGCCGTCAAAAAGCGCAAGGACGAGATGATTTTCCTCCGCAAGATCGTCCCCGGTGCCGCCGATGACAGCTACGGCGTCGAGGTCGCCCGCCTGGCTGGCCTGCCCGACCGGGTCATCACCCGCGCCCGCGCCATCCTCACCCAACTGGAGTCCGCCGCGCCGCAGCCCACCTCCGGGCAAAGCGCCCCTGCCTCCGCCCAGGTCTCCATGCTCGACCTCCATACCGACGAGCTCCGCGATACCCTCAGTCAGATCAATGTCGAGACGCTCACGCCCATTGAATCCATGAACGTCCTCTACCGCCTCAAACAGATGCTCTAAGGAGGCTCCCATGGCGAAAAAACCCTCCCTCGGCTACGGCCTCAGCCGCGCGGCAACCATCGCCGGCTGGTGCTACCTGCCGTTCTATCTGTTCCTGCTCAGCTATCTCATCCAGTATGCCGCCGCCCTGCTCGGCCTGCACCCCTCGGCGCTCACGGTCAATCTCATCTATTTTGCCGTCAACCTCGCCGTGGTGCTCATCATCTTCCGCGATTTCCTGCGCCAGCGCTTCTTCGGCCCCGGCTTCTGGAATTTTGTCCAGTCCATCATTCTCGGCTTCGTGCTCTACTATGCTGTCACCTGGGCCGTTCGCTTCGCGCTGGACAAGCTCGTCCCCGGCTACACCATCTATAATAACGAGACGGTGGGTGACCTCGTTCTCGCCAACCGCTATGCCATGATGTTCGTCACGATCATCCTGGCCCCCATCATTGAAGAGACGCTCATCCGCGGCCTCGTCTTCGGCTCGCTGCACCGCACGTCCCGGGCATTGGCCTATGTCGTCTCCTGCTTCCTCTTCGTCTTTATGCACAACTGGCAGTATTTCGCCCTTTATCCCGTGGGATCCGTCCTGCTCAGCTGTCTTCCCTATATCCCCGCGGCCATCGCGCTGGGCTGGGTCTACGAAAAATCGTCCACCATCTGGGCGCCCATCACGCTCCACGCCCTCATCAATGCGATGTCCTTCGGCATCCTCACCCTGTCCTGAAAGGAGGCTCCCCATGCCGCATATCATCCAGCTCGACCGCCACGTCGCCGACCTCATCGCCGCCGGGGAAGTGGTCGAGCGTCCGGCCTCCGCCGTCAAAGAGCTTGTGGAAAACGCCGTCGACGCCGGCGCCACCCAAATTACCGTTGAGCTGCAAAACGGCGGCATGACCTTCCTCCGCATCACCGACAACGGCTGCGGCATCTCGCCCGAGGACGCGCCCACGGCCTTCCTCCGCCACGCAACCAGTAAGATCCGCACGAGGGAAGACCTCGCCGCCATCTCCACGCTCGGCTTCCGCGGCGAGGCGCTTGCCGCCATCTCCTCCGTCAGCCGCATCGATCTGCTTACCCATGCAGACGGCTGTGAAGGCACCAGCCTCCATCTCGAAGGCGGCGTCCTCACCGCCCAGCAGCCCGCCGGCTGCCCCCGGGGTACGACGATCATCGTCCGTGACCTCTTCTATAATACCCCCGCGCGCATGAAATTCATGAAGTCCGATGCCGCCGAGTCCTCGGCCATCGCCGCCGTCGTGCAGCAGCAGGCCCTCGCCCACCCGGCCATCTCCTTCCGCCTCATCCGTGACGGCGAAACCCAGTTCCAAACCCCCGGCGACGGCGAACGGCTCTCCGCCGTCTATACGGTCTTTGGCCGCGAGCTTGCCAAAAACATGCTTGCCGTCAACGGCGCCTGGGAAAAATTCCGCGTCACGGGCTATGTCTCCCGCCCCACCGCCACGCGCGGCAACCGCGCCCTGCAATATTTCTTCCTCAACGGCCGCTTCATCCGCTCCCGCCTCCTTTCGGCGGCGCTGGAGGAGGCCTACCGCAATCAGAGGATGGTTGGCCGCTTCCCGGCCTGCGTACTGGAGCTGACGATGCCGCTCGAGGCCGTCGACGTCAATGTCCACCCGGCCAAAACCGAGGTGAAGTTCCTGAATGAGCGCGCCGCCTTCGACGCCGTGCACTATGCCGTCCTCTCCACGCTCTCCAATGCCTCCGGCCGTGCCGCGCTGAATCTCGGCAAACCCTCTGCCGAAGAAGCGACCCCGGCCCGCGCCGCGCAGCCGTCCGCTGCCCCCACAGCAGGGGAGCGGCCTACAGCCCCTGCTGCCGCAGGCGGCCTGAAAATCGGGGCCGTGCGGCCCAACTTCTATCAGACCATGCAGGCTGAGGAATACCGCCGTCAGGTGAGTCAGCCCGGCCAGGCCCGCCTCGCCTCCCAGATCCAGTATCCCACCCGGGCCTCCTCCGCGCAGCCCAGCCTTGGTGTGCAGCTGCAGGAACAGGCACCGAAGCGTGAGACAAAGTTCGACGGCCTTCGCAGTGCCGAGGCCGCCCCGGCCGAAGCAGTACCGGAAGAAACCGGAGCGCCGGAGACAGCACGATCCCCCATTTCCGGCGCACTCCAGAGCGATGAACCAAAAATGTCCGCAATGCAAGGACAAACCACTCCAGCCGCAGCGGCCACCGCAGCGCAGCCGCAACTCCAGCCGCCTGCACCCGCAGTCCAACCCGCGCTCCAGCCGCAGCCCGATGGACAGTCCACGCCACAAGGACGCGAAGCCGATGACACGCCGGAGCAGCTGGAGCTGCCCCTGCAAACGAGGGATTATCGACTGATCGGTGAGGCATTTAATAGCTATTTTATCGTCGAACAGAACGATAACGTGCTCTTTATCGATAAACATGCCGCGCATGAGCGCGTTTTGTTTGAAAAGCTGAAGGCGGAGGATCACCCCATCGTCTCGCAGCAGCTCGTGGCGCCCCTCTCCGCAGAATTGACCCGCGAAGAGTCCACAATTGTCCTGGAAAACACCGAAATCCTTGAGAAATGCGGCTTTGAAGTTTCAGATTTCGGAGATGGAGACGTCCTAATCCGCCAGATCCCCTGCGACGTCGATGAAAAGGACGCAATTTCCCTCCTGCAGGAACTTTCAGCCGATCTTTTGTCGGGGAAAACCCTTGATCCGGGTACTTTGCGGGACAATATGCTCCATACCATCGCCTGCAAAGCTGCCATCAAAGCCGGCTGGCATACCGAACCCGCCGAAGCCGAACATCTGGTGCGTGAAATTCTCTCCCGCACGGACATTAAATACTGCCCCCACGGCCGCCCGGTTTGCATCGAATTGAGCAAAAAACGCCTGGAAAGCCAGTTTAAAAGGACGTAATTTCAAGATTTATGGATAAAATTATCTGCGTCGTCGGCCCCACTGCCTCCGGGAAAACTGCCTTGGCAGTCCACCTTGCAAAAACACTCGGCGGCGAAGTCGTCTCCTGCGACTCCATGCAAATATACCAGAATATGGATATCGGAACCGCCAAGCCTACCCTCGAAGAAATGGACGGCGTTCCCCACCACATGATCGATATTGTCCCCCCGACAGAGGACTTTTCAGTCGGAAAATATGTGGAAATGGCGGATTTCTGTGTACAAAACGTACTTTCCAGAGGAAAACCGTGTATCATTGCCGGCGGCACCGGCCTCTATGTGGACAGCCTGATCGCCGGCCGCGCCTTCGCACCCATCCCCTCCACCGGGAAACGAGCCCTTCTGGAGTCCAGAATTTGCACAGAAGGAGCGGAAAAACTCCTTTTTGAGCTTCAGAAAGTTGACCCTGCGGCCGCCGCCCGCCTCCATCCGGCAGATGAAAAACGCATCATCCGCGCCCTCGAAGTCTATCTGGAAACCGGTAAAACCATCACTGCACACAACCTCGAAACCCAAAAATGCCCCCCCAAATATCATCCTGTCTGGCTCGGCCTCGATTTTAAAGACCGCGCCGATCTCTACCGCCGTATCGATTTGCGCGTAGAAATTATGCTGAAACAGGGACTTTTGACGGAAATTCAGAACCTTTTGGCCTCCGGCGTCCCGGAAACAGCCACTTGCCTTCAGGCCATCGGCTATAAGGAATTTTTCGCCTATCTGCGCGGTGAGTCCACCCTCGCGGAGGCCACCGCCCTCTGCCAGCGCCGCAGCCGCAACTATGCCAAACGCCAGCTCACCTGGTTCCGCCGCAACCCTGCCATCCACTGGCTGATGCAGCCGGAAAATCCGGATAAAAATGCGGTTTTTGCGGATGCCCTGCAGGAAATCCCCTTTTTCGCGGGATCAATATGATAAAATCCTGGGTATCACCGATACAAAGAAAAGGAGTCGATACCCATGCAAAAAACAGAAAATTATCAGGATCAATTTTTGAATCAGGCCCGGCGCGACCGCACACCGCTGACCGTCTTCCTCATGAACGGCTTCCAGATGCGCGGCATCGTGACCGGCTTCGATTCGTTCGTGATTTTGCTGCAGTCTGACGGCAAGCAGCAGATGATCTATAAGCACGCCGTCTCAACGATGACGCCGTCGAACAGCGTGCGCATGTCGCAGGAATGAGCCCGAAGGGCTCCTCCTGCCTCAGAGAGGAGCCTTCATGAAACAGGGCAAGCGCTATCTTTCCATTGTAATCTGGATTTTTTTAGCGGCAATTGTGGTATATTTCGGCTATCATGTGGCAAAAAGCCTCTATACGCCGATGACAACGACAACGGCCGTCGAGTACGAAGCCGGGGCGGGTTATTACGCCACCGGCTTTGTGGCGCGTGACGAGAGCCTGATTCGTTCGAGCTATGCCATCAGTGTCATCACGGTCTCCGAGGGGCAGCGGGTAGCCGCAGGCGGCCAGGTTGCCACGGGCTATCTCACGGGGGATGCACAGGCCCGCCAGAGCCGCATTCAGGAGCTCAAACGCCAGATCGAGCAGCTGCAATACGCCTGGAAATACTCCTCCAGCATCTACGATCAGGCCCAGCTGGACACGCAGATCTCCAACGACCTGATTGCGCTGAACCGCTATATCTGCCGCCGGGACATGAATTCCGCCGGGGATCTTGTTTCAGAGCTCAAAGGCCTCGTTCTGCGTCGCAGTACCGCTGACGCGGACAGCGGCGCCCTGCAAACACAGATCGAAACGGCGCAGAGTGAGCTGGACGCTCTGGAGCAGCAATCCTATTCCGATACCAAGGCCGTCACGGTTTCTGCGGCAGGCTATTTTTCCGGCAGCGTGGACGGCTATGAAACCGTGCTGACGCCGGAGGCACTCGACGCGATGAGCACGCAGGATTACCGGGCGATTGAGGCCCAGCCGGTGGACGGAACGGCCATCGGAAAGCTCGTACATGGCGATACCTGGTATTATGTGACGCTTGTTCCGGCGGCGGACGCGAAGGAGGTCGAGGCCGGAGACAGCGTCCAGGTGACGTTTGCCCGCGACTTTTATGTGCCGATCACGATGACTGTCCGGCGCATCGGCGGCAACGAGGCCGGATACCGGCTGCTTGTGCTTGAGAGCGACGAATATATGCAGAATATCACGATGCTCCGCCAGCAATCGGCGGACGTGGTATTCCAGGTCTACAGCGGCATCCGCGTGCCGAAGGATGCCGTGCGTGTCGATGAAAACGGCCAGGCGGGTGTGTATATTCTGGAGGGTGCGGTGGCCCGCTGGAAAGCAATTGATATTCTGCACGACAACGGCGAGAGCTATGTTGTCACGCTGGATAAAAGCTCAACAAACAACCTCTGGCCGGGTGACGAGATCATCGTCGGGGCCAGGAATCTCTATGATGGAAAGGTCGTCAGTGGATATGGAACAGAACAATGACATCCGGGCCAATGTGGCTGCGATTCGGGCCAAAATGGCCGAGGCGGCGGCGAGCTGCGGCCGCGACGTGCGGGAGATCAAGCTTTGCGCGGCGACGAAGATGAACGACGCCGCACGCGTCAAGGAGGCCGTGGCGGCGGGCGTGGATTGCTGCGGGGAAAACCGCGTGCAGGAGCTTTTGGAAAAGCAGCCGCAGGGCGCCTATGAGGGCGCACCGGTTCATTTCATCGGCCATCTGCAGACCAACAAGGTCAAGCAGGTGGTCGGCAAGGTCGACCTGATCGAGTCGGTTGACCGGATGGAGCTGCTCGAGTGCATCGAGAAGCAGGCCGCGAAGCTGGGCCTCCGGCAGGACATCCTGCTTGAGGTGAACATCGGCGCGGAGGAGAGCAAATCCGGCTTCACGCCCGCAGAAGCCGCCCAGGTTGCGGCAAAAATGGCAGAATTTCCGCACTGCCATCTCAAAGGGCTGATGGCGATTCCGCCGGTGAGCGAGCATGCGGGGGATAATTGCAGATATTTTGCCGAAATGCGGAATCTTTTTGTTGACATAAGTGCAAAAAAATACGATAATGTGTCTATGGATTGCCTGTCGATGGGGATGAGCGGCGATTATCCCGATGCCATCCGCGAAGGCGCAACCATGATCCGCGTCGGCACTGCGATTTTCGGCGCGCGCAACTATCAAAATAAATAACGTCTGAAAACGACACATATCGGAGGAACAAATAATGGGATTTATGGATGACCTGAAGAAGCTGGCAAAGCCCTACGCCGAGGACGACGACGATTTCGACGAATTCGACGATGACGTCCGCCCAAGCCGTGCCAACCGCGGCTCGACGGCACCGGCTCCCTCGCTGGATGATCTGGGCCTGGATGGCAGTGCCTCTGGCAGCGGCGCGGGCACGCGGCGTGTCCCCGGCGGCAACAAGGTCGTGAATATTCACACTACGGCGCAGATGCAGGTTGTGCTGGTCAAGCCCGATCGGTTTGATAACGTGTCGGATATTGCCGAGCATCTGCGCAGCAAACACGCGGTGGTTCTGAATCTGGAGGCCACGAATAAGGATGTGGCACGGCGGCTGGTCGATTTCCTGTCCGGCTGCGCCTATGCGCTGGACGGCAAGATCAAGAAGATTGCCATCAGCACCTATATTATCACGCCGTATAACGTGGATATTGTGGGCGATCTGATCGACGAGCTGGAAAACAACGGACTGTATCTGTAATTCCCAGGATCCAAGGAGGAACGAACGCCTATGTTCACACCGCAGGAAATTCAGGAACAAACTTTCTCAAAGGCCGTGTTTGGCGGCTATGACATGCAGCAGGTCGATGATTTTCTCGAACCGCTGACGGAGGATTATATTGCGCTGTACAAGGAAAATTCGGTGCTGAAGTCCAAGATGAAGATCCTGGTCGAAAAGCTCGAAGAATACCGCGGGCAGGAGGCCTCGATGAAGAAGGCCATGGCTGAGGCACAGGCCAAGTGCGACAAGATGCTCGCCGATGCCAAAGCACAGTGCAGCGCGATGGTGCAGACAGCGGAGGACGGCGCGGCCAAGCAGAAGGTCGAGGCCGACATCGCCGCGGAGCAGGAACGGCTGGAGTACGCGAAGCAGACGGCGTTGAACTTTATCGACGTCATCGAGGGAGATATTCGCGGACATCTGGATCTGTTGGAGAAGTTGAAAAGCCGCGATCTGAAGGCCGAGGAGCAGCCCAAGCCGCAGCCGAAGCATGCCAAGCCCTACGACTGGCAGGCGGACAGCGCGCCGTCGCTCGTGGTGGACACATCCAGCAAGCACACGCAGGACATTGCAGATGAGATATCCGAGAACCTCGAAAAGCTCGTCGGCAGCGAGCCGGAGCCCGATGTGAAGGTTGCCCCGGCAAAGCCTGTGGTTCCGTCCCACCCGGACAGTGCAACGATCAAGTTTGAAAACCTGAAATTTGGCAAGAATTACGATCCCACCAAAGAATCGTAAGACATCCCCCGCGCGGAGTCCCGCGCGGGGGATTTTTGACCTCTCAGAGGTCGGACAGGCTGGGGAAGCCGGCGCGCAGCGCATGAGAGAGGCCGGCCACGCTCCACATTTCCTATGCGCCAAAACCATCCTCCAAATAGAAGCGTCATTGCGAACCAGTGCGCACTCTGGCGCGGCAGTCCCGTAGATCTTCCAGGAGTCTCATGGGGGAGCGCCGGCCCACAGTCCCCCTCTACAAGAGAGGACTGTCATGCAAAGCATGACTGGAGGAGAAGCGGGGAGAGCTGGCGCGCAGGACAGTATGGGCATCCCGTATCTTCCGGAAGTTATCCGAACCTCCAAAATTTATAGTTTTTCTGTTTGAAACTGCCTGGAAAACTCCATTCCCCCGACAAAGAGAAAAAACGGAGCTGCCCGGGTGGGCAGCTCCGTTTGAGACTGTCAAAAAACGATAAACTGCAGCTCCGCAATAGAGCAGCGGGGATAGAGTGAAAGGGG
>OIWS01002714.1_pt1 | contig 13973 bp, 14 predicted proteins | sample 1587611 | NCBI WGS metagenome assembly OIWS01 (sample SAMEA3888919, study PRJEB22519) | human gut metagenome | biome: human gut; feature: human-associated habitat; material: faeces | place: Denmark | collected 2010 | reverse complement strand
TCACCTGAACAAGTGTGACGGCTTGCGTTATCCGTCCTATATCCGCACGGACAGTAACGGCACACGTATCCGGGGTGATAAGTTCATCGTCACGCCGAACGGCAAATGCTGTTTCCAGCCACCACAGCAAAAGCTCTATAATATCATATCCTTTATCAAGGCATTCCCTGAGAAGTTTGCGGAACACCGGAACGGTGTCTCTCCCGACAGGTTGGTCAACCTTGTCTGCAACAGGCTGTTGAACCAACCCATCAATGACAGACCTTTGCACATCATCCAACCCAGACGGGAGAACACTCCGTTCAGGCTGGATGATTACGACATCCACCGTTTTGACGTAAACGACCGGGAGACCCACAAACGTTTTTACCCCTACTTCAAGAACCGTGGCATCGACATCTTCACACAACGGGCTTTTGCCGACCATTTCTTTCTGGCTACCAGACACCGTTCAGACGGTTTGGCGTATGCCAACCTTGCCTTTCCACTGGTACTTCCCAAAGAGCCGGACAAGATTGCAGGACTGGAGGAACGCGGCCGTCCCAAGATGGACGGTAGCGGAAGTTACAAGGGCAAAGCCGAGGGCAGCAACAGCAGCGAGGGCTTATGGATAGCCAATTTCAGCGGTGAGCCTTTGCAAAAGGCAGGCGGCGTTGCGTGGTTTGAAAGTGCCTACGACGCAATGGCTTTCTACCAGATACACAGGAATGGTTTTCGGGACAACCCTGACCTTTCCAAGAAAAGCGTGTTCGTCTCCACGGGCGGCACTCCCACCGATATGCAGATTCGCGGTATGCTTTCCGTCACTCCGGATATAAACCACTACTTGTGTTTCGACAACGACAGTGCCGGACGTGAGTTCGTGAAGAAGTTCCAAGCCATAGCGGAATCCATGCACATCAGTTCCGACCGTATAAAAGTCTTTCCCTTGATGCCCTGCTACAAGGACTGGAACGACGCCCTGCTTGGCAAGACAAGCGAGGAATACCTTGACAGCATCAAGGACGCGATTGTCCCATTGAGGGCACCACTCGGTACCACAGGGTATGCAACTGACAAGGAAGAAGAACACCGACAACCCAATATACACAGATAAGAGCCATGCAACAACCGATATACAGAGAGATTTCGCTACGACCGCAAACGGCACAGTTCTTCATTGACGAACTGCCCTTGCTGTTGCTTTGTCCCGTGGGACTGGTCTATGGAGGAATGGAGAACGCCCCTCTTGCATCTATCGCCACCCTCCTTGCCGTTCTCCTTTCCCTCATTTTGATTTACCGGCTTATATACCTGAAACGCATACGCTATCACGTCGGTAGCGAACAGCTGACTGCCGAGCATGGCGTGTTCCAACGCAGTATCGGTTACATCGAATTGTACCGTGTGGTGGACTTCCACGAGCAGCAGAGCCTATTACAGCAGATTTTCGGGCTAAAGACTGTCACGGTGTTGTCTATGGACAGGACCACGCCCAAGCTGGAATTGACAGGTCTGCCCAAACGAATCAATATCGTGGATATTATCAGAGAGCGTGTAGAGTTTAACAAACAACGAAAAGGAATCTATGAGATCACCAATCATTAAAATAGCGATGCTCCTATTCGGCATCATCTTGTCTGTCACGGCGAAGGCGCAGATTGTCACGACCAATCCGTTGGAATATGTGGCATTGGCAGAAGGCAACGAATTGATTCTCGGCAAAGTCAAAGACCAGATGGACGGGCAGAAGAAAACCGCCCTTTTGCAGAACACCATTGCCGCAGAGTTCGAGCAGATGCGCCAGTGGGAGAAGAAATACAACAGCTACCTTAAAACGGCAAGCGGTTTCGCATCCTCGCTGAAAGCCTGTACCCACCTGTACAATGACGGTGTGAGGATTTTTATCTCGCTATGCAAGTTGAAGAAAGCCATCAGCGACAATCCACAGGGTATTGTCGCCGCAATGAGCATGAACAACCTGTATATCGAGACCGCAACCGAACTGGTGACGGTATTCTCCCTGCTCCGTGATGCCGTGGCAAAGGGAGGCAAGGAGAATATGCTTACGGGAGCGGAACGGAGCCAGACCCTATGGGCATTGAACGACCAACTGTCCGCATTCCAAAAGAAACTCAACCTGCTTTACCTGAGCATCAGGACTTACACGATGACGGACGTGTGGAACAACGTGACGGCAGGTATGCTGGACAGGAACAATGGTGAAGTGGCACGAATGGCAATGAACAGGTGGCGCAGGGCAGCAACGGTAAGATAAAAAGATGGAGGAAAGAGAAAATGAGACGGGCAATCTTTATCATAATCACACTGCTGTGCATAGGCGTGAAAGTCCACGCGCAGATAGACCCCACCCTTGCCGGAATGGTTCTCATCTATACCGAAAAGTCCAAGAAGACCTTGAAGAACCAAGAGAAAATCATGCTCCTGCAAACCACCGGCCACATCTGGACGAAAGAGGAGGTGGAAGCCGTCACCAACCTGCAACGGGAGTTCAATGATTATCTGGATTCATTCCGTTCGGTCATCAGTTACGCCGCACAGATATACGGCTTCTATCACGAGATAACCCATCTCACGGAAAACATGGGAGAGTTCACCGGGCAGCTCAAGAAAAGTCCTGCCAATGCCGTGGCAGTGGCACTCTCCACGAACCGGAACAAGATATACCGGGAACTGATATACAACTCCGTGGAAATTGTCAATGACATACGCACGGTCTGCCTGTCAGACAACAAGATGACGGAGAAACAGCGGATGGAAATCGTGTTCGGAATCCGTCCCAAGCTGCAACTGATGAACAAAAAGCTGCGACGGCTGACCATGGCGGTGAAATACACCTCGATGGGTGACGTGTGGGCAGAAATCACGGAACGGGAACAGCCCAAAGCCAACAAAGCAGAGATAGCCAGGTTTGCCATGAAACGGTGGAAACGAAGCGGAAAGGCCGGTGCTTTTTAACATAACGAGAATATAAAAACAAAAAGATATGGGATTCTGGAGTTCATTATTAAAGACAGGCGGCAAAGCCGCAGGAGCGACAGGCAAAGCCGTTGGCGGAGCCGTATTGCACCCATCACAGACCTTGCGAGGGGCAGGAAGCGCATTGAAGACGGCAACCGTAGGAGCCGCAGCCGGATATGTCGGCTGGGAGAAACTGACCACCGACAAGAGCGTGGTGCGCATCGTGAGCGATGCCGTCATAGGAGAAGACACCACCAACGCCATCAGCGGCACGGCGAAAGCGGTTACCGAAACGGTAAACAAACTTACTGGCAAAGCCGAACAGACTTTTGACAGCGTGAGCCAGGCGTCAAGTTCGCTCTCTTCCACGCTCGATGGAGCGTCCAATTTTTTAAGCGGTGTTTCCCACGGGAATGCCGGGAATATGTTAGGCAACTTTTTCAGCAACCTTGCGCATGGCAAAGTATCGGGATTAAGCATAGTCGGATTGATTGCCGGGGCATTCCTCGTGTTCGGACGTACAGGCTGGCTCGGCAAGATAGCCGGTATCTTCTTGACAATGATGATGATTGGCAACAACACCCAACGCCAGCAAGAAGCGTCCGTTACCGACAATCAGCGTCAAGCCCGTCCACAGCAGGAACAGGAGGAACAGACCCATAGCGGAGGAATGAGAAGATAAGACAGTCATAACACAATACTATTCTACAAATGAAATACACGGAAGAAATGATTCTACAGTCCCCAAGCGGCTATTGTATGCCCTTTGAGGAAGAAAAGAATAAAGAAGTAACCTTGTCAAAAGGCTACGGGGAACAGAAAGATGCCGTCACCGGAGAGACATCCTTTCATCACGGCATAAACTTCAATGCCAGTCACCGTCCTTTGGCGGCAGTGGCAAGCGGTGTCGTATCGAGCATCGGTACGGACAAGGAACGTGGCGTGTATGTTGTCATACGCTACGGTAAATACGAAGTGACCTATGCACATCTTGCCAATATATTCATCCGTTTCGGGCAAAAGGTAAAGGCCGGTCAGACGGTAGCCATCAGTGGAAACGACCTTCACATGGAGGTGGCGTTTGACGGCGAGGAACTGAATCCGATAGAGTTCCTGACCATGCTTTACGGCAATATCCAGGCACTCGGCAAATCGGGACACGGTGCGGCACACGAGTTCACTCCGTTTGACGGTGAGATCAAAACCAGGTACGACCGTGACAAGGAGGAAATCGAGGAACTGATGCTCCGGTTCCTTCCCGTCTATATGGAAGACCTGTTCCGTGGCGAGTACATCGTACCCGAATATACAGAACAGTCCCTGCGTAATGTGTTCACCGTGGGAGCGGCCAAAAACTACTTCTTTGAGTCGATGCCGAGCATGGCGAACCCTTTGGGCATAGGCGGCCGTGCCTTGCCTTTGGCGGGCAAGGTACAGAATCTCCTGATAGCGGATTTTCTGAATTATCTCGCTCTTAGGCACAATGTCTATCTCTCCACCATGAGCGAGGAAGTAAAAAAAAACTTCAATCCGAGGCAGTAGCCGACAGTGGCATTATCGACCCGTTGTCGGAACTGGAGATAGATGTACAGAGCTTCGATATTCCGAGAATGGTGTCCGTCTATCCCGACCGTGCCGGAGTCCGATGGTGGACGAAAGCATGGTTCAATAACCGGGAGGAAGGCGAACATTCCGTAGAAATCGACCGGATGGCCGCCATCCGTTTCATTCAGGACCGGATAGAAAAGGATGAATGGCTGGAAGAGTTCTTCCCCAAGCAGATGGAGATATACCACAACGCCATAGAGCAAACCAAGGAACAACTGTTGAACCAATTGAATTATTAAAATATGGGCGAAATCAAGCATACAGCACGCTTTGCGGAGATAGAAAGGATATTCGGTGACTACTTCAATAGTCACCTTGCCCCTGTCATGCGAGACACGCAGGACTATCTCAACCGCAAACAAGCGGAGGAAATGGCAGCGTATTCCACCAGTGCAGCCGGCATCCTCGGTTCTATGGCGGCAGCCGCTAATCCGATGATGGATCCGTACCAGACACTGAAAGTGACCGGGGAATGGAACTCCAAGACCACGGAGGACTATCTGGAAATGTGCAGGGAGAAGATTGCAAACAATAAGGAGATACAGGCAGACCTCGCATTGTTGGCAAACGAGTGGCGTTCCACCGTGGTGGATGAAATCGGCAGGGAAAGATATGATGAACTGTCCGGGCAATTAGGGTGCGACCTCGCTTACGCATATACGGAATACCGTATCGGAGAGTTGATGATGGGCAAGATGGTCAAAGACAATATGCCCAAGTCTTCCGCTGAATACATCATGCGCAAGGCGGCACAGAACACGCTTTTCGGACTGTCGTACACATTGAACCAGTCACCGCTTGCCGCAGAAATCGAGCGACGTGGGGAAGCGGCCTACAAACCGTCCAAACTGGAGAAAGGGACAGGCAAAGTCATCGGTGCAAGCATCGATGCCATATCACTCGGAGGTGCGGGAAGCTGGGCGAGCTTCGCCAAATTTGTCGGGGTTGACCTGGCATTTTCAGCACTGACTTCCTACAAGGACAAAACAGAAAACACAGCATCCGTTGAAGATTGCATCAGCAAGGGCGTATTCGGAAGTGAGAGGAATGTCTTTGACAGATTCCGTAAAGAAGCCAATGAAATTCGAGCCAATGACAATCCTTATATCAACGCCACCAATGAACGGCTGACCAAGAAGATTCCCGTACAGAGTTTTGATTTCAGGGACTGGATGAGCCATAACGCCCAAGCGAAAATGCCGTTTGATTTTATTGCCGGCCAAAAGATAAAAGATGAGCGATACAAGGATATTCCGATGGTCATCGCTCCGGAATACATGGAAACTTATTTGCAGGATATGGAGAAGAAAGAAGAGGTTAAAGGTCAATCCGCGCTTGCAAGCAATCCGGGACAATCGGGAAACACCCATACCGCACAATCCGTCCAACAAGCCAATGAAACGGAAACTGCGGAAGAATCAAGAGAATCAAGGGAAGATACAGTCATTGAATCAGAACAGAACCGACAGGCAGGACAGCAAACCGCCAATGCCAACGAAAACGGCTGGGGCGATTATTTCTCAACCTTGGGATTGAGTGGCATGGGAGACATAAGCAAAAATTTGGGTTATGTGCTTGCCATGTTGCCGGATATTCTGGTGGGTATGTTTACGGGCAGGACAAAATCATTGGATTTGGGAGACAATGTACTGCCTATCGCCAGCATCGTCGCCGGCATATTCATTAAGAATCCTATTCTCAAAATGATGATGATCGGACTGGGCGGTGCCAATTTGTTGAACAAGGCGGGACACGAGGCATTAGGATGGGAACGGAATGAAGATAACGGTTTGAATACGGGAAACCGTTCCGTCCGATACCGGGTCTATGCGGACGAACCGCTGAATCCACGGATTTCCGGTCCGATACTGCAAGGGAACAACCTTATCGCAACCATAGACCATGTACCCTGCACCATCCAGTTGCCTGAAAAAGTGGTGTCAGCTTACAATGCCGGGGCATTGCCGCTTAATACCCTTGCCAATGCCATCCTTGCCAAGAGCGACCGTACCCAACAACTGATGTCGCAGAATTACGAAGAGAACGACAGGGAAACGATTGTTCGTACCAGAGGAATACAATAAAACAGCAACAGATATGAAAGAGAAATCACAGTTTGAGAAAAATGCCGCCGACAAACAAGTGGAACTGCTCTCCGGAGCGTTAAACGGGGCGGTCAGTGCGGGCGGCCACTGGCTCAATGCCACAGGAAAGGGCTATCCCAAGTTTTATCCGGCAGGCGTGGCGGTCAGTCCGTTCAACGCCCTGTTCATGGCTCTGCACTCGGACAAGCACGGATGCAAGAGCAACCTCTTCACCTTATATAGCGAAGCAAAGGCAAGAGGCGAATCCGTCAAGGAACACGAAAAAGGAGTACCGTTCCTGTTCTATAACTGGAACAAGTACGTGAACAGGAACAATCCCAACGAGGTCATATCAAGGAATGACTACCAAAAACTTTCTCCCGAAGAGAAGAACCGATACAAAGGCGTACACAACAGGGAGATACGCACATTGTTCAATATCGACCAGACTTTGCTGCCCCACGTTGACAGGAAAGCATACGATGACGCATTGGCAAAATACGGCAACAGTGTCGAGCAAGGATTCGGAGAAAAGGAATTGCGTGAACTCAGGCCGAAATTCAATGCCTTTGTACAATCTATTTCGAGAAATCTGGCACCGGTTCGCACGGATGGCAGCGGTGTGGCGCATTATGACAGCCAGAAAGATGCGATATATATTCCACGGCAAAAGGATTTCGCACATTACACCGATTACGCGCAGGAGACCCTTCGGCAAATCATAGCAGCCACCGGACACCAGCAACGCCTTGCCCGTGAGGGAATGGTGATGAAAAACGGGATTCCCCCAACAGAGGATGCCGTCAAGCAGGAACGGCTGATTGCCGAAATCGCTTCGGGTATCAAGATGCTGGAAATGGGACTTCCGGCCCGGTTGTCGGACGAGAGTGTCAAACTGGTGGATTATTGGAACCGTGAACTGAAAGAGAACCCTTGTCTGATAGATGCCATCGAGAGCGATGTGAACAATGCGCTGGAAGTGATACGCAAGGCGGAACGGGGCGAGAAAATCGAGTATGCCACCTATCGCAACCACCGCCAGACAGAACAGATGCGGGAGCAAATGCCCAAGCATTTCTTCGTGGCTGACGAAATCAAGAAGCATCCCGACAAGGAAAACAAGACCATTGTCCTGGTCATCAACAAACAAGGCAAGAGTGCCGATGTGATACTCCCTGCCGGTGCATCCTTGGAGGTGAACAACGAAATCAAGGGAATGAGCAAACAGCGCATACAAAGCGCATTGGAGAAAAGCGGCATTGAGAACGTGCGTTTCTATAATCCGGACGGTGCGTTGGGCTACCGTCCCGATGACCGTTACTTCGCCGAAAAGCAGATAGAGGTGGCGCGTCTGAAAAACTGGGCATTGGAAACACTCTCCACCATCGATGCGCACCCAGCGGTGAAGCAAGCTGACAAACCCTGGTTTGAGAAGATACAGATGGTACAGGATGACAAGAACCGCTGGGCTTTGTTCATCAAGCCGGAAGGAAAAGCCGGTTACAGCGTCTATCCCGAAAAGGATGACCTGAACCGTTTCTTCACCACGCTGAAACAGTCATTGGATAATATAGACAAGGTGCGTGGAGAACTGGCCAGAAAATACTATGCCCTTGCCGAGAGCAAGCCGGATCTAAAAGTGGACCTGTTCCACACGGCAGATGAAAGCATTGACTTGAACCGCATACAACGAGTGGCCGTGTTCAAGACAAAGAACGGGGCGATACTCTGCGCTCCCACCATTGACAACCAGAAACCGCAGCCCCGAAGCGTCACACCACAGCAATGGCAACGGATGTGGGTCGCCGAGGACAGGAACAGTTTCAAACAACATCTGGCGGCAACGCTTTTCGCGGACGTGCTGAACAAGAGCCAGGCACAGGAACAGACCTCTTCCGAAAAACAGGAGTCGGAAGTGGAAACGAAAATCAGCCGTGACGAGGAAATCAAGCACGACCAGCCTAAAGAGGAAGTTGAAGAAGAGGAAGAGGTATCAAAAGGAATGCACCGATAAACAGACAAAGCAATGAGCAAGAATAAAGAATATGCGGAAAAATACGCCGTTTTTGCGATGGAACAGATGCGCAAATACGGCATCCCGGCCTCCGTGACCTTGGCACAGGGCATACTGGAGAGCAGCAACGGGCAAAGCCGTCTGTCTCTGAACGAGAACAACCATTTTGGTATCAAAGCCACTCCGGGATGGATTGCGCAAGGTGGCAAATACGGTATTTACACCGATGACAAGCCCAACGAGAAGTTTTGCAGCTACGACAGCGTGGGCGATTCTTACGAGCATCACTCCAAATTCCTTGTAGAGAACAAACGGTACGCGGAATGTTTTGACCTGTCTCCTGACGATTACAAGGGTTGGACGGAAGGACTTGCCAAGGCCGGGTATGCAAGTGGCGGCAATTATGCCCAAAGTCTGCAAAAAATCATTGAAGCAAACGGGCTGCAGAAGTATGACCGGATGGTCATGGCAGAAATGAAGGCAAAAGGATTGGAAACAGGAACCGGACAAGCGGTTACGACAAACGCCTATTCATTCCCGGTCGAGCGCGAAGAGTTCCTATTTGTCACTTCACCGTTCGGAATGCGTACCGACCCCATGAATGCTGACAAACAGCAAATGCACAAGGGTATGGACATCCGCTGTAAGGGCGATGCGGTGTTGGCTACCGAGAATAACGGCAAAGTGGTGGCGGTAAACCAAAATGCCAAAACCGCCGGAGGCAAGTCCGTAACCATTGAATACGAGAGGGCTGACGGAAGCAAGATACAGAACACTTATATGCACCTATCCTCTGTTGATGTCAAGGTGGGTGACAAGGTGCAAGCCGGACAGAGACTCGGTATGTCAGGCAACACCGGCACACGGACTACGGGCGAACACCTGCATTTCGGAGTGGCACAGATTACCGCTGACGGACAAAAACGAGACATTGATCCCGCAATCTATCTGGCAGACATTGCCCAAAAGGGAAACATCAAGTTGCAAGCCTTACATAATGGCAACGACCTGTTGGTTAAATACAAGACGGAGGTTACTGCCACTCCCCAGGAAACAAAATCACAAAGTCCTGAAGAATGGATGAAGAAACTGTTATCATCGGAAGACAGCGGTGTCGGACTTTCAGGAACGAATGACCCGATTATGGATATGGTGGTCAAAGCCTTTTCCTCGCTGATGATGCTGGCGGTAGTCATTGACAACAAGAACGAGGAAGAACAGAAAGAAGCCATTTCTGAAATGGCAGGTAGCCGGAAGGTGGAACTGACTTCATTGTTGCCCCACATGAAAAGCTGTGCCCTTGTCATCGGAGAGAACAACAAAGCCATATTGCAGGCAGACAACGGTATCGTGCAAGTCTCACGGGAACTCAGTACCGTTGAGTTGAGCCGGCTGTCCACAACTTTGAATAATCCTGAACTCTCGGAGGAAAGCAAACGGATGCGTGTGGCAGGAATGGTCAATACCATTGTTCTTTCGCAACAGGCTTCACAAAACTTCGAGCAGGGAATGTCGGAACAGCAGAGCCAGAACGAACAAATCAGAAGATAATGAAACGCGTGATGATGGAAATAGGATTGTTAGTCGTCGGGCTGTCCCTTGCAGGACTGCACACCCTCGTATGCTACCGGCTGTTCGGCTTGGTGGCGACACTCGTGATTGTGGGTGTGCAGGTTGTCATTGCATTAGGGATAGTCTGGATTAAAATCCGTGCGCCCGATTAAAGACGGAACGTATATGCGAGTAGTTCACATTTAATAGGATATCCCGGTCAAATGGTCTTGGTTAAATAAAACTACAAGCAATATGATTAAGTGTAATGTAACAGTGTGCGGAACTATCAGCAAAGCGGCTGTAGTGCGCACCAACAATGAGAACAAGGCGTTCACGGCATTTGCCGTAAATTGCGTGATTCCGGCAAGAAACGGTATCAACAAAACGGTGGAAATCTCTGTCGCCAAGGATGGGGAGGAATACAACCGGGCTGACTATACCGTAGGCAAAAGAGTGGAAATTTCCGGTGTGCTGACTTTCAAGAAGCGTGGAGACAATCTCTATTTCAATATGTCGGCTTCATCGGTCAATCTTACCGTGGCTTCAAACGAGGATTCCATCAAGGGCGAAATGCACTTCCGTGGAAAGACAGGCAAGAACATCGAGGAGAAGACAGACAAGAAAGGCAGGAATTTCTTGCAGTTCTCCGCATTTTCTGCGGAAAAGGTCAATGACGGCTTCGAGTACCTGTGGGTACGCTTCTTGGGCTTTGACCGTAAACGTGAGGAGTGGCTGCAACCGCAGACCGGCATCGAGGCCAAAGGTGAACTGGAGCTGTCCGTCTATAACGACAAGCTGAACATTGCCTGCAAGGTATCGGAAATGTCGGAATATGTAAAACAGCCGTATAACCCTAACAACTGACAGTCATGGCCGGTTACAGGAAAAACAGCAATGACGGTCCGTCCGCGGAGGACAAGGCTCTTGACCTCTTTGCGGAAATGATGATCGAGCGCATCGAGACCATCAGCAAGGACTGGACGAAACCATGGATTACCGAAGGCAGCTTAGGGTGGCCGAAGAATCTGTCCGGACGTGAGTATAATGGGATGAACGCGCTGATGTTGCTTCTTCATTGCGAGAACGAGAGCTACAAGATACCGCGTTTCTGCACCTTTGACTGCGTGCAACGGATGAACAAACCGTCCGAAAAGCAGGCAAAGGAGGGCGTGGAGCTACCAAGAGTTTCAGTGAACAAGGGCGAAAAATCCTTCCCCGTGATGCTCACTACCTTTACCTGCATCCACAAGGAGACCAAGGAGAAGATCAAGTATGACGATTTTAAGAAACTCTCCGATGAAGAGAAGAAGATGTACAATGTATATCCGAAGATGCAGGTCTTTCGGGTATTCAATGTAGCCCAAACCAATCTTCAGGAAGCCCGTCCGGAACTTTGGAACAAGCTGGCGAATGGGGATGCCGTAAAGTTGGATGAAAGCGAGAAGATGTCTTTTGAACCGATGGATGTGGTGATCCGTGATAACCGCTGGATTTGCCCTATCAAGCCGATGCACCAGGACAAGGCATACTTTTCCATTTCCAAGAACGAGATTGTGGTTCCCGAAAAATCCCAGTTCAAGGACGGCGAATCCTATTATGGTACTCTTTGGCATGAGATGACCCACAGCACGGGCATTGAGGGGCAACTCGACCGTATCAAACCGTCCGGTTTCGGTTCGGACGAATACGCCCGTGAGGAACTGGTGGCAGAATTGGGCAGCGCATTGGTGGCACAGCGTTACGGTATGAGCAAGGCATTGAAAGAAGAGAGCTGCGCTTATCTGAAATCCTGGCTGGACCACTTGAAGGAATCGCCCCAGTTTATCAAGACCACACTTCTGGATGTAAAAAAGGCAACCTCGCTCGTTACACAGAATGTGGATAAGATAGTGCAGGAACTGGAACAGAAAAACAAGGTGCAGCAGGATAACGGACAGCGGAATGAGGTCAAACAGTCCGTACCCGAAGGAAAGGTGTTCTACTCTTCCGTAGCCTATCTGCAATCCACCGATGACACCTCACGACTGGATGCGCTTCGGGAGAAAGGCGATTATGAGGGATTGCTCCGGCTTGCCAAGGAGTATTATGACGGCGATGGAATCAACGAGCAATATACCTTTGTCTCTCCTCGCCAGAACAAGGGTGATGATCTGCTGATAGAAGACAAGGATTTTGCCGTGATCTATAACAACAGCGTGGGAGGATCTTACGAGGTGATGCTGAAATACTCGGAGCAGGAAATCCGTGACCATATTACACGGTATGGTGTCCGGCTGGCAAGCAGTGACATAAAAGAGGTTGCCAAAGACATGGCGGCCGAGCAGTTCTCTGCGATGACAAAGCAGCGTACTCCTGTCCTTGAAATGCCAAACGGAGATATTCTCCATATCGGGTATAACAGGGATGCCGACACCCTTGATGTCGGCACGGCGACCAATGCCGGAATTGCCGTCAGCCACAGTTTCCCATACGACCACGACAATTCACTCGATTCCAATCTCCAATCCGTCAATGAAAAGCTGAATGAAATGGAGCAATATCAAAAAGAGGAGTTGGAATACAGTGGCGGGATGCACCGCTGAGTATAAAAGTCTGTTATCTGTTCTGTTCAGCCGTAGAGAGTCGTCCTCTCTGCGGCTGAATTGGTTTAGTCCCACCGATAAGTCCTACTTACACAAAAAAGAGAGTGATTTTCATGTTAATTGGCCGCAAAATATCGGCACTATTCTGAATTAGTGCCGAAAATTTGTTATCTTTGAAGTCGAAGAAAGGAATAATAATCACATGAGCAACGAGACGACGACATTCATACTTGACTATGCTGAAGTTCATCGTGACTTTAGTTTAGGAGATTTGTTTGCTTATCTACAAGAGAAGACAGGCATCAAAAAATCCTCTTTGTCCTGGTATCTGTTCAAGCTCGTGAATGAAAATGTACTGGTCAGAACAGGGAGGGGAACGTATGCCAAAGTGATGAAGCAGGTCTTTTCACCCCAACCGATAGAGGAAGTGAAGGAGGTTTACGGTTTGTTGCAATCAGATTTTCCATTTGCGAAATATGATATCTTTGCAAATCTAACTCAGGAGGCCGAGTATCACCGGAATCGGTGGCCGACTATCCGCCGGAATATCTAGTTTGGAGGAAAGAATATGTGCTTGGATGAATTAAGAAGCAATATAGCAATTAAGCAGAAAAAAGGATTACCGTTTATATGTGCTTCTATAATTATATGGTTATTGATACTAATTGTAATATTGTTGGACTTGCCACAAAATACAGAGAATTTGCTTGTATTTTGTTGCTCATGCCCGTTATTACCGATTTCTTGGGCGATTGGTAAAATATTAAAGGTCGATATCTTTGATAAAAGCAATCCGCTCGGTAATGTAGGATTTCTATTTACCTGTAATCAGTTTTTGTATTTATTGATTGTAATGTGGGTATTTAATGCTGTACCCGATAAAATGGTAATGGTCTATGCAATGGTATTTGGTGCACATTTATTGCCATATTCGTGGTTATATAAGTCGATAAGCTATCGGATATTCGCAATTATCATCCCTGTTTTATCACTTGTTATAGGGTGTATTTTTTCTGAACTTTTTATTGCACTCACGCTTATCTTGGTTGAATGTATATTTGTTGCTGCTTTGTTTGCAGAGTTGGGCAGATTCACTAACAAGTAATCGTCAACTTCAAGTTTACCGAACTGATAAAATCCCTTTAGGAACTAAAGGGCGCACTTCTATAC
>OIWS01002711.1_pt1 | contig 13987 bp, 7 predicted proteins | sample 1587611 | NCBI WGS metagenome assembly OIWS01 (sample SAMEA3888919, study PRJEB22519) | human gut metagenome | biome: human gut; feature: human-associated habitat; material: faeces | place: Denmark | collected 2010 | reverse complement strand
CATGCCCGGCGGCGTGTGGGAAATGCCGGACAAAAAACAAAATAACGTAGATATGGTATCAGATGAATGTGAACAAACCGTTGCTTTTCTGGAAAGATGGTGTTATGCTGGAGAAGGTAAAAGAAACAAAAATCGACACTTTATGACGTAAATTACAAGAAAACAAGACGCAAAAAGCTGCCATTCCTGCACGGTTCGACGCATAGTGACGTTTTTTCGGGGATTGAATCTTTCCGCAGGGCCTTATAAAATAGTATCGTACAGTACGCACGGAAGAAAAGTGCGGCAAATTTAAGGCAAAGGGGAAGGTTGGATTGACGGAACGACTCGTTTCAAAGCTGCATGTCGCGCTTTTGAGCTACGACGAGCGGGAGATCCGCGTCCGGAAAAATTATCTGGAGGAGCAGAATCCTGCGATCTGCTGTGTCTGCTTCCACAGCGGCGAGGAGCTGCTGCGGGAGCTGCGCCAGCAGCGCAGTGTGGATATCGTGGTGCTTTCGAGCCAGCTGGAGGATATGGATGGGTATGAGTTCCTCAAGCGGCTCAACAGCCTGCATAACCGCCCGCTGCTGCTGTTGCAGGGGGATGACTGGTACAGCGATGCCACGGCATCGTTCCTGCGGCCGGACGGCAGGCAGTACCTGCCGGAGCGCAGCAGCCTGCTGGATCTGCTGCTGGATCTGCGCAGCTCCACGGACATCGGCATCTTCTGGGTGCTGCTGGACTTCGGCACCACACTGGCGGGGGCGTTGTCCGGGGCGCTGATCAACGATGTGGTCCCCGCGGAGCTTCTGGGGCGCTTCTTCGCGCTTTTCCGTGCGGTCAGCCTGGTTGCCGGAATGCTTTTCAACGCCTTTCTTCTGGGGCTGGTGGAGAGCTATTCGCTCTACATCTTCGTCGGCGTCGGCATTTTTTACGGCATCGGTCTGCTCTCGCTCTGCACGAAGGTGAAAGAGGGAACTTATCCGCCGGTGGAGGACGCTGTGGCGCCGGTCGGGGTGAGGCATACGGTGTTTCAGCCGGTGGCGACCTATTTCCGGCAGAGTTTTTCGATTCCCTATTACCGCTGGGTGATTGTCGGGCTGGTGTTCAGCTATCTGGCGGCGGCTCCCTTCAACATCTTTTCGATCTTCTACGCCAAGAGCCTGAATATGGATATGCGCGAGTACGGGCTTCTCCTCACGCTCACCTATGCGGTTTCGCTGGTGATGAGCTATTTCCTTGGAATGCTCGCCGACCGGTTTCATCCCCTGCGCACCAGCCTGGTGGCACAGATTCTCTATCTGGTGACGATGCTGGCCGGCTGGTTCGTGGTGACGGGGAACGGCTCCTTCGGCGTGCTGCTGGTGATCCACGGAATCATCTCCGGCTGCTTTTTCACCCTTTCGGCGTCGCTCGGGCAGAAGCTCTTTCCCCGCGAACTCTTCGCTCAGTTCAACTCGGCCTTCTCGATGCTGCTGGCGATCGGCAACGTCATTCTCGGACCGCTTTTCGGCTGGATGCTCGATCAACTGGCGCGGGACTACCGGTACACCTTTCTCTTCGGTGCCGTGCTGACCGCGTTGAGCGTGATTTCGCTGTGGAAGGTGTTTCGCGGCTATCTCGCCTACGGCGGTGATGCGGCCTACACGCCGCCTGATCCGGGCGAATAGAGGTTTTTTACACGGTGAACTTGCCGTCCTCTCTGATGCATCGATGAGCAGGAAACGCTTTTCCCAACCCTGATGCATTGACGCTCCGGGACAATTTGCAAAACGTTTCCCCGGGTGCTATGTTATCCCCGGCGAAAGGACCCCCGAGGAAAGGAGGGCGGGCCGCAAACCTCCTCTGCCCCTGCGGCAGAGTGCTGCAGATGAACTTCAACGAATCGGGTGGAAACGATGAATAGTTGCGAAACCGCACTTCTGATTATCGATATGCAACGGGATTTTGTGATGGCGGGGTCTCCGCTCTGTGTGGCCGGAGCGGCGGCCACGGTACCGGCCATCGCCGCTCTGCTGGAATGCTGCCGACACGACGGCAACATCGCGATTTTTCACGTCATCCGCGAGTACGATTCCTCCGGAATCGATCTGGAACGGAGCAGGCTCCAGCAGTTTCAGGGAGTTCCCGGCGCGGTGCGGGGAACCCCGGGGGCGGAGATCGTGCCGGAACTCCGCCCGCTTCCGGGGGAGATGGTGATCGTCAAACCGCGCTACAGCGCCTTCTTCCACACCAGGCTTGACCTGTGTCTGCGCCGTCTCGGCGTCGACGCATTGCTGATTGCCGGGACGCAGTACCCGAACTGCATCCGGGCAACGGTGACCGACGCGCTCTCGCTGGACTACCGGGTCACGGTGCTTTCGGACTGCTGCAGCGCCCAAACCCCGGAGATCGCCGAAGCCAATCTGACCGATATGCGCAACCTCGGCGCCCGCTGTGTGACGCTCGCCGCGTGGCGGGCCGGGGCGGAGGCGTGACGAACCGCCGCCGGACTGGCCTTTCCCCTCAGCGGAACCGTTCGAGCCAGAGGCCGGTGTGTCCGCCGGGAATCACCATCCGGCCGTGATGAAAGAGCACCCGGTCCGGCGTCCCGGGCAGCAGACAATAGCACCGTTCCGAAACCCGTTCGGCAACTCCCGGCGCCGGGAGACGGTAGAAACTGACTTCACCGCTGTACCGGTTGGAGAAGGCGATGCCGTCGGTTCCGGCGGTCGGTACGCCCCGGATCGGACCGGCGGCGCAGCGGATGAGTTCCGGCCGGGTTCCGGCCGGGTCCGGAATCCGGCAGAAGCCGTCCCGCCCGTTCATCAGAAAGCCGCCGTTCCAGCAGGTGATGCCCTCGCACTGGCCGCCGGAGAGCTCCCCGCGATCATCTTTGAGCAGTTTCGGCCGGGGGCCGGAGAGATCGTACCAGGCGAGACCGCAGTAGGGCCAGATCACCGGGAGGAGTCCATCCCGGTCGCTTTCCGGGAACGAGTCGCCGTAGAGCAGTCCGCCGTGAAGATGGTGGTAGACCAGCCGGATTGCGGAGAGGTCGGCAAGATCGAGAATCCGCAGAATGCCATCCCGGCAGCTGCATACGGCGAATCTGCCTTTCCCGGCGAGGCGGCAGAGCTGGAAGATCCGGTTCGGGCGCTTGAATCGGCCGAGCTCCTTCGGCGGGGAGACGGCGAGATCGTAGACTGCCACACCGTCCAGCCCTTCCGCGGAATAGAGCTTCCCGTCATACACCGCCACATCGTAGGAACAACGGACCGGGAGCGTTTCGACCGCTTCCACTTTCTCCCCGTCGAGGTGCCAGATCTTCACGCCGGCGTGGGAACAGGCCGCAAAGAGCGTGTCTCCGTCGAGGGCGAGGCGGCGCACCTGGCCGCCGCACTCCACCCGGGCAAGGCCGTCGATGTTGACGGGCGCGGGGCGTCCGGTGTGGAGCGGAACACTCGATCTCTCCGGAGGATTCGGTTTGAGGCCGGGGAGGGGGGCGACCAGCAGGCCGCTCTTCTGGGCCGCGACGTAGAGCACGCCGTCGCCGACGGCGCAGTCGCCGGCGCAGTCCGGCACCGTGATGCGGACCCGGCCGGTTGCGCGGCCATCCATGCGGATGATGTCGGGCGGCAGCAGGCGGCCGATGCAGCGGGGATGGGTCAAATCGGAGAGATCGACCCGGAACACTCCGTTGTGGGTATCGGCGACGAACGCCTCCTTTCCTGCGAGGCGGACGGTCCAGAAATCGTTGGTTTTGACCTGCAGCAGCGGAAAATTGAGCCGGGCAAGATGGTACGGCAGCCGGTTCTCGTCGAGGCGGAAGATATCCAGCCCGTGGCCGTTGCCGACCAGCTCCACCTCTTCGCTGTTTTTCGCGTTGAGGCCGGTCGCGGCGCAGCAGAGGTCGCCGTAGATCGCTACGCCGTCGCCGAATCCGCCGAGTTGCGCGGCGGTGATCTTCACCGGATTGCTGCGATCGCGGACGTCGATGACGGTGAGGTGCCCGACGCTCCAGTCTCCGACGTAGAGACGCCCGTCGGAATAGGCGGCGGACTGCGCCTCCGGGGTGCGGATCAGCGAAAGGTGACGGGGATGGGCAGGATCGGCCACATCGATGATTTCAACTCCGTAGATCCGCTCGGTGACGAAGACGGTATCCTCCGCCACGGCGATGCCGGTGGCGAGTTCCGCCGTATCGAACCGGGTGATGACCTGCGGCCGGGCGGGATCGGCCAGATCGAGAATCCAGAGGCCGAATTCGCGGGCGGTGAGGTAGAGCCGTCCGTGTGCCGCCGTGAGCTGACGACCGTTGCCGAATCCGCTGCGTCTCCAGCAGAGTTTCGGCTGGTCCGGCCGGGAGATGTCGTAGACGCTGAGCCGGTCGCCGCCGGCGGTGTAGAGGTAGTTGCCGGTGCGGGCCAGCGCAATACACCCGGCCGAACCGGGAACGATGGTGAAGGGAATTTCCGGATAGTGTTCCATTGCAGATGCTGTTGCGTGGTTGTGATGTGAAACGAATCTCCGGCTCAGCTCCTGGTGAGGGCGCGCAGCCGCAGCCCGACCGTGAGGGTGACGAGACCGTAGAAGATCAGATAGAAGGCGAAGACATAATCGATCCAGATGCTTCCGGCGAGCGGAAACATGGTGATGAGAATTCCGCAGATCAGGCTGAGTGCGCCGTTGACGGCGGTCATGATGCGGAAGGAGTTGGCGAAACTGCGCGCCATCCAGGCGGCGGAAAAGAGTTCCACGCCGTGAAAGATGAACCAGATGCCCAGAATGAGCAGCAGCTCCAGAACGCCGAGCAGCGGATTAAGAACGAGAAATGCCCCGGCGATCAGCAACACCAGCCCGTAGAGCAGCCGGCCGATGCTGAAGCGGCGGCGAAGCAGAAAGGTGAGGATGAGCTGCTGAATGCCGCAGCCGAGCAGCATGATGCCGAGCGCGAGGGCAAGTACGATCATCGCCCAGCCGGGGTGACAGAGAAAGATTCCGCCGAGCACGATGGCGCAGACGGCCTGAATCACGATGAAAATCCAGGAATGTCCTCCGAGCAGATTGGTGGAAACGAGCGGTCTGGGGCGCTTCAGCATTTCAACTCCTCCTTGCGGTTGATCCCTTAAGTGTATGGAATATACACCGTTTTTCGCGGCAGTTCAAGCGCAGTTCTGCCGAACGTCTCGTTCTCCGGTTCAGCGGAGACGGCGGAGCGCCGCCGCCGCTTTCCCTGCGTTGACCGAACTTTTCGCCTCCTGGCCGGCGAGCAGGGCGTCGAGTTCTTCGCGGAATTTCACCGTCTCATCCCGGTAGGAGAGCGGCTGGTTCCGGTTGCTCTTGAAAAGTTCTGCGGCCGCCTTCTCCGCCGCCGGGAAGTCGCCGGTGCGGAAACGGGCCATCGCCGCGATCAGCTTTCCTTCGGCAGAATCCGGATGCATCGCCAGCGTCTCCAGCGCGGCCGGATACTGTTTGAGCATGTACTGCGCAAAAGCCAGCGCGGCGGAATAGCGGCGGGAGTCCGGCTCCTTGCTCAGGAGGTCGCGGTAGTACCAGGCGGCGCTGGTCCAGTCGCCGCTCTTTTCGGCTTCCCGGGCGGCGCTGAGCATGAACTCCGCGACGGCGCGCCGTTCGTCGAGCAGTTTCCCCAGGCGCGGTTCGAGTTCCGGATCGGGAGCGGCGCCGAGGTCGCGCGCGGTCTGATAACTGCGGGTGGCGTCCGCTTCGCGTGCCGGGGTGACGGCGAGGAAGAGACGGGCGAGCTCCAGCTGAGGCTCGGGGGCGCGCGGAGCAGCTTCCGCCGCTTCGCGGAGACGGGTTTCGGCGGCTTTCCACTCCTTTTTCCCGGCGAACGCCCGTCCGGCCGCGAGGAGCAGCCGGGCGGAGCGGGGAGTGCGTTTCAGCAGGGGTTCCAGCTCGGTCAGGGCGCTGTCGTATTGCCGGAGGCCGAGCATCGCCTCCACGGCGTCGGCGGCGAGTTCCGGATCATCCGGCTTCGCTTTGCGGGCGGCGGCGATCAGCGGCAGGGCGCGTTCAAACTCTTCGCGCCGGAGCAGCAGTCGGCCCAGCCGTTCGGCGGCTTCCGGATTGCCGGGAGCCAGCTCCAGTGCGGTCCGGTAGTTCCAGATGGCGAGTTCGACGCTCTCTTCGGCCTCCGCCTTCTTCCCGGCGGCGATCAGTTCCTCGGGGGTGCCGACGCCGGCCGGTTTCACAGAGGTGCCGGACTCTGCCGGCGCGGCGGCGACGGTCGGCCGGGCGGCGAGTTCCGCCCGCAGTTTCTTCACCGTTTCGGTGAGGCGCAGATTCTCCTTCTGCCGGGCGCCGAGCTGTTCGCGGGCCTTGACGGCGAGTGCCAGTTCCTTTTGCGTCTCCGCCAGCTGCGTTTTCAGCTTTGCCGTCTCCGCGGCGTTTTTCCGGGCCGCTTCGCTCTCTTTGCGCAGCGCTTCGAAGTTGGTGCGCAAGGTCTGGAGCTCCTGCGCAACTCCGGAGGCGGCGGCGAGCTCCTTGCGAAGCCGCGCTTCGGCCTCGACGGAACTTTTGAGCTGCTGTTCCAGACCGACGGTGGAGGCGCGGCTCTGTTTCAGATCGGCTTTGGCGGAATCGAGCTCCTTCTGCATCGTCTCGACGGAGGTTGTCAGCTCTTTGACCTGGCGGGCGGCGGTGTTGTAGCGGCTCTCCATGGCGGCGAGATTGTCGGCGAGTTTCTTGCGGGCGCCGTCGGCGGCGGCGAGGGCGCGGAAATCCTCGCTGTTGCGGGTTTCCAGCCGTTTTTCCAGTTTGGCGCACCGTTCCGACCAGTTCTGCAGGTCGCTCTCGAGGCGGCGGCTCCGTTCGCGGAGATTTTTCAGTTCCACCGAAGAGAGCTCCGCCGCGGAACGTTCCTGTTCCGCTTCCTTGCGGAGCCGGACGCATTCGGTCTCCAGCCGGGCGCGGAGCGCTTCGAGCCGGGTGGCGGTCTCCTGAGTCCGGACCAGTTCCAGCTGAAGTTCCCGCTGACGGTTTTGAAGTTGGACGTTCTGATCCTGCCCGGCGGCGGCATTTTTCTCCATCTCCGCCAGCGTCTTGCGCAGTTTCCGGCTCTCTTCGAGCAGCTGGGCGTTCAGCGTGACCGAGTCGCCGCCGCTCTTGAGCGCTTCGCGCAGCTGGCCGCGCAGCTGGGCGAGTTCCTGCGTGCGGGCGTCGTCGCGCTCCGTCGCCTCCTTGAGTTTCTTTTCCGCCTGGTCAAGCCGGAACTGCAGGGCGCTGCGCTGAGAGACCGCCTCTTCCTGAAAACGGCGCAGTTCCGCAAGTTCGCGTTCGAGCCGGGTGGCCTCGGCCTCCTTCTGGCGGGCGGCGGCTTCGGCGATGCCACGGGCGTTGAAGAGTTCCGCCGCGTCGCGATCCAATTTCTGAATCCGCGCTTCGGCGACCTGAAGACGTTTGGCGGCGACTTCGGAGTTGAGCTTCTCCTCGAGAAGCTGTTTGCGGAGCTCTTCGATCCGGCCGTCCGGTTCGAGCGCCTGCTGTTCCAGAGTATGGTAGCGTTTCTCCAGAAGCGCGTATTTTTCCTGCTGGATGCGCTGGTCGCGGAGAAGGTTGGCGATTTCCGCCGCGGCGGTCTTGCCCTGTTCGACCTGGCGGCGCAGCTCCTCCAGTTCGGTCATCGCTTCAAAGAGCTTCTGCTTGTACCCGGCGGCCTGCTGGCGGATGCTCTGGAGTTCGACGAAATCCGCACCGGCAATCGCGGAGGATTCCCGGGGGACAGGGGTGGCGGCTGGACGGCTGCCGACCAGTTTTTTCAGCGCGTTCAGCTCCCGGTCGCAGTCGTTGATCCGGCCCTGAATGATGCTCTGGTTCCAGTCCGGACGCGCCTTCTGCACGTTGACGTAGTGGCGGCGGGCGGCGTTGAACTGCTCGACCGCTCCGACGTAGTCCCCCTTGTCGCGAAGTTGAATTCCTTTCTCGAAAGTGGTGTAGCCGAGCCGCCAGGCATCCCACGGCGAGAATTCCGCGGCGGCCAGCGGCGCGAACGCCGGCAGAACGAAAAGAACGAGGAGTACGAGATATCTCATGCGTTGACAAACTCCAGAAATTTATGGCGGAACCGCGGGGCGATGGTGAACACCAGTTCGAGTTCGCCGCGGTCGTTGTAGTGTTCTTCATAGATCCGCCCGGACGCGTGGGCGAGGGCGGCGAGGTCGTGCCGTTGAGGCGGCAGCGTGACCCGCAGCAGCTGATGGTGTTCCGACGCGAGCGAGGCGAGCCGCTCCCGGAGCTGGTCGAGCCCTTCGCCGGTCGCGGTCGAGAGATAGAGCGCGTCGGGGAAGAGCCCGCGCAGCCGGGCGAAGAGCACCGGATCGGCGTTGCAGTCGACGAGGTCGATCTTGTTGAAAACGACCTGAATGTTCTTCTCTTCTGCGCCCAGCTCCTTGAGCACGGTAAGCGTGGTCTCCCACTCCGAATCGATCTGCGGACTGGAGATGTCGAGCACCAGCAGCAGGAAATCGGCGAGCACCGCCTCTTCGAGAGTGGATTTGAACGCCTCGACCAGCGAGTGCGGCAGTTTGCGGACGAATCCGACCGTGTCGGTGAGCAGAAGTTCCAGATTGTTGTCGAGCACGATCCGCCGGGTGGTGGGGTCGAGGGTGGCGAAAAGCTGGTCCTTCACCAGAACATCGGCTCCGGAGAGGGCGCGCAGCAACGAGGATTTCCCGACATTGGTGTACCCGACGATCGCCCCGTGGGGAACGGCGTTGCGTTCGCGCGCCTTGCGCTGGGTGGTGCGCTGTTTGCGGACCACCTCCAGCTCTTCGCGGAGCTGCTGAATGCGCCGCCGGAGCAGACGGCGGTCGGTTTCGATCTGCGCCTCGCCTTCGCCGCGGGTGGTGGCGCCGCCGCCGTGCTGGCGGGAGAGGTGGGTCCAGGCCCGGGTGAGGCGGGGCAGGGAGTACTGGGCGCGGGCGAGCGACACCTGCAGAACCGCTTCGCGGGTATGGGCGCGTTCGGCGAAGATGTCGAGGATCACCTCTTCGCGGTCGATGACACAGCATCGGGCGAGCCGCTCCCAGTTGCGCTGCTGGGAGGGCGAGAGGGGGGTGTCGAAAATGAGGCAGTCGGCCTCGCACTCCTGCGCGAGCTGGGCGATCTCCTGCGCCTTGCCGGAGCCGACGTAGTACTGCGGCATCACCTGGTGGAGGCTGACGACGACCGGCTCCAGGGGGACGATGTCCAGATTGCGGACGAGATCGGCGAGCTCATCGAGGCATTCGGAAATCTCGGCCTCGGTCTGGCCGGGTTCCCGGATGCCGACGAGCAGCGCTCTCTCCACCTTTTTTCTGGAGTCTTCGGCAAGATCGATCATGTCTGGAATCTGTTTCTTCGAATTGGTTCAATATGATTCCATACACAATACACCCGCTTTTGCAGAATTCCAAAAAAGAAGCGGCGTTTTTCAAGCAAAAAAATGAATTTTCACCCTGTTTTCCGGAATCGCCGGAGAGGTCACTTCTGGAGGCGTCGGTAGAAGCCGTACCAGAGATTCTTGTCTTCGAACTGGGAGGAGCGCAGCGTCAGGACATGCCCGTCGAGGAAAACGATATTGGCCCGGTCGTTGCCTCCGTGCCGGTACGCCGGCTGATTGGCATTGGCCCCGCCGTTGGGAACTTCGCCGTAGAGAACATAGCAGCTGTTGGTCCACCGTTCGTATTTCACGGCCCAGTCGATTGCATCCACGAAGGCCATGCGGCGGGAGGGCGAGTAGACGCGGGGAAGTTTGTAGGCATGGATCTGGTCGCCGTCGGTGCCGCTGGTATGCCAGGCGGTATTGTAGAACTCCTCCGCCGTTACGCCGTAGGTCTGCATGAGGCTGGGGGCTCCGGTGACGTCAGGATTTTCCCGCGCATACGTGGCATCCGGACAGATCATGCTGGCGGGAAGTCCATGGTGCGCCTGTTCCGTCGCCGCATTGGCCGGCTTTCTGCTGTCACCCAGAAAGCGATGAAAATCGAGATTGCTGAACCAGTGCTGCCGGCTGCTGTCGGCTGCTGACATCCCGGGAACCCAGAACTCGTCAAAGGTGTTGGCATAGAGGGCGCCCGCGGTTCCGAATTGTTTGAGAATGTTGGAACACTGAATTTTCTTTGCAACGACCCGCGCCTGATTGAGCGCCGGAAGCAGCATGGTCGCCAGGATGGCGATGATGGCGATTGTAACGAGCAGTTCAATCAGAGTAAAGCATTTTCTCATGGTGTTGGCTCCTCCTCTGGTTAGGGGTTCTGTTCCAGACAAATATCGGTGATTTCAAATTCAGCGGCACGGCGCGGGAAGCCGTATTCCCGGTCCTTGCCGTTGTAGAAGAGCAGTTCGGAACGCAGCTGTGTCGAGTCGAAGCCGGCGCCGGTCAGCCGGAAATCCTTTGCAATGTCAAGACGGATTCTGACCCATCCCGCCTCTTTGGGAGGAAGGTGGATTGTGGCGCTCCGGGACGATTTCCAGTTCTTCTCCGGGAGCACGACGTCGATCTGACCTTCGGTGCTGCTTTTGACCAGAAAACTGAGGGTATGGAACGGTGCATGTTTCAGCTGAGCCTGTTCGAAATGGAGAATGGCATAGGGAACATGATTGCCGGAGTTGGCGGGGAAATGAATCCGAGCCACTTCCCGGACATCGGCCGGATTCGGCAACGGGAGCTGTTTCACCGTCGCCTTGGGGCCGTTCGGTTCGGCTCCCGCACTCCAGCTGGGGCCTCTGCTCTTTCCGGGAAAGAGAGAAATCCGCCGACTGCGGGCCGGTTCTGCGGTGACGGCCGCCAGGATCGGAATCGGACCGTTCCCGCCGGGAACGCAGAGAAAATCGAACGAATCGATCGCAACCTCCGGCCGGGGATTGTTCCAGCGGAAGACGAAAAATCCAACCCGGCCACCGACCTTGTTGACTGTGGTGAAGGCCGGCAGAGCCTCCTGGAGCGCCTCCGGTTTCCACCAGTCATCGACGTTGATTCCGGCCAGAATCGGGCAGTCGACCGTCTTGCCGTCGCTGTAGTGAAAGCGGTAACTGCCGCACTCCATCGGGAAGGGCACCCAGGCCGCGGTGTGGAGAAAGTAGAGAGTGGAAACCTTGTCTTTTACCGGAATTCCCCGGATCGCCTCCGGCAGAGCCCGGCGTTCCCGACCACGAAGCATCAGGCAGCTGCGGCCGCCGTTCTGCGCCGGATCGATGATTGCAAAGGGAATTCCCGCTGCCGTCTGCCGTCCGGTCGGAATCATGCGGAAATCATTCTCGCCCTGATCGGTCCAGCCGCCTTTGCCGTCCTCAGCCTTTTCATCGGAGAAGCCGCGGTTGGCGAAGGGGGCGAGAGAAAGAAATTTCGGATTCTTCGGCGCGGAATAGGCGGTGCGCAGAAAGAATGGGCGTTCGAGGTTTCTGGCCGCATAAAGTTTTTCCGCCGCGGCGTGGTAGCGCAACAGATTGCCGAGAAGGCGCGCGGCAGCTCCATTCTGTTTCCAGATCGGAAGGGCGCGGAAGGTCGATATGAGAACACGCCCCGCTCCGTCTTTTGCTTCTGCCGCCGCGGCGCCGAGCGCGTGATCGTAGGTGGCGGCTCCTCTGGCTGCGAGCGCGGTGGTGTTCAACGGGGAGAGCACGCTGATCGCCACGCTGCCCTCCGGATTTTCCGCCCAGATGTCGAGATCGTCAACCTGGAGGCCGGAGAAGAGCGGATGAGCCGGAATGATCGCTTCAATCAGGGGGTTGGGCGCCTCGATGACCTTGAATTCCGGATATCCGGGCAGTTCGGAGTCGCCCGGTTCGAGAATCAGCAGAAATCCTCCCTTCTTCACCCACTGCCGCATCGCGGTGATGAGCCGGGAATCGTGCGTCGGAGCCGGCGGGAGAATTGCCCGCTGGTACTGAGTTAGCTCCTCCGGGCGTTCCAGCTTGTCAAACGGAATTTTCAGCTGTTTGAGCAGGGATTCCAGTTCCGGGTTGGAGGCGAGCAGTGCGACCGTCCGCGGATTCTTCGCCGGGCGGAGCGCCTCCGCCGTCGGCTGAAGGGTGACCTCATAGCCATTGCGGCCGATCTCCCGTTCTCCGTCGAACAGGGTCAGGCGTATTTCTGCCGCACCGCTGTTCAGCCCGGCCGGCAGCTCGATGACGACGGGGACCTTGGTGGAGCTTCGTTGCGCGAGAGGGGGGAATTTCACTTCGGCGAGCTGCTGGATTCCGCCCGCGGCGGACAACGCAATCCGGAGCCGGGGCGCCTTCAGCCTGGGACCGTTCTGGTTGAGCAGAAATGCTTCCAGTTCATAACGCCCGGGTACCGTGAGCTGACGGGGCATGAGACGCTCCTGACCGGGATAGCGGAGACCGGGGTAGATTGGCTGATTCCAGAGGGTGGCGTTCTCCATGTTGTGAATGGCGAACCACGGCGCGAAGCCGGCAATCCGGGTGTCGCGCCGGATCAGTTCGGCGAGCCGGATTCCCAGGCGATTTTGCAGATAGCGGGGGCCGCGGCCGGGATCGGTTGCCGCGGCGACGCCGATCACGCCGGAGTAGCCGGCGGCGCCGGGATTCCCCCAGGTGTAGGTGCGCTGGATCCGGTCGAGGTAGCGATCGATGTCGCCGAGCCGGAACGAGGGATCCGGCTGCATGCCCCAGCCGCCGCCGATACATTCGGAGATGATGTACGGCTTGTTCAGTCGGCCATCCTTGCCGAAGACCTGAACTGCGCGGTTGTAGTGGTGATCAAACGCGCTGTTCCAGCGGGTCCATGCCCCGTTGATTCCCGTGTAGAGATGCAGATCGACCACATCGGTGTCGATGTTGGTTGCCCCGTAGAGATCGATGTCCCCGTTGCCGGCAAAGGCGCAGATCGGCCGTTTCTGGAGATCGATTCTGCGGGTGAGTTTGCTCTGCTTGGCCAGCTGGCGCGCGATTGCCGGGTCGCGGCGATGAGAGACTTCGTTGCCGAGGCTCCACATGACCACCGAGGGGTGATTGTAATCGGCGAGCAGAAAGCGCTCCAGTTCCGGCAGATTGTTCGCTTCGAACTTCTTCTCATCCATGCCGGTGATGAAGCAGCAGCTCCATTCGTCGTAGATCATCATGCCGAGTTCGTCCGCGAGGTCGAGCACCTCCTGGCGCACCGGCATATGAGCGGTCCGCAGCATGTTGTACCCTTTGCGGAGGTACCCTTCGATCACGGTTCGGGGAGAGATCGCATTGCCGTCCGGCGTGTTGTACCCGCCGAAGCGAACGGAGTGGAGGCTTTCGAAATAGAGGTAGACCGGTTCGCCGTTGAGGGAGAATCCGGTGCCGTCGACCTTGAATTCCCGGAACCCGAACCGCGCCGTTTCCGCGCTGAGCACCTTGTCGCCGGTCCGGAAGTGGAGGGTTGCATAGTAGAGATGAGGCGCGGCCGGACTCCACAGTTTCGGCGCGGGGAAGGAGAGGTGAAGCGTCCCCCGGTTGACGCCGGGACGGAGCGTGACGGCCGGGAACTCCCGACCGGCGCATTCGGCAAAGGCGCGTGCATTGTTCACCGTGACGCCGGGGGTGACGACGACGGGCTCCTTCCCGGTATGAACCACCGTGTAATCAACCCGCAGATTTCCGGTTGCATCCGGCGTGAGCAGCAGGCGGTCGATTCGAGGTGCCGGTTTTGCCACGATGCGGACCGGCAGCCAGATCCCTCCCTTGAAGCAGGAGGGATCCCACATCGCCCCGTAGGTGCGGGTGAATTTCCCATCCGGCGGACGGAAATCGGAGAGCACGCGCAGTGCGACAAGATTCCTGCCCGGCTTCACCAGATCGGTCACATCGAACCGGGAAGGAACGAAATCGCCCTGATGGTGTCCGGCATGAGCGCCGTTGACGTAGATTTCCGCCTCGTAGCCGATCCCGTCAAACTGCAGTTCGAGACGCCCGGCGGGCAGCGGAGAGGGGAGGGTGAAGGTGTGACGATAGCAGCCTTTGAAATAGGAGTTGATGGTCTTTTTCGCATCGGCGCCTCCGGCGCTGACCGGATCGACGGCTTCGCCGGTTTTCAACA
>OIWS01002710.1_pt1 | contig 13988 bp, 7 predicted proteins | sample 1587611 | NCBI WGS metagenome assembly OIWS01 (sample SAMEA3888919, study PRJEB22519) | human gut metagenome | biome: human gut; feature: human-associated habitat; material: faeces | place: Denmark | collected 2010 | reverse complement strand
ACGTGAAGCACACAGGCAGCAGGCCGATGAATATCACCTGGCAGCTGGACCGCCCAATCCCGGCGAAGTTCCTCAAAAAGACGAACAAGCTGGTGGTGGGGTGAGGGAGAGGATATAGATCGCGGATCCTATCCTATTAGGGACATCCTCTGCTATCGCATAAAGGACGCCAATGCAGCGCAAATGCTTTCCTATCTGCTCTCCAACAAAAAGGTGGATGGCCGGGAGGCTCTTGATTACTTTAAGGACAAGCTGGATGATGCCATAACCTATGCCATGGTGGAAAGGTGCGTTCGCATCCCAACCGAGTCGATCCTGTTCAATATTGATATTGAAGGTCCTATCAAAAAAGATAAGACGGCAGTGCTGCGGGTGTTTGCAAAGGTGTTCTATAACCATTGCGGGTTTTACGGGGATGACCTGAAAACCGCCAAGCTGGAACGCTTTATTGATAAGCAGGGTAAGACCGAAGCCTTCCGTGCGGCATTTAAGGAGATCAACGGTGAGGAGTGGGTCGATACCCGCTCCGCTTCCGGCTTCTTCGAGGACGACATCGTTGAGGTAATGCAGTCGGTTCTCGGCATGAGTGAAACAGCGGCAAGAAACTGGTTTAACGGTGAAGAAAATGCCGATATGAGTATTAAGCAGCTTGTTTCCGAGATTAAGGAATACGTGGATAGCAAGGGGGATAACTTCCGGCTGCTGTTCTGCGTGGATGAAGTCGGGCAGTATATCGGCGATGACGGCGACCTGATGATAAATCTACAGTCGCTGGTAGAGGAAATCGGCGATAAGTGTCGGGGCAAGGTATGGGTCATGGTGACCAGCCAGGAGGGCATCGATTCTGTCGTAAAGATCACCGGCGATGATTTTTCCAAAATTCAGGGGCGCTTTAATACCCGCTTAAGCCTGTCCTCCTCGTCGGTTGATGAGGTAATCAAAAAGCGCATACTGGCAAAGACGGATGAAGCAGATAGCCTTTTGAAGATGGAGTATGAGAAGGAAGCTTCCGGGCTAAAGAGCCTGTTTGTCTTTGATAATCCCATTCTTGATATTAAGGGCTTTACCAGCGCGGAAGAGTTTAGCGCAACCTTCCCCTTCATCCCCTATCAGTTTATTATCATCCAAAAGGTACTTGCCGAAATCCGCAAGCACGGAAACTCCGGCAAGCACCTTTCCGGCGGCGAGCGCTCTATGCTTTCCGGCTTTCAGGAGGCGGCACAGCGCATCGAAAATAAGGATGAAAACGCGTTGGTTCCGTTTTATCAATTCTATGACACGGTGCATACCTTCCTGGAAAGTACCATACGCCGTGTGATCGACCGCTGCCAAAATGCCGCCGATGCCCATGACGGCTTGGAGCAGCAGGATGTCAATGTGCTGAAGCTGCTGTATTTGATTCGATACATCGATGATATCAAGGCGAATATAGAGAATATCTCTATTTTGATGATCGATGATATTCACGCCGACAAAATTACTCTGCGAGCCTCTATTGCGGCGTCACTGGATCGCCTGCTGACCCAAAATTATATCTCCCGTAATGGGGATACCTATACCTTCCTGACCGATGAGGAGCAGGATGTTGCCGTTGAGATCAAAAACACCAGCGTAGACAGCGCTCAAATCGTCCAAAGCATTTCCCAGACAGTCTATGGTGAAATCTATCCCGCAAAAAAGTTTAAGTACGGCCGGTATGATTTTGCATATGACCAGTATGTCGATGAAACGCTGAACGGTGCCTCCTGCGGCGGGATGCGGCTGCGCATTGTCACGGCGGCAGCCGATTTCCTCGAGGGCGGAGAGGCAAGGCTTCTTATGGAATCCCAAATTAACAACGAGGCCATTGTAGTTCTCTCGGCGGATACTCCGTATTATGATGAGCTGGAGCAGGCAATGAGGATCCGCAAGTATGTAAAGAAGCGGAATGTTTCGCAAATGCCGGAAAGCTTCCAGCGGATCATTCGGGACCGCAACGATGAGGCACGGAGGCTGGAAAGTCATGCCCGCAGCTTAATCGAAAAGGCCATCGTTGATGGAAAGTTCTATGTCCACGGTGAGATCTTGGAGCAGAGATCCGGTTCTGCAAAGGAAAAGCTGGACGGTGCCATGACCAGCCTGGTGGAGAGTGTCTATTCCAAGCTGAATTATGTCAATCGGTTTGCCGACAGTGATGCAGACATTTTGGAGATCCTAAACGGAGCATATGAGGAGATCGGCATTACCGGGACGGGCGCCAATAACGAGGAAGCACTAAATGAGATCAGCCAGTGGCTGGAGCTGAAAAACCAAAACGGCGTTGGCGGTACGATCTCAATGGGCGATGTGCAGCGCAGGTTCCAGGCACTCCCCTTTGGCTGGCGAGAAATAGACATTGCCGCACTGGTCGCGCGGCTGGTCGTACAGCAAAAGATCCAAATTCGATATGGTGGTGCTGTTGTAGAAAAGGACGACCGTCGGTTGGTGGATTATCTGCGAAAGAAATCCGAAATTGATAAGGCAATAGTGGTGCGCAAGGTTGCCCCGCCCGAGGAGCTGATTCGTAAGAGCGTAGCTTTCCTGCGGGATTATAAGAATGCCATGGATGTTCCCACCGATGCGGATGCCTTGAATAGCTATGTTTTGGCGATATTTGAGACGAAACGGGAGTACTGCCAAAAGCTTTTGGATAACTACTATTCCAAGGGCACATATCCCGAAAAGGAGAAGGTGGAAACAGAATACAGGCTGATGGTGGACATTCTTGGACAGCGCAAGGACAACATTGCGTTGCTCACCAATATGGTTCGTCGGCAGGATGAGCTGTTTGAGTCCGCAGTGGATATGGAAGATGTAGAAATGTTCTTTAAGGCGCAGAGAGAGGTGTATGATGACGCCCAAAGATGCCTTACCGATATAAGCAGAGAACGTGAGTATTTTGCAGCGGATGCTGATACCATTAAGGCCATTGGCGACATCACAGCCATTCTCTCCATGCCCCGCCCCTATTCTCGCATTGGCGAGCTGCCGGAGCTGATTCGCAAAATCAATACAGCATATGCCAAGCAGTTGACTATAAAGCGCGAGGAAGTGCTGGAAAACATTCGTCACTGCATGGAGGACGTTCACCAGCTGGCAGGTGAGGCGAGAAATGCCGGAGATGTTCTGCGGACAGCTGACGGATATTTTGAAGAAAAGCGTAAAGCGGTAGCCGAAGCCACCACGCTGACCCAGTTGGATGCCATGACCACGCAGGTGCTGAAATACAGTGAAAATACCTGCCGCTACATGGAAAAGCTGCACGATGACGGCGATCCATCCTGGTCGGATCCTCCTGCAAGGAAGATCACCACGATTCGTAGGTATGACTTGTGTGCTGCCAAACGGCTTCAAAGCAAGGAAGACGTGGACAAATATGTGGAGTCGATCCGTGAGAAGCTGATAACGATGCTGGAAAGCTGCGACGGTGTGCAGATCAACTAAAAAAGATGGGCGTCTGTTGTACAAAGATCGAGGCAGCAGAAGTTCTGGGATTAATCTTATTGCTTATCAACTATATTGGGAGAAAGAATGCGATTAGTGGGCTTCAACTTTCCAAGGAGGATTTCATATGAAGATATTTGTGGATACCAGCGGGGATGCTACTCGATATTATGAAACAGCGCACTGGGGGTGGCAAACCCAAAAGCAAATGTTTTTGGGACTTAGGCAGGGATATAAAGATGCTGCAGATCAACTAGTGGAATTTGTGCTAAGAGCCCATAATATAAGGATCCAGGATCAGCTGATCTTCCCAATTTTATTCAATTATAGGCATAGTATAGAGCTATTTCTAAAGTCGATATATATGCGTGCAACTAATAAATTATGTAAAGGGCATGATCTGCTTGACATTTGGATGCATATCGGGAATGACGTAATAGAAGGACTCCATTCGACCAATGGAAAACACTCACTCAATATAGATAGCACTCTTTTGGCGGGAATTAAAGAAGGCCTCAGCGAATTATTAGGTGCTGATATGAGCATTGAAGAGAGAGCTGTACATTCAAAAGGAGATAAAATGGCAGACATTTGGCGGTATGCATTGTCTAAAGATGAGCAACTATACTTTAATAAAAATCACAGCATAGATTACTATGCATTACGAGATGGCGTAGATGAACTTTATAAGATGTTGGACTATATGTATAATTTAATTGATAATTTTTTAAGCTGAGAACAAGTGATATGGGAAGACTGATTCTCGCTAAATACCCCGCGCATTAGCCATAATAATATAATCCATAAATCCATATTTGCCGTGAGTTACGAGAAGGAGTTTCAAATGATTTATACGCTAATGCATTTTGATGCGCCGCTTATTGTGTTCTCCGCCGAAAGACAAGCGGAAACAAATATCAGAATAATCGAAGTTCATAAGGAAAGCAAAGAGTTATTCCCTCTCGATTTGGCTGAAATATCTGAAAGAGGTATAGAATCGTGGATCAAGCACCGTTCTATACCCAAAAACCGCGCCTATGTCGATACTCTGCTCTCCTCCTTGGGGTTGAGCGTAAACCGTCCTTTGGATTTGATAAGTGTATCAAAGGAGCTTAGCCTAAATGACTGCTATTGGCTGAAGCAAGAAGACAGCAGTGACAGCTTTGATGGCGTGAATCTATACGATAACAGGTTCAGCCGTGTTTTGGGGCAAATAGCATTTACCGGCTACGGCAGCAGCAATGTTTCGGGGCTGACTTCAAGTCCGGAATTTACCACAAACGGCATGCTTCCTAAGTGTTGGCGAAGAATTGATGGCAAGATTCTTCTGTACAAAGGCGGCACAATGGGCGCATCCAACACTGGAAATGAGCCGTATTCGGAGTTTTACGCTTATCAGATCGGAAAAATCCTTGGCATAAATGTCATCCCGTACAACCTCTCGAAATGGAAAGATATACTCTGCTCGACCTGCGAGCTTTTTACCAGCAAGGATCTTTCCTTTGTCCCCGTGGGAAGAATAGTCCGCTCCGGCGGGATGCAGGCAGTTAAAGAGTACTGCAAAGAATTGGGACCTGAATTCGAGAAAGCACTGAATGATATGTTTATTTTTGATGCCTTGATCTTCAACACGGACAGGCATTATGGCAATTTTGGATTCCTCATTGATAGCCATACAAACAGTATTATTGCGCCTGCTCCGCTTTTTGACCATGGAAACAGTTTATTCAATTTTGCCGGCGTGGATGCACTCAAAAGCAAAGAAAGCTTCTTGAAATATGCAAAAGCACAGATGCCGTGTGTGTACGACGACTATGTTGCAGAAGCAAAAAAGGTCTTGACCCACGATTGGCGAAACGCTATCAGAAAGCTTCTGGATTTTAAGCTTCCAAAACACAGCAGGTACAACCTCAGCAAAGAAAGATTAAGCCTTATTGAATATGCCGTTAGCCAAAGGGCATCGGAGCTTCTGGAGGGATAATTGATATGGGACGACTGATAAGTGATAAATACGCCGCATGGAAGGCCGAGTGCGAGGCCCGCTTTTTGCAGCTCCAAAAGAACGAGGAGGAGCTGAACCGTATTTTTATCGATATTTACGGCTTGCAGGGCGAATTGACGCCGGAGGTGGCAGATAAGGATGTGACGGTGCACAGGGTCTTTGACAGCAAGGATGATGTTCCGGAGGCCATGAAGGGCAGCAACTATATCCGCACCATGCGGGATGAGATCGTTTCGCTGATCTCCTATGCCGTAGGCTGTATGCTGGGGCGGTACTCCCTGGATGTGGATGGGCTGGCATATGCAGGCGGCGAGTGGGACGACAGCAAGTATAAAACCTTCATCCCGGATAGCGATAACATTATCCCCATCTGCGATGACGATTACTTCGATGACGATATCACCGGGCGCTTTGTGGAATTTGTTCGCACGGTTTACGGCGAAGATACGCTGGAGGAAAACCTCCGGTTTATTGCCAATGCCCTTGGCGGCAATGGGGCGCCCCGCGAGGTGATCCGCAGCTATTTTTTGAATGATTTTTATGCCGACCACCTGAAAACCTACCAAAAGCGCCCCATCTATTGGCTGTTTGACAGCGGGAAAAAGAACGGCTTTAAGGCGCTGGTTTATATGCACCGCTACCGGCGAGATCTTTTGGCGCAGCTGCGCACCGACTATGTGCACGAACAGCAGGAGCGCTACCGTACCCAGCTTGCGCAGATCGGCGAAGCCATGGACCGTGCCGAAGCCACCAACCGTGTACAGATGGCCAAACAGCAAAAGAAACTTCAGGAGCAGGCCGCAGAGCTGAAAGCCTACGAGGAAAAGGTGCATCACCTTGCCGACCGAAATATAGAAATTGACCTGGATGACGGCGTGAAGCATAATTATGAGCTGTTCGCCGATGTGTTGGCAAAGATAAAATAAGAGAGCGCAGGACATCAAGAGAGGGCATGGGGTATGAATAAGAGCAAGATCCAAAAATTTGCTATGTGGGCACGTACAGAGCTGATAACCCAGGTAAAGCAGCGTGCCTACCAGTACGGGATCGGCGAAGCCGGCTTTGGTGATACATCGGCGGAAGCCATTAGCGGACGGTTGCTTACCGCAGAGGAAAGAACCCAGCGGGAGGAGCTGATCCGGCTGGTGAAGAAAAAGGGGTATAATCAAGTTATGGAGGAGGTTGCCTACACTTGGTTCAACCGCTTTATTGCCCTGCGCTTTATGGAGGTCAATAACTACCTGCCCTCCCACATCCGTGTGTTCTCCGATGCCTCCGGTGCGTTTAAGCCGGAGATCCTTCGGGATGCGCTGCATTTGGAGCTGCCCGGGCTGAACCACGCCAAGGTGGCAGAATACATAGAGAACAGCGAAACCGAAGCCCTGTACCGCTACCTGCTGCTGACGCAGTGCAATGCCCTGAATGAGGCGCTGCCGATGATGTTTGAGCGAATGGGCGGCTATACCGAAATGCTGCTGCCCAATAATATCCTGCGACCGGACAGTGTGCTTGCCCGGCTGATTGCAGATATTGATGAGCAGGACTGGACCGATCAGGTGCAGATCATCGGTTGGCTGTACCAGTATTACAACACCGAGCTAAAGGACGATACCTTTGCCCAGCTCAAGAAGAATGTCAAGATTGCCAAGGAACGCATCCCCGCTGCGACGCAGCTTTTCACCCCGGACTGGATCGTCCGCTATATGGTGGAAAACTCCCTCGGTCGGCTTTGGCTGGAAGGTCACCCCAATGCCGAGCTGCACGACGGCTGGAAATACTATCTGGACGAAGCCAAGCAGGAGCCAGAGGTGGAAGAGCAGCTTGTGGGGCTCCGCGAGGAATACAAGACCATCAAGCCGGAAGAGATCAAGGTCATCGACCCGTGCATGGGCAGCGGGCATATTTTGGTATACGCATTTGATGTGCTGATGCAGATTTATACCTCTGCCGGTTGGGATCAGCGCGAGGCGGCACAAAGCATTCTCAAGAATAACCTCTTCGGTCTCGATATTGATGACCGCGCGGCGCAGCTTGCCTTTTTCGCGGTGATGATGAAGGCGCGGCAGTATGACCGCCGCTTGCTCACCCGTGGGATTCAGCCGAATATCTACTCCATCTGCGAGAGCAACGGTATTTCGGCAATGACCATCGAGTACTTCCACAAAAATGATCCGAAGCTGAAAGCCGACATTGAAAGTATCGTCACCGAAATGCGGGACGCCAAAGAGTACGGCTCTATCCTGAACATCACGCCCGTGGACTTTGCCGGACTGTATGCCCGGTTTGATGAGATCCGCGAGGACATCGATATGATGCAGAAACCGGCGCTGGACGAACTGCTGCCGGTGGTCAAGTGCACCGAGGTGCTGGCACAGAAGTACGATGTGGTGGTGACAAATCCGCCGTATATGGGCAGCAGCGGCATGAACCCCCTATTGACGAACTATGTTAAAACCAACTACCCGGATAGTAAGAGCGATCTGTTTGCATGCTTTATCGAACGCTGCGGACAGATGGCAAAGAAAAACGGCTATCAGGCGATGATCACGCAGCACGCTTGGATGTTCCTGTCCAGCTTCGAGAAGCTGCGTACAAAGCTGTTGACGGTCGATATTGTCAATATGGCACATTTGGGCGCAAGAGCGTTTGTTCAATTCAACAAAGAGCTTCAACTGCGAAAAACCGAGAGAACCCTTACAAGCTACTTGCAGTTAAGAGAATCGGCAAAAGACGCAGATGTGATTATTTCAAATGCTACTGCAAACGGCAAATTGGATACTAATTATCATCTGGGGAAAACTGCATTCAGAATTGTTTATTCCTACCTTAACGCATTAGAACGAGTGGCTTGTGGCGTAAATGAAGGATTGTATGACATGGATGTAATAAGTAAAATGAGCGGAAAACTCCTAATTTCGCAATACGATTCTTTCTTCAATGTATTTATCCCAAATCGAAAGAATTTTTCGGAGCGTTCATCAATACAAGATGAATATAATGACGAAAATGATTATTTTAATGAATACATAACTATGATAGAGCATCTAAAAAAACTTGAAGCTATCAAGGGAGCCCACCATGCCTAACGAAAAAATACAATTTAGCCTGAAGGAGCGCTTTGCCGCCCCGCTGCCGGAGTTTTACCGCCGCCGCATCGTGTTTTGGCAGGATCCCGACCGGGAATTTGAAAAAGATGCGGACGAGCTGGAGCTGCCGGGGGTGCGCGTCATCCGCCTTACCGGCACCAATAACTTTGCCGTAAAAAAGCTGCTGCTCCACGATGATCTGCAAAGCGATTTTCTCATCTACTGCCCCCTTGCCTACGCCGATGAGCAGGAGGACTGGCTGCAGGATATCGAATATTACAGCGAGATCTTCCAGGCGGATTTTATTTCCCTGCAAATGGAGGAGCTGAACATTGCGCCTTCCACCGCCATGCGCCGGGCAGTAAAGCTGTATGCCCGCTTCCTGGAAAGCAAGGAGCGCCGCCTAAAGCTGCGCCGCATCGGGCACGAGTACCAGTCGCCGGGGCAGCTGCACATTGATGTGATGACTGTCTTGGCTGGGGTGGAGGGTGGCACGCCGCAGGATATTATCATCGCAGTTCTTTCCGCCGGTCTGGAAAAGGAAACGAATCCCGTCCTACAGAATATCCGCCGCTTCGGCAGCATAGCGGCCTTCTGGGAGCTGGTGCGTCGCCTTACCGGGTACATCGAGGAGGAGGAAAAGCCTCTGACGGCCTTCGCTGCGCACATATTGCTTACTGCGCTTTCACAAACCATGAATGCCTCGGTTTTCCGGGGCTTGGAACGGTTTATCACCGAAACGAACAAAGCCTACTGCTACGGGATCGTCCACGAATGGCGCTCTCGGGAGAATAACGACAGCCTTTATGAGATCTGCCGTACCATAGAGCAGGAGCTGCGGCTCCCTGCCCGCTTTGAAAAGCTGGAGCCGGAGTCGCTGCTTGCCGGAGATGTTTTCCCCTGCATCAATGAAAGCATATTGAAGCAGCTTTACAGCGAGATCGCCGAGCATGTGGTCAGAACCGAGCTGATTATGAAGGTATGCGCCAACCGCCGGACGGCCGGTTGGTATGCCCGCTTCTCGGATTATTTTGACTGTCTGTTTTTCACCGGTAAAATGCAGCTGTTCTATCAGGAACACAGCAGCGGGTTTCATATCGTCGAACCCCAAAAGATATGGGAGCTGTACACCAGCGAGCTTTACCGTATGGATAGCTACTACCGGCGGTTCCATCTTGCCTTTGGCAATTCGCTGAAAAAGCCCAACGACATTTTAGAGGATCACCTAAAGCGTTCGCTGGACTTCGTAGAGGCGTTGTATCAAAACTGGTTCCTGCGGGAGCTGACCGCTTGCTGGACCAATGCCGCCGCTGATGACTTAGCTGTTTTGGGCTATGTTTCGGAAATCGAAAAGCAGCGGAATTTCTATAAAAAATATGTTGCACCTGCAGCCGGGAAAAACACCCGTGCGTTTGTTATCATTTCGGATGCCCTGCGATATGAGGTCGCTGCCGAACTAACCGAACGTATTCTGCATGGCACGAAAGGGACAGCCGAGCTGGAATCCATGCAGGCAATTTTCCCCACCGTCACCAAATTCGGTATGGCGGCACTGCTGCCCGGCAGGATTTTATCCGTTGATGAGGGGATGAATGTTCTGGTGGATGGGCGCCCGACCCGTTCCACCGCAGAGCGCAATGCTATTTTGACTGCTGCTGACCCAAGTAGTGTCGCTATACAGTCCAAGGACCTTTTTGCGATGAAAAAAGAGGAGCGCCGCGAGCTGACGGTCGGCAAGGACGTTATCTACATCTACCATAATTGGATCGATGCTACCGGGGATAAAGCATCTACCGAAACCAAGGTATTTGATGCATGCGAAACCGCCATTCAGGAAATCATCAGCATTCTTCGCATTATTATCGGCGATTTAAGCGGAACAAATATATTCATTACTGGCGATCACGGATTCTTATACTCCTACCGGCCGCTCGTCGAAAGTGACAAGCTGGATCGAAAGGCGTTCTCCGGGGAGGTGTTGGAGCTGGGACGGCGTTATGCGCTTACCGCGTCGGATACGGAAGCAGAGCATCTTTTGCCGATCTGCCTGGCGCATGAACTGGACGGGGCTTCTATCAAGGGCTTTGCTCCGCAGGATACTATCCGCATGAAGGTTCAGGGTGGCGGAGAGAATTATGTCCACGGTGGTATCAGCCTGCAAGAATTAGCGGTGCCGGTAATTGCCTTCAAGAATATCCGCGCATCCTACAAGAATTATGTTGAGGTCAAGAATGCCGAGCTGAACCTATTGAGTGAAAGTCGAAAGGTCTCCAATTTGATCTTCTCCTTGGAGTTCCATCAGCGCCAGCCGGTAGGCGATAAGATCCAGCCATGCACCTATTCTATCTATATGGCGGACGATACGGGCGCACCGGTCAGCGACCGGCAAACGGTAATCGCAGATAAATCCAGCAAGAATGCGGCTGACCGGGTGTTCCGTGTCCGCTTTAACCTGAAAGCAGGAACCTATGATAAGAATAAGGTCTACCACTTGGTGATCGCCAATGACATTGACCGTGAAGAACTTGAGTTCCACATCGACATCGCCTTTGCCGATGATTTTGGGTTTGATCTGTGAGGTGACAAAAATGGATGAACAGATGTTGAGCAGCATAACCGACGATAAAAACGCCCTGATCGACCAAAAGCTGCGCAGGGTGTTTGATGGGCGCATTGTTCGCAAGGATCTGACCAAGAAGATCAAGGAAGGCGCAAATGTCCCCGTCTATGTGCTGGAGTTCCTATTAGGGCAGTATTGCAGCGCCGATGACCCGGAGATCGTAGCAAGCGGCGTCGAAAACGTTAAGAAGATCCTTGCCGAAAACTACGTGCGTCCCGATGAATCGCAAAAGATTCTCTCTATGCTGCGGCAGCGCGGCAGCTTTACCGTCATTGATAAGATCACGGTCAACCTAAATATTAGGTGGGATTGCTACGAAGCCGAGTTTTCCAATCTCGGCATTAAAGACGTCCCCATTTCGGAGGACTATCCCTCGAAATATGACCGTCTGCTCTGCGGCGGCATATGGTGCATTGTGCAGCTGGAATATGAGTACAATGAGGAAGAAAAAATGGTTTCTCCCATCCATATTCGTAAGCTGACCCCCATTCAAATGCCTCATGTTGATATCACAGAGCTGAAGGAGGGGCGCAAGGCCTTCACCCAGGAAGAGTGGATGACGGTCATGCTTCGTTCCATCGGGATGGAGCCGGATAAGCTGACCGAGAGGGAAAAATGGCTGCTGCTTGCCCGTATGCTGCCGCTGGTGGAAAATAACTTTAACCTTTGCGAGTTGGGGCCCCGCAGTACCGGAAAATCCCACTTATACAAGGAGATCTCCCCCAACAGCATCCTTGTTTCGGGTGGACAAACCACCGTCGCCAATCTGTTCTACAACATGGCCAGAAAGGCCGTAGGGCTTGTCGGCTTGTGGGACTGTGTGGCATTTGATGAGGTTGCCGGCATTTCCTTTAAGGATAAGGACGGCATTCAGATCATGAAGGACTACATGGCGTCTGGCTCCTTTGCCCGCGGCAAGGAGGAAAAAGCAGCCTCGGCTTCAATGGTTTTCGTCGGCAACATCAATCAAAGCGTTGATGTACTGCTTAAAACCTCCAGCCTGTTTGACCCGTTCCCGCCGGAAATGGGCACTGATACGGCATTTCTTGATCGAATGCACTGCTACATCCCCGGCTGGGAAATCCCTAAATTCCGCCCCGATTACTTTACCGATGACTATGGCTTTATTACCGATTATCTTGCCGAATTTGTGCGGGAGCTGCGAAAGGAGCAGTACGGTGATGCTTTGGATAAGTATTTCCGCCTTGGCAAAAATCTCAACCAGCGGGATACCATTGCTGTCCGTAAAATGGTCGGCGGTTTTATCAAGCTGCTTTATCCTGATGGAGAATATACCAAGGAGCAGCTGGAGGAGATTCTTAAGCTTTCGCTGGAGATGCGCCGCCGCGTCAAGGAACAGCTTAAAAAGCTGGGTGGCATGGAATTCTACGATGTCAACTTCTCCTATATTGATAATGAAACCTTTGAGGAGCATTATATTTCCGTACCGGAGCAGGGTGGAGGCAAGTTGATCCCGGAGGGCATCGGGAACCCCGGTCAGGTCTACACCATATCCCGGGGAAAATCCGGCATGATCGGCGTTTATCGTCTGGAATCCCAAATGCTTCCCGGTAGTGGAAAGCTGGAAAAGACCGGCGTCGGTTCCGATTCCAAGAGCAAGGAAGCAATCAATACTGCCTTCAATTATCTTAAAGCGAATGCCGGTCGGATCAGCGGCGCCATCAGTACCACATCAAAGGATTATATTATCAACTATCAGGATCTGCAGGGCATCGGTATGACCGAGAAGCTGGCGCTGCCAACCCTGATCGCGCTGTGCTCCATTGCCTTGGCAAAGCCGACAACAAGCAGCCTCGCCGTTCTCGGGGATATCAGCATTGCAGGAACGATGCTGAAGGTCGATGAACTTGCCAATACCTTGCAGGTTTGTTTGGATAGCGGCGCCAAAAAGGTTTTGCTGCCCATCACATCTGCAGCGGATCTCGGCACGGTTCCGCCGGAGCTGATCGGCTGTTTTAACCTCATTTTCTACCAAAGCCCGGAGGACGCTGTATTTAAGGCACTCGGTGCGGAATAAGTCGGTAAAGGGGGCTGTTCCCATAGCAAGACACGGAAAAAGCAGCAAGAGTAGCCGCTCTGAACCGCTTAATTCTTTTGCTCGATCTTACGGCAGCGGCAACACTGGGTTACATTGCTGCCACACACCGTGAAAAGCAAGGGAGAAATCGTAGCCGGAAAGTCGATCCTTATGCAGTTGCCGGTGCTGCAATGGGGCTTGGCAAGCTAAATACGACCGATGATGTGTTGAAGCTTGGCGGAATGCTTGGTGCCATAGGCGCTTTTGATGCTGATGATGGGCCGCCCTATTCTGCAAGTCATACCCGCTACGCCTGGCACCTCAATTGTGAGGACGGCTCTGATTATGGCATCGACCCTGCCGAATATGAAACTCGGACGGAGTATAATCGTGCCCTCTGTGCAGCAAAGCAGAGGGATAATGAACCTGTATCAAAGCCATCGTCCGGCAAAGCAGCCCCATCGGCACAGGAAAAGGAAAGCCGGCCCATTGCAAAGAAAACAGTAGTCATGTGCCGGGTATCACTGCTGCAATCCGGGCAAAACAAAGACTATCTCGCCAACGATGAACCGCTAAAGGTCGGTGACTGTGCAAAATAATGACGGCAAGACGGAGGACGGTATTATCCTTTCCATCGAGCAACGCACTGCAGATGCCGCTACAGATCCCTGCAAAGCAGGTAAAATCATTGCAAAGAAATAGCACAGGGCGGAAAAGACATCGAAGCCGTTCTTGTGAAGCGCAATCATTTGCATAGCACTACTGTGCAAAATAGAAAGG
>OIWS01002704.1_pt1 | contig 14020 bp, 11 predicted proteins | sample 1587611 | NCBI WGS metagenome assembly OIWS01 (sample SAMEA3888919, study PRJEB22519) | human gut metagenome | biome: human gut; feature: human-associated habitat; material: faeces | place: Denmark | collected 2010 | reverse complement strand
CAGCGTGGAAACGCGACCAAAAAAAGCCTGCGTTTCCACGCTATATCTAAAATGGCGTCTGATTATCAGTGAGTTACAAAACGCTCCGTGGCCGTGTCCCGCCAATGCTAACATTGGTTTTGTAAAAGAAACTCTTCCGCCGCCCTGTCAGAGCTCATTTGCGACTGTCGCCTTCGTATAGACCCTTCCGCTGCGGTGTATTTTCCTGATTTTAGTCGACTCTATTATAGCCGAAAATGACAAAACGTCCGGTGGATTGGCGTTTGGCCGGACAAATTATATAATTTAACAACGTTCTTTGACAACCGCGATTCGAAATGAGTGGGACATAAATTTGATGAGAGATGGAAAAAATAAGATTTATTTCGAGCGAAAGATTCATTCGTCATTAATCAAATATCCCAGCATTTCAGAAGCCACTTCTGGTATAAAGGCGCGCATGACGCTGTCCTCTTTCTGATGTAGATTGCCGGCAAGGTCTATGCTGCCGAACCATAGAATCGATCTGTCTATAATTGCGGCACGGATGTGCCTGGAAGAGCGCAGGACAACTTTTATCCCTGACTGTATAAAATCATTGTCCCGTACGGAATTTTTATGAATGGTGATTATGCAGTCAATGCCACGAGAGCCAAGACTTTGCAGCGCCTTAGCCAATGGCGCTTTCATATACTGCAGGGTGTTGCATGAAAGCACTACCGAGGATTTCGCATTCTCTATATCCGACACCAAGTCCTGTAGGAAATCAGATGGGCCGAATATGATGTCCTGCGGATTGGATGCTAGAGCATCATCAACTTGCTGAGCATATCCTATCGGAGCGTAACACTTCAATCTTCTGCCGTACATATTCGCTAAAGTAGGCACGTGAATATCTATATAATCATACACGCGCACTTCCGTCTTGCCCTGATAATCACGATGCAATCTACCGGTATATTGCTGAACAATATTTGGGTATGACACCGGCAGGGCGATAAACAATGTATCCAATCGAGGATAGTTGAAACCCTCACCTACGAATTTTCCTGTCGCTACTATGACCATAGGTTCATCTGGATGAATGCTTTCCAATCGTTCCATTGCCAGGCGTCTCTCTTTGACAGGTACTGTTCCCTTCAATACGATGATATTCTTACAGTGAGGTTTTAGCATATCAGCCAATAGAAGAATATGTTCCTTCAGTTTTGTCAGGACAATTGGTGTGCGGCCATACTTCAACTCATTGACAATATCATTGATAATCATTTCATTACGCGCCCGATCTTTAGCCAAATCGCCAAGATGCTGTAATACGGGCTTTTCCTCCAATGCCCGATAAGCAGTGAATCTTGGAATCAGCACTCGCGTGAAAGATTGTCTGGCCATCTGAATCTTAGCATTGAACTGATATCTTATTGGTCCACATTGCATAAACACAATCGGAGTCATTCCGTCCTGTCGTGTTGGAGAGGCTGAGAGACCATACACATACTTTGCATTGACAAACTTCAGTACGCGCTCATAGCCCAGTGCCGCCGTATGGTGACACTCATCGGCAATGACCATTCCGTAATCTCTTACAAACGGCTTTACGCCAGTATCTGTCAGAGCAGAATTGAAGACAGCGATGTCAATGATTCCGTGCAGATTATTCTGACTTCCATCCAAAATACCAATATAGGAATTAGACTTATTTCGTCTATGTGTTTCCCTCATTTCAGGCTCAGGTTCATTTATGGCAAGAAAATGCTCGCATGCATTCTTCCATTGCTCCAGCAACGCCCTGGAATGAACCAATATCAATGTATTCACTTTCCTTCGTGCAATCATGCCGATGGCGGCTACGGTTTTGCCGAACGCAGTGGTCGCAGCAAGGACGCCATTATTTTCAACTAGCATCTTTTGAACGGCGTCTTCCTGCTCTGGTCTCAATTGACCAACGAACTCCACGTCTATTTTGCGACCTGGATTTGTCTTATCCTCTTCATCCCATGCAGAAAAATTGCCTAGAATCAGATCTATCACGGAATCCTCACAACCGCGAGGCAAGCATAAATAATCGCCGATCATCTCATAACAAGAGATTAACGAAGGTGTTTTATATAATGGCTTTCTTGCCTTCATCAAATCGTAGTATTTACGATTCTTGAAAGAGGCCAACCCTTTGAGATAGCGTATGACTTTAGCTGACACCGACTTCAAAGGCACATATATTCCATTAGCCCGGACCAGCTTGATTGGGCCATTGAAATCTTCGAACGACATTTTATCAGGTTGCGGTGTCTCCCAAGGCTTGGTGTCCGACGAGGACGAAAGCTCCAATCGGCAATTGTGCTGAGCGAGTAATGCCGACACATCATGTCCGGATAACTTTCTGACAGAAGACAGGAAAGCCCATTGACTCTTGTAAACTTCAAAATTCTCGTCCGTAAATAAACTGTTGCCTTTGTGCTTGGCGTCGCCTTGAAGCGGTAGGGCTACAAGATTGCCAAAACCGCCATTTGGAACAAAGTCCTGGTTCGGAAAGAAACGGTCGTAGGACTTCATGTCCAACTGGACGTTTTTCTCCATCGCTGATCCAAGAATTGCGAATCCAAGTTTACGTGCCAATGCTGCAGAAACAGGCTCGCTGAAGAATATCCATAAGTGAGCACCATTTCCGGAACGCGAACGTTCTATATAAACCGGAATGTTCCAGTCGTTACATACGCCGACATAAGACAACACATCATCTTTATATCCATGCTGGCTGTTCTTGTCATCGAAATCTGCGCAAAGAAAGAAGCAGGTGTTGTCCTCCATTATCGGGAACAGACCTATAATGTCAGTTTCTTTTGCTCCTTTATGCAGATGGCGTCTGATGACAGCATCATCCAATGGCAACAAATCTCTGTGGGCACATCCTTCACATTTGTATTTATGTGCTTTGCACTCAATCGACCAGCGGTTGCGACAAACTGGCTGATAACCTCTTTTTCCGTCTTTTGTCACAAATCTTTGGGCATATACATCTTCTCGCCCTCGGAACAATGACCGAAAAAGATTTACCCTCCGTCGCAGTTCAATTTCTTTCTCTTCTTCTGTCAATGACTTATGACTTTCAAGCGTCGGAGACTTCGATTCGGGCAGCAATGACTCATCCAGCCCTTTAAGTCTGGCATTCTCTTGTTCCAATTCTATGATTCGTTTCCGCAAGCGCTGATTGTCCGCCAATAATTCCGCGTAGGTCATTGTTCTAATGCTTGATTTGGTGCTAAAGTTTATATTTTATGAGAAAATATTAAATGACAATCCCACTCTTAAATCACAATTTCGGGGGCTCGATTTCCGGTATGACAATGTCGGCGGAATCTGAGGAATCACCTGTCAAGAACATCACATAATAAATTGGGAGATATGTGATGCCGTTCTCTTGATATACTTTCTGACCGCTGTGGAGCACGACGGCATTCTTGACATTGTAGTCGGGAGTCTTCATGAAATTATCGAGAGCGCTGTGAACCTTATAATCCTTTCCCGACTTGACCTCAATCGGAAGAACGGACAGACTATCGTAGTCGTCAATGAGGAAATCCACCTCCACGCGCTGCTTATTGTCGTAATAGTGAAGCTCGCACCCATGCGCATGGAGTTCTTGCGCCACGACAGATTCATAGACTGAACCCAGGTTAATGCTGCGCTCATCGCCGAGCACGGCATTGATGTTATTCTTGTAAAGAAGTCCTGTAAGCAGCCCGACATCGCTGAGGTATAGTTTCAACAGATTTTTGCTCTCCGATTCTTTCAACGGGAATTTCGGATTACTGATAGCTTTAACGGCAAGCGCGACACCAGAGTTGGTCAGATATTCAAATTCATCCGCATAATCACTGAACTGCTTATGCCCGGCTGTGTTTTCAATTTTCTTGACGACAACGCGCTTCCTCTTGTTCTCCATATTCGACGGAATGAGATCATAAATATTCCGAATCACGAGTTTCTTTTCAGAATCATATTGGGAAGCGTCTAGCTTGTACAGTTCATGGATGTCGTTCTGTATCTTGCGAACAAGGGCAATGTTTCGTGTTTCCAGAAACTTGTTGACAGCATCCGGCATCCCTCCGGTAAGCAGATATATCTTGAACTGACGCAACATATAAGCATGCAGAGAATCATTTAGAGTCTCTCTCCTGAGAAAACAGCCTCTAATGCTATCAATAGTCTCTTTACCACATCCGGAGGCAAGTAGAAATTCTTCAAAGTCGAGCGGAAACATTTGCTCGATGGCAATGCTACCTATCGGTATTGACGGAGTCTGTGCCAATGCTATGCCCAACTCCGAACCGCTGGCAATATACCGGTATCGTCCCTCCTCATTCAGAAATTTCAGCATGGTCATCAGATGCGGATAACTTTGAATTTCATCAAGGAATACAATCGTGTCAGATACGTCACCAAGTCGTTCCCCTGCAATCGCACCGAGTTGTATATAAAAGTCATCAGTGCTGCGGACATCAGCCAGCAAACCAATACCCTCCTTATCTTCCTTGAGGTTGAGTTCAATATAGTTGCGAAACATCCCTTTGCAGATATGACGTATCAGATAGGACTTGCCAATCTGCCGAGCGCCATTTATCAAAAGTATTTTGTGTGGTTCATACCGCAAAAAAGCCTCTATGTGCGATGCAAATTTCCTGAAAAGCATAGTATTTTTACATTTTATGCAAATGTAATAAAAATCAAGCACATACAAAATTCTTTAGGAAAAATTACGCGTTTTCAAGGCGCAAAATCGGGAATTATTCTGAGTTTTGTATGAGTAAAATCGGGAATTTTGTAGTGACTTCTGCCAACTCACTCAACGAAGTTTATTCAGCTCTCTCATCATTGATGGTCTTCGACTATATTGTGTCCTGAATTCTTCAATTAGTTTAGTCACAGCAGCTTGCCCTTCACTGCACGAATCCCGTAGGGCTTTCATACTGCTGACGATATAACAATATCTACGGCTATCTGTCGGGATGGCTCTCGTTCGGATGTGGTCAATATGCTCTTCAACGATCTTACGCCTCGTGGAAGAATCCAACAGTTTGCCATATTCAGCCAAAACCATATAACATTCATCGTTGTAGTCATTATTCCAAGACAAGCACTCGGCCAGTTGTGGAATCATGTTCTCTTCTGCACATATTCTGGCGGTATCCTTTTGACTATGAAAACGGCTCTTATCGACCAACTTTTCAATGATGGTGTGTAACCGGTTTGGAGAATTGGCAGGTAACTGTTCCAGAACGTGTTTTAACTGAAGATAATATTCATATTCTGAAGAATAGCTGTTCAGAATCAGATACTCAAGTTCTTCTGCCAGCCTCGATGTGTCTCCTGTTGTTTCAAGCAGTTCCATCTTTCTTTCATGACAGCTGTGCACATACGAAGAGTCTTCCGTACATTCTATTGCTCTGTCCAGCGATTCAATAGCCTCTTCAATTTGTCCGTGGAATACTTGGGAGTCAATCCGCATTTTGGATAGTTCCGGTACGAAAAAGTTATCATCTATTGTCTTCTGTGCAGCATCATACTTCTCTTTATAGTTCAGGTATGCTACTTTTCTGAACAACCAGCGATTTCTATAATAGACAGCTCGCCCTGCATTGTCTATAATCTTATCAAGTGAAGCCAAATGTTCGTCAAAATTATCGAAAACGCCCTCAAGAACACTCTGCAGCTCACTCAAATCTGCAAGGCAATATCCTCCGTCCTGAAATGCAGTTGTTCCTAATACCTTGTCAATGTCATTAGATATCCTCCTGATGGTATTGATATCCAGCACTTTAGATTCGATTAACGGTATGAGCATATCTGCTGCACTTCTGGTCTCGAAATCATATCCATCGAAACCTTCACATTCGTATACTCGATCATCAGAATAATACTTTCCAACAAAGAGGATTACCTCGGACGCAATTGACGCCGCTGCATCAAATTCTCCTTCGCGATCATAATATCTGGCCTTATCCATCATTCGCCCCAATTGGTCGGCTATCTGATACCAGTTTAGTGATGGCCCCCATCTGTCTCCGCTCTCATCAACGGAATATATGATATTCCTGACCTCGTTCCTAAGAGCGTCCAAGTCAATGTCGTCAGGAAAAAAGTGCCGAATTAAGGCCGCACTTAAATCTTGATTCTTATATGCATAGTCTTTCATGAAAGAAAAGACCTCGTCACTACTGTTCAGGCTGAAAACCTGGTCGAGTTTTGCTTTATTCATTTTGTGTATTGTTTCAGAGTGCGTGAATTTTATTCGGCAAGATACGAATAAATATCATCCCTGTAAAATCCCCGGCGGGACGCAGCCACGCCTTATTTTTGGAGGCGTTGACTATCAATGTGTTATAAAATGCAGCGTGGAAACGCGACCAAAAAAAGCCTGCGTTTCCACGCTATATCTAAAATGGCGTCTGATTATCAGTGAGTTACAAAACGCTCCGTGGCCGTGTCCCGCCAATGCTAACATTGGTTTTGTAAAAGAAACTCTTCCGCCGCCCTGTCAGAGCTCATTTGCGACTGTCGCCTTCGTATAGACCCTTCCGCTGCGGTGTATTTTCCTGATTTTAGTCGACTCTATTATAGCCGAAAATGACAAAACGTCCGGTGGATTGGCGTTTGGCCGGACAACTGTCCTCTTTCTGATGTAGATTGCCGGCAAGTTCTATGCTACCGAACCATAGAATCGATCTGTCTATGCTGCACAATTAAGTGCAAGAAAATGTAGCACAATAGTTGTTTTATGTGCTAAAAAGTGTAACTTTGTCTATAAGACACATGCTAGAAAATGTAGTTGCATATATGGAAAGAATTGCATTTCAGAAACTTGTCGAGTGGAAAAATAGCGCAATCAGAAAGCCACTGATTCTCAATGGTGCCCGACAAGTCGGCATCCATCACCAACGAGGCGCTGGCGCAGAAGCTGAACGTCATCCGCAACACCGTATATTAACTTTCTAATATAATTTGTAATGGAGCTAAGTAAGACACTTGCAGTTTGGCTTACCGTGATGATGGCAGCCTGTTCCTGCAACAGAGAAGCATTCAAGCCTGTAGATAATGTCGTTTTCATACAGGACGCAAGACTTGAGGAGGCTGGGCAGACACTTTCGCCTGGCGATGCCTTTCATCTTCATGGTATAGGCTGCCAACAGACAGACAATGTCATGCTTGCATTTACTTGGAAGACCGGTGACGCAACTATTCCTGTAGGTAAGGTGTCCGGTATCTATGCAAAGAAACAAGATGTGACGCCAATCGGCATAACCGCCGTCCTTCCATATAGGTATCCGGCAGCGGATGTGGAAGTCAGCGTAATGCGTGAGGGAAAGCTGCAGAAAATCGGATTATTGAGAATCACGGACGGACAGTCACCGAAGGAATTGAGACTCTATGGAGTCAGTCATGTGCCCTGCAAAATTGACGGATTCATGCTTGACATGAACAATGCCTGCCAGAAATCCCTTGAGGTTGCACTGCCTGAGAATCTCCATTCAGTCATCAATGTTCCGCGATCATATGGGCTTTGTGGCATCTCCGGGAAGGACGGGCACCGGACAGCCGTATGTGTCGATTTCTTCACCGACGAGGTCAAGACTCTCGCTATTGATGTCATGGCATTATTCCTGACTCCGTCAAATGCCGCCGTGGCTGTTGTATGTCATGATGGAATCTGCACCTTGCAGACATTGCCGATTGAAATCGGAGCCGACTATATGACAAAGTCGGACGCACTTGGACCTGTGCAGCCGACATTTGCCATGCCAGATGGCCTGAAGCCTGAATATTTCGGAAACTATCCTGGAGTGTCCATCGGAACGGAAGAATCCACTTCATATCTTCTTTCTGCAAACAAGGGTGATGGCAACTGGACTGCGGTCATGCTGGACAAAGAGGGCTTCCACATAATGGAGGATATCGCAGCCGAATCATTGATTCCGTTCAGGGCGGGCAGTGACGCCGGCTATATTGTCACATGCGGAGGGTTGAGTCTGTTCCGCCTGGTCAATCCTGAAAAAGGAACTATCGGCCAAGCCATCTACACCTGCAAAATCGGCCAGATAATATCCGCCACGTCGAATTCTGAAAAGCCTGGCCACATTCTTCTGAACGTTTCGGAGACATCCAATGGCTTGCAAATCTATGATCTTGCTTGGAACGACACGAAATCTCTATCCCATATCACTTTGCCGAATTCAGCAAACGACTATGCAGAAGTTCTGATGGCGAACTGATTCTAAAACAGACTGGGCTCTTGATTACTCAAGATCCTCAAGTGGATCAGACGATATTTTAATACAGCGTGGAATTGCGGACAGAATAATCCAAAATTCCACGCTGTATTATATAAATTCGTTATGAAGTCAGGCGAGAATTCGTCCCGCCACCTCATCAGAACTTGAACGACAATCCTGCCGACACGTAGCCCGCGTCATGGCCACCCTCCACCCAGAGTCCGGCCTTGTTGCAGAAGTACCAGCGGAGTCCGGCAGTGGCAAGTATGCCCATCTTTGTGTCCATCTTGTTGAATGTGGAACTGGCCTTCTCTCCGCTCTCGTGGTCAGTGGTGTGTTCTCCGATCAGTCCTGCATCGATCATCGCCCTCGCGTAGAGTTCGAGACGGCTGCATAGCGTTATGTGGTAACTGAGACCTGCCGCAAGGTCAACTCTGTTGCAGAACGTGTCCTGCTGCTTGTCGCCATAGCCGTTGTCCAGCATCCAGTTGTAGCTGTAGCGGGAGTATTCGCCTCCTATTGACCAGCCCAGGCTTCCGAAACGTCCGAAATCAAGGAAGCAGATGTCCGAATATATCATTATCGGAGGGACAGCCATCTTGAATGAGGATTTGGAGCCGTCAGTGGCATGCTTCATCACCTTTGTCCACTCCGCGATCACAGGGGAGACGCCGACCTGGATTGTCCTCGTGTATTTCGGGAACACTATCTCAGATTTGGTACGCTTCCAGTCCACGTTCTTATTGGCGTCGGAAGAGGCGATTCCTCCCTGGACACCGACCTGCCCGTCCTTGAGCTTCCCATCCACGCGGAGAGCAGTGCCTCCGTAAGATGATTCCCACGCATGGATGACATCCATGAACGTGCTGAATTCGCCCTCCCGTATCCTTGCGGCAAATTCCGGATAGTCATATATCTTTCCGAAATACTTGTTCAGCATAGACCCGGACATCGGCGGATCAGCCTTGTCAAAGATGCTGTTGCGGGTATCAGACCCGACCATTATGGCCATGTCTCCGGCAATGCTAAGGTACCACGAACGGACCGGTTTCACGACCGTGATGTTCCTTCCCGTCCTTTCAGCTTCAACGGTGAAGAGAGAGTACAGGTCAATGCCTTTGCCACGGTATTCCTCACGTACCCATTCGACCGTTGCCGGGCCGCCCAATGCTCCGTACATCTTGACCAGCCTCTTCACATATTTGTCCGAACCATCAAGAAGCAGGGAATCGACATCTTCATTGATATATCTCATCCTCTTGCCGTCGGCGGTGAGGCTTATTTCAATGTTGTCGGGGCGGTTGGCGAGAGCCGAGCGGAGATAACCGTCAATGACTTTATCCTCTCCCTTATTGAGCCATACTCTGACTTTGACATTCTCTTCCTTCTCACGCTTTGTCTTCTTGTCGGAAACGGTGTGTGCGTGCGACGTAATACCTGCCGACAGGGCCAATGCCGTCAAGACGCAGGTGATGATTCCCGTTTTCATATTCTATTCGGAGTCAACGGAGAAATGTAGGCCGAAATTGCCGCCGCCATAGCTGCCGGTGAAGATGTAATTCTTCTTGTCCACCGTCTTCCGGTACATTTCAGAACTTTTGTCCTTGGTGAAGCCCGCAGGTATGAACTTGGCGTAATAGGTTGTCGACACGGACTTGTCGCAATCGTTGTCGAAGAAGGTCAATGTCTTCATGCTGCCGAGTTCTTTGTACTGCCAATTCTCGACTTCCCCGTCAAATACAGGAAAGCCGTCCAGGAATGGATACATCTTGAGAATCTTGGCCCATGTTTCCTTTTTTGCTACAGGGTCGATTACAGTTTTGTTTCCTGGCTCTTCCTTGCCGCAGCTGAAAATCATCATTGCGGCACAAATGAATAATAATAACTTTTTCATGTCGTTAGTGGTTTATATGACACAAATATACTACCCCCCCCCCTAAATTACAAGAAAAAAATTCACTTTTTTTATAATCTGTTCAGTTCCTCCAGATTCCTGTCAATTTTCTCGAATCTTTGCTTTCCGAAACCATATGTCAATCGCAGCAGAATCTTGCGGCTCTCCCCATGCCCCCATGACGACAGTATCAGGTTATCTTTTGTTCCATAACTGTCCCAACGCTCAGTATGGAAGACATCCGTCATCAGCAGGGCTATGCGCAGGCAGCCGTCAAGCCAACTCTTATTGAGGCCCAGGTCAACGCTGCCTGTCGGCCTGCAGACCTCATAGCTTCCGCCCTGCCGTTTGGAGTAGAATCGCCCTGAGATTTCGAGGTTGATGCCGAGCGGCAAGAGAAAGCTGTTGCTTGAAGACAAGAAACATGACGGACGTCTGTACTCATGTCTGTACGTTTCGTAATCTAGTTTGTTCATGAAGTAGTACAGTCCGACGTTTGTGCTGAAGTCCCACCAAGGTGTGAGGCGTTTGGAGAATACGGCGTCGAACCCGACCTGTTGCTGGGTTCCGATATTCTTCGTCGTCATGATTGTCTTGTCGCTTCCATATACATCCGTAAGTGATGTGAAATAGTCATCGAGATGGTTGTAATAGAGGTTCAATGACAGACTGCTCCAGGTGTATGACAGCATAATCTTGTTGCACACTTGAGGCTTGAGAAACGGATTGCCTTTCCAATAGGACAATTCGTCGAGCAGGTATTCAAACGGGTTCAGGTCCTCGTACCTGGGCTTGTCCTGTCTTCTGCTGTAGAGCAATGCGATTTTGTTCTTTCCGTTGATGTTGTATGTTGCACTGAAATTCGGGAACAACCGAAGATGGTTCCCGGTGTTCGTCTCAGCATCCTGACTTGTCATGGAAAGTAGCCTGCTGAATGTGTGCATATACTCCATCCGCAGTCCGCCACTTAATTCAATCTTATTCCATGTGCGGGTATATTGCGCATAGGCCTCAAGGTTCTTTTCCTTGTACAGGAAGTCGTTCGAACGTCCAGTATCCATGACACCGTTCTTCTTGAAGATAAATGAATTGTCGCTCCCGATAAACGTTGTCTTGACACCTGCAAGTATTTCGTTCTGCGCATTTGGTCTGTATTTGTAGTCTGCCAGAAGCGCATAGATGTCAATATCCTTGTCAGGTTCCGAGTAAAAGAAATCGGAACGGATGGGCGTGTCGTCTGCCGTGAAATACTCATTGGACTGTTCGCAGCGTGCTTTGCCGTCGAAATGGGTCCAGTCCGCGGAGAATGATATTTGTGTATTTGATGATGGCCGGTACTGATAACTCAGACTGTTGTTGTACTGGAGATTTTTCTGTTCAATATAGTTGTTGCGGGCTTTGAGTATATTGACCAGCAGGTCCGTTCCCTGATAGATTTCTGTCGTTGTCCGTGTCTCTCCCGGACCTGCGAGAACGTTTACGGTGCTGCTTATGAAAAGTCTGTTCTTTTGATTAGGCTGCCAGGAAAAGTCAATGCCAGCCGAGTAGGTGTTGCGCTTGTCCGTGTCAGCCGTCTCGGATATGTTCTTGTCCCCATTCTGGACCTTTTCGTAACCATAATCCATCGCGTGGTGCCCTAGACTGTGGTTGTAGTTCAGCCCCAATTGCCATTTGTCCGTATTGTACGACATGGCGAGGTCTGAATTCTGTTTCAGGTTTTCCCAGTAACCGACGCCATGTGATGTGGTTATGAAAAAGCCCGATCGCCCTGATGCTTTGAGGATAATGTTTATGATACCACCGGAGCCATCTGCCCCGAAGCTTGCATCAGGGTTATGAGAAATCTCTATTTGAGAGATCTTCTCGGAAGAGAGGGTGCGGAGATAAGTTGACAACTCGTCTCCCTGCAGCATGATCTTTCTTCCGTTGACATATATGGCTGCTCCTCCCAGAGACGCCAGAGAAATGTCGCCTTTATTGTTTACGGAAATGCCGGGGGAGTGCTTCAACACGTCCAAGGCGTTCCCTACGTCGGTAAGGTAGGATTGCGCGACATGAATCTGAATCTTTCCATTCGCGGAAGTCGTCATCGGACGTGATTTCCGCGCGGTGACTACGGCATCTTTCAATGAAATCTCTTCCGGTTCCAAATGAATGTCCGGAAGCGTCTGAGATTCTGCAAGGGTGATGTCCTTCTGGAACTCCTTATATCCAAGTGTCTTTATGCATAGGAGAAACTTGCCGTTGTGGACTGGAAAAAGATACTGCCCATTGCTGTCGGTTATAGTGGTTTCCATCAATACATTATCCGGTAATGATGCCAGCATGACGACAGCAGCGTCAAGTCCTTTTCCCTGTTCGTCCAAGACTCTTCCTCTTATACCGTCTTGAGCATATGCAGATAAGGCTTGGCTCATTCCAATGCAAGACAATAGAATCCTTATGATAAAAACACTAGTGTCAATCGATTTCAAACGGGGCATAGTTGTTATGTTGGTGGTTCTACGGCGCAAATATACTGCCCCCCCCCTAAATTACAAGAGAATAATTCACTTTTTTATAATCGGCCATCCGATGTTAAAATCTGTGTATATACCAGAGCGCTAACCTGATATATACTAGTAGGTTCATAAGAAGAACGGCCCGTAAATTACGAGCCGTTCTTCACATATTCGTTGAAAAAATCTTTGTTATTCTGCTTTTCCAGTGAGTAGTTCATTCTTTAAAAACTCATAGACATAGCGCGGACTCTGATAATATAGTGCAGCTTTGTCATCAATGAGACGCTGGTAAGTTTCGGAATTTATCACGATATCCAGCGATTCAGTCATGGACGAGGCCTTGCCGTCGTCTATGAGCAGTATGGCGAGTTTCGTCACCATGCTGTCTTTCATCAATTGTCTCTCATCCATCATCATTTAACTCTTTTAAGTATAGACAATGCTGTTTCTGTACCAAAGAAATACTGTATGGTAATTCCTTTCATATATTTCAGCTTGCATACTAGCGTAGGCATGTCTATAAGCTGGTTCTCGTATTTCCATAGTTGCACACCTACACGATCGTTGGCTATAGGCCCTATTACGATGTCGTAGTTGTGGACTGGAGTGCAGGCTGAATTGTTCCGATTGGCAAGAATAAACTCGGCCCAGTTCTCGCTGTAATCGTCAAATACAAGTGTATGCAAACTCCGGATATCTCTTTCCTCTACTTCGAATTCCATAACTGTCGGTTCTCCTTCCTGCAGTTGTTCGGTCTTTATATTAGCCATATTTAGCGCCTGATTATAGTCAGGTGATAAGTAGAAACCTTGACCGAAGTCTTTGTTCGGTTTTGATTTCCGTAGGTCAATTTTGTCGAATATAATATTGGTCCCGTGATATAGTTTCATGCTATGCCTCCTCCCAATTTGTGACAGTACTGTGTAAGGTCGTCCACTGCAGACACGAATGACTGTGTATGCAGGTAATCGTAGTGTTGTTCCACGAAGTTTATGCCTTTATATCGCAACAAGTAGTTGAATGATTGTTTGAGCGTCAGTCTGTGACGCTTTCCAAATTCGGCAAGAAATATCACCGTCCATTCTATCTTGTCCTTAACATTGTGTTCCATAATGCTGTTTCTTCTAACGTAAGGGACTCTTACTTTGTGACAAATATAATGACAACCACAATTATATGCAAAGTGAAACTCTCTCTTTCCTCAAAAGTAACAGAAATGACCGGCTAAAAATCGCCGGAAACGTGGCTTAACTCACTGAAGTTTATCGGCGGGACGCAGCCACGTTTGATTTTTGGCGGCGCTGATTCTCAATGAGTTATAAAATGTAGCGTGGAAACGCGACCAAAAAAAGCCTGCATTTCCACGCTATATCTAAAATGGT
>OIWS01002703.1_pt1 | contig 14030 bp, 17 predicted proteins | sample 1587611 | NCBI WGS metagenome assembly OIWS01 (sample SAMEA3888919, study PRJEB22519) | human gut metagenome | biome: human gut; feature: human-associated habitat; material: faeces | place: Denmark | collected 2010 | reverse complement strand
CATACCTGTATCGAAACGAATCAGGAAGAAATCGAAATCCAGACGCAATCCCAAACCATAAGATACGGCTATTTCTTTATAGAAACGGGAGAAATCGAAGTTTCCATCTTTATGATCCTTATCCGGCTTCATCATCCAGACATTTCCTGCATCGACATAAGCCGCCAGTTCAAATTTCCAGAACATCTTGGTCCGGTATTCCAGATTCAAGTCCAAACGGATATCCCCGACCTGGTCGGCAAACGATGTAACAGAGTCTGCCAGCATTCCTCCCGGTCCCAATGACCGGACAGACCATCCGCGGACACTGTTCGCTCCACCGGAAAAATAACGCCGCTCAAAAGGCAGCATCTTCGCATTTCCATAAGGATAACCGACACCTACTCCCACATGAAATGCGATCTTATTACGGCTATCCAATACATAACTTTTACTGAAATCAACATCCCCCTTTACAAACTGTGAGTAGTTAATTCCAAACAGATTATACAATCCGTCTTTATCTTTCTTTGCATTCGTTATCTTGGAAAACGCATACAACAGATTTCCGGCCATCTCAAAGGATACACGCAAAGAATGTGTATTCCTCAAACGGTTCTGAGGATTATAATTCGTAAATGAATAGGTATAACCGGAACCAACGACAAACTGGTCCGTAAAATTATATATCCGGGTAGAGTTTGGCAAACTCTCTTCAAAATCATGATCGATCTTCGGCAAATGCACATAATCGATATCCAGCAATTTAAATACATTAAACACAAACACATTATTTGTATCGCTCCAACCAGTGTGAATATTCATTGGATTGTTTCCGCAATAAGCAAACAAATTATACGCAGCACCTGCATTTGCGCCCAGCAGTTCATCCGCATCGCTACGCCGTTCGACGGCATTTCCATCCGTGTAGTGCACTTCAAAAAATTGCGAAACTCGTTCTTTTATATTCGATTGGCGTTACAATTACATTTGGAACTACTTTACAAATTTGCTTACGGCATGTTTCACATTGATGTGAATCCTTAAAATATATTTCTATGAAATCAGCATCCACAATCAATATAACACATACACAATCACTCGAATCAAAATTCTTGCTCTCCTCAATAGGTGCTGCATCTTTTCTCCGATCATACAGAAACATTCGTGCATTTATAAAGTAATTTTCTTCTTTTTCTGCAATGCTTTGAATAACAGATACAGGAACAATGTCTCCAATATCTATTTGTTCATTGCAACTGATAATTTCATATGTATCTATATAGCACCATGCAAATTTACTGAAGAAATGTGTTATTGTCGCAAGAACTTCATTCGTGCACTTTGTATGCATCTCAATACCAATCATAGACCCTCCTTACTATGGCAACATAGCTGCACCTGCTAAACTGATTCCTCCCGAAACCGGAGCTAAAGCTCCTGCAACACCCCACTTCGCCACTTCATAGATGACTATCACAATGATACCAGTTGCGACTGTTCCGGTCACACAATCTGAACCGATTCCTGCATTAGCAAATTCTTGTGGCTGAAGTTTACCAGAAGGTGATTTATATCCTTCTCTAATATCCCATTTACCTTGCTCATTGTAACCCCAATCATGATCATGTGGAACATCTGGGTGCTTCGCTGGATTGCCGTGATCAGTATGCCGCTCAGCACGCCGAGCGCACCGTAAGTATACCGCAAGATCACGCCGTTCGAGCGTTTTTCGCCTAACAGCTGCCCGTTTACGTACTGGTATTCCGTCGTTACGCCGTTAGCCGTTTTTTCAAGGCGCAGGCCGTCAACGTCACATTATTACATTAGCGTTGAGAAATCAAATCCGTTTCTACTGCTTCACAGATGATATGAATCTCGTTCCCTGTCTGAGCGCTGCAGCCTGTAAGTGCAAACAGCAAAATTGCTGCCAGTGTAATGATTATGTATCTCATTTTTGCATCTCCCATTATTGACCTTCAATTTGCAACTGACAGCAGTCGTAATGTCGTATAATGTGATTACGTTCTTTCTTTTGGTCTCTTCTTGTATAGAAACCAGATCATCCAAATCAGGTAGACAATATTTATTGCCGTCTCCACTGACATTTTTAATACCAATGTGTTGAATCCGCTATAAATTGCATAACAAATGATCCCTACTGTTAACAGGATATTCACGCCTACTACAACTACAAATGGAATATACTTCTGAGCATACCATGCAAGTAGATAAGTAGTAATCAGACCAAATATCAACAGTAGAATACTTATAGACAGGAATAATGCAAAGCATAGGTCGCGATTGTCTCCCGTCATTCCTACAAAATATAAGAATCCATACATAATTGTAGTACTTCCTCCGAACATGGGGATCGATGGAAAGTGTGAATCCATAAAGAAAAGGAAGCTGAAAAAAAACGTCGAGGCAACATAAATGTGAATTGGTGTCATCTTGCGTGAGTGCTTCATTCTATTTTCCTCCAAATACCTTTTGAAGAAGTACATTGAACCCTCGTGTTAATCGTCGGCAGCGTTACGCCGTCGTTCAGCCGGTTCCCCTCGGCATCCACCTGCGGCGTAACGGTGATGCCCTGCGGCACGAAAAACATGTCGCCCGCGCGAAACGATTGCAAGCTTTTCGCACTTAACGTGACATACGCGAGATAACGTTTTCCCGCTTCCAAATTCACTGTGTTTTCGGAAAGCATGTCGCAAAGCTTCATCTCGTCGCCGCTGTATATGCCGTACAGCACGCGGTTCACCTGCACGGTTTGGCGGCGATCGGCCCTCCCGCTTTCAAGCGGTGTGAACTCGATGACGCACCTGCTGCCGTTAAACGGCGGTGTGTCCTGCCGCTCCGGCGCGGTGTATTCTTCCGGCAGAAGCGCCGCGTAATACGTGCGCTTTTCGGGCCCGTGCACGTATGCGGCGCCCGGAAAATCGAGCACGCTTTCATCATACACCGTGCCGTATACCGACTCTGTTTCCTCCGCGCCAAGCCACAGGCTGTCTAACGTTTTGGTTTTCACCGGCGCTTCATAGTCCGGCAGCTGCTCCACCGTGCCAAGCGTTGTGAATTGCTTTTCCGCCGCGTCGATCTTCGCCTGCGTATTCAACCACAAATTTGCCCCCAGTACCAAAAGCGCCGTGGCGGCGGCCATCAGAAGGAAGAACAAGCAAGTTTTCATCGGCGTGCGAAGGAGTTGTTTGAGGCTCTTTAACATTCTACTGCCAGCCTTCCGTCCTGCATTTTGTAGACGACGTCCGCTTGCGCCGCGATGCCCGGGTCGTGCGTGACGACGATCACGCAGTAATTTTCGCCCTGCACGAGTTTTTTGAGCAAGTCAATGACGATCTTACCGTTCTCCGTATCGAGGTTGCCCGTCGGTTCATCCGCGAGGATAACTTTCGCGTCGGATGCCAGTGCCCGCGCGATGGCGACGCGCTGCTGCTGACCGCCGGAGAGCATCGCAGGCAGCTTTCTCGGGTCAACGTCTCCAAGGCCGACCGAATTTAAAAGCTCCTTTGCGCGCACTTTCGCCTCTTTCGTCGGCTTTTTTGAAATTTGCATCGGGTACATGACGTTTTCGAGTATGTTTAATGTCGGGAACAGGTTGAAAGATTGGTAGATCACCGTCACATTTTCGCGCCGGTGCCGTTCGCTTCCGATCTCTTTCAGCGTTTTTCCGTTCGCAATGATCTCGCCCTCGCTCGGCGTGCCGAGACCCGCGAGCATCGAAAGCAGCGTCGTTTTGCCGCTGCCGGACTGCCCGATGATCGCGTAGAATTTTCCCGCCTCAAACGTGCAGGAGACATTTTTTAACGCCTGCACCTTCTGGTATTTGCTCTGGTAGGTATAGCTCACATTTTCCGCCGCTAAAACAGCCATATTCACGCCGCCTTTCGTTAATCGATTTTCGTCAGGAGCTCCAGTGCGTCAAAACGCAGGAGCAAAATGAGCGCCAACAAAACGCCCACGCACGAGGACGCAAGGTACAGCCCGCAGATCGTCAGAATCTGCCCGAGCGCAAGCCCCGCCGTGCAAAGCAATATGGGCACCGCCACCGCGCAGCCGCACACATTTGCGATGAGCATACCGAAAAAGCACGCGCATCCGCTTAAAATCTTCGGCCGCCCAAGCGAAAGCGAGATCGCCATGTCCCGCCGCGTGCTGCGCAGCAAAAGAAACGTCACCAGCGTGACAAGCACAATGACGAGCGCGAAAAACGGCGCTAAAAACCACCGGAGCACCTTCAAATTCTGCTCCAACTTCTCTGCCGTCTCAATGAAAAGCTGGTCGTCCACCACAAGCGTGTCGCCGTGGCGCTCATCAAGCGCGTTCGGGTCGGGCTTTGCAAAGCCTGCGCCGCGCATGGCATCTTTAAAATCGTTCAGTTTCATCGGGTCGCGCAGCGCACAGCGGAACGAGCTGTAATAAAACCGCAGGTTATTATCCTTAACGACCGTTTGCAGCCACGGCACTGAGACGATCATGCTGCACGGCACCGAGCTGCCCGAGGCACTGTCCGCGTACACGCCGATGATTTTCACGCCCTGCATGCCGAGGTGCTCGTACCGCAGCGAAAAGCCGTCGTCGTTGTAGCGCGTCACGTAAAACGGCATCGAGAGCGTGTCGCCCGAATTCAGCCCGTACTGCGCCGCGTAGCTTTGGCTCACCACGCACAGCGGCTCTGCGCGCTCCAAAAACGAGAGGTCATACCCGTTTTCAAACGCGATGCTCTCCTCCGTCACGCCAACGAGCGCCGAAAGCCCGCTCACCGCCGTCACGGACGTGTCCGCGCCCTGCACGTCCTCCGCGCGGTACTGCTCCTGAAAATTCGCGCACGCCGAGGCCGTGTACACCGCGTCTTTGATGTCCGCCTTCATGAGGTTCGCAAAGTGATTCTCGTCGATCTCGAACCCCACGGTGCGCGCGCCGCTGCGGCTGACTACCTGCGCCGTCACCGGGATGACCTGCGCCAGATTTTCCTCCGCGCTCTCCGCCGTCTGGATGCTGCCGAGGTAAAACGACATGCAGCACACAAGCAGCGCCGCAATACAAACAGAAAGCGCCGTCCGCCCGCGGTTGCGAAAAACAATGTAGTTCATTTCTTTCAAAATCACCATATATATTTCTCCATATCATAAACTAAAGGAAAAGTTGAAAGCCATTCCGAATTTTTCTGATATCGTAATTCCATCACAAACCGCGTTACCTTTAAAGTCAAATGACACTCTGGCCAAACCTCAAATTTCAAAATTTCTCATATGGTTAACTTGCTGTTAAAATATCATATTAACGGAAACCAGTCAATACATTTATCACGAAACGACAAAAAAACGCTTATTTTGGTTGATTTATTGGCGAATTTGATTTTTAGGTTTGGATAAATACCGATAAACATGGAAATTTATTGCTTCATCAAGATAATCGGGAAATGAAGTGATAATAATGATCTTAACATACACGTTTTTTTGCATCAATTCCGCACCGACGTGAATCCCACTTCGTCCCGGCATTTCAACATCTAAAAAAGCAATATCAGGTGTGATTCCCGATTTCAACAGCTCATCTCCATTTTGAAACAAAGAAACCGTGGGGCATTTTAAAGAGCGATGGGTGAAAAAATTCCGGATCCGTACTTCCATAGAAGATAAAAAAATCGGATCATCGTCACAGACAACGATATACATGTTTTTCCACCTCTCTTATTACTTTTCCAAAGTATTAAAGTTATGAAATAAATTTCTATAAGCAAAACACTCTTTGTGTTTGATTATACCACATTAAAACGTAATTGTCACTTCTTTGTTATTTACATCCTCTTTTAACACAAAACTGGACAATCTCATTTATCAAATCCAAATCTTCTTTTGTACACAAGCGCAAGCCATCTTCTATACTTTTAGGAATGTTTTTAGAATACATTACGCCCAGTAGTAAATAATCAGGAGTTACCTCAAGCTCTTTACATATTTGGACGAATAAATCGAAACTTGGTGATACTCGACCATTTTCTATAGAAGACAGATGGTTATTAGAAATATTCAGTTTTTCAGCAAGAATGTTCTGCTTAATATGGAGAGTCTGTCTCCGATGAGAAATCCGCTCTCCCATAGTCCTACAATCATAATTCATTATTAATCACCTCGTATATCTTACCAAATTCGAGCTACTTCATGAACAATATTGTAAAGAACTATTCTGTCACATATTAACTTTCTTAAGAAAATTACTGAATATTTAGAACTATTCTTTTATTTCTACATAAAAGTGTTAATACAAGTAATAATAAACCGTTTTCTTATGTTTTTTGTCGTTTAGAGCCAAATTTATTGAAACGCGTTTTTATTGCATGATAGAATACTAATAAACAAGGTATTTGCCTTATAATATTCAACAAAGGATGGGTTATTTATGTGTAAAATTAAAAAACTTCTTTCCAAACTAGCCGGGCCGTGTGTTGCTATGTTTAGTGCCGTTCTATTCATTGCTGCTAATTCAAATTCTTGTGCTATGGTTTACCAGCCTAAAGCTCCCGCAAATCTCTCAAAGTTCAGCAAAATTCAATAATGCAGTACTTATCAAAACAATTATCAAAATGGCTCCTCAAGTCAGGGGCCATTTCTGATAGTGAATTAGAATTATATGAATATGCCATTTTCACCTTCCTCCTAACCTTTTTCCCTATTACATTATCTTTTTTCATTGGTACTATATTGGGAAAGCCTATAGAGAGTCTTTTTCTTATTGTCCCATTTGTTTTCCTTAGAAAATTTAGCGGTGGATATCACCTATCTTCTCCTATAAAATGCTTTTTAACTTCTACGGCATTATTAGTAATTTCACAATTAACTGTTAATACTATTATCTCTAATCATAATTACTTCGTATTCGCCATTGTTCAAGTACTTGCAATTCTAACAGTTTACACTCTTAGTCCTATTGACTCAGAACAAAGGAAGTTAAATGACAAAGAAATCTCTTTATTCCGAAAAATCGCACGAATAATATTGTTGGCAATTATCACTTTGGAAATTCTATTTTTTATTTTTCATAAAGCCAATTTGGGAATCAGTTTAGGGTTTGGTATCATCCTAGTTGCAGCTTTACAATTGCCAGCAATGATATCAAAACGAATTTAAGCGGCTTCAACCTATCTAAAAGTATTTTTACAAGTGGTGACCTATTATGACAAAGGATGAAGTATATGAATATTATTTACATTGGCGAAAAGGCAGCCGCACTCTATCCGTTGAAGAACTTTTCTCCGCTTATACAATCGATCAAAATATTTTCGAGAGTTCATCTAAAGTCATAAATCGTCTTTTTTATTTGGTGCCGGATTTCTTTAATTCAAACTTGCGAATTTTCATTTTTTACGAAGAAAACACCTTTCTTAAAGATTCAAAACAAAACTTAAAGCTAATTCAAAGCAATTTAAAAATTCAATATAATAAAACAGAATATTTAACTGTTTAGTGTTCTGCATCATCTATAGTTCTTATATTTTTACCGGGGTTACGATTTTCGGAGCATTTCACCACTTTCCTGCTCCCCGCGCCCCGCCTCCGATCAATTTGAAATCGAATTCAAATTGATCGGAGGTTATTCTATTGTCAAACGAGCCTAAATGCGTCTATATCAAAACAGACGTTGGATATGTACAAATCACATATGCGGAATTTTGCCGCATACGAAACACAACTGAAAATTACAAAGCTTCGCACTGGTTCATACCGGTACAAGGTGTTCTGCTGGAAGTTCCAAAAGACGCCTACAAAGCCTTCTACCGAGAGAAGGAACGTGAGCGCTATCTAAGAAAATTAGATAGCGCTCTTTTTTTATGCAATTTAGACCTTAAATCCGAGGAAATCCCGCTGCGCGATGTAAACACGGACATTGAACAGCAAATCGAAGACCGGCTTATGATTGAAAAGATGTATTCCTGCCTTCGTTTACTCGACCCGGACGATGCCGAATTCATCCGTATGTACTTCTTTCAGCATGTTTCCCGCAAAGAACTCGCCAAAAAATACGGTGTGCATCCGTCCAACATCAGCCGAAAAGCCGCTAAGATCCTCGAAAAGCCGAAAAAGTTGATGGAAAAATAAAATTTCTGCGCACACATTGTCGAATTTTTCCTTTGTAAAAAGTGAGAGGTCATTTTGACCTCCTGCACCTTGAAAATCGAATACGCAATTCTCGGGCTTCGGGCCTGAGAATTCCTCTTGGCAGCTCGGGGGCGGGGCAAATTGAACTGCCAATTTATTATAAGCGGGGTGAAACGCATGGAATGAACAAATCGCCGAACGACAGAGGTTCCCGCGAAGCGGAAGTCCTCTGCCTTTGCCTGATCTGCGCCGCCGACTTCTACCTTTCCGGGAAGTACACCATCCGAAAAGCAGACGAGATGCAGGTCGTAAAAGACATCTGCACCTACTGTCAGGTGCGCAGGGGTATGGATTATATCCTGATTAAAAAGAAAACAAGAGGTGATGCAAATGATAACGACCGCTAAGCGGCTCGGCGCGCTCCTTTCCGCCTGCCTGCTGCTCTGGTCCGCGTCGACCTCGGCGTTTGCAGACGAAGCCGGTATGCCGGAATCCGAAGCTCCGCCGGAAGAAACCCAGCAGGAAGATGCCGCGTTAAGCGACCGGGATTTTTACTTGGAAGACTCAGAGGTTGCCACTTACGCTGCGGCAAATCAGCAGGCCGGTGTCTCCAAAGTGCATTTTTACTCCCTGAAATCCTCCGTAACCACCACGATCTTCGGCACATTGGGCGGGCTGCCCGCAAAAGCGATGGTCACGAATTCCGTTTATTATCCGGCGTATTGCTTGGATAAAGAGCTTCTGCAATGGGGCGACATCGATTACAGCTGGACCGATCTCTCTTTTGCAAATCAGGAGACCGTTCGGCAGATCATCGCACAGGGCTTTTCCGAAACAAACGGTCTAAGCAAAAGCGGCTGGGGTGACACTCACCCAAGCGGCGGTAAGGTCGGCAACTACGAGGCAAACACCGCCAAATGGGCTGTGACGCAGCTTTTGGTCTGGGCTGCCTGCAAAAACTATATCGTCCGAAACAGCGCGACCGACTGGACATGGAGCAGCACCGTAGATACCGAAATGGAAACTGTGGCAAAACACGCCTATAATCCCACGGCATTTCGCACGTACTATGCAGAGCTGAAAGACGCGCTGCTGAACGGATGCAAAATTCCAAGCTTTGCAAATGCCGATCCGCAAAAAGCTGCGGCGATTCAGCTCAAATGGAACGGTTCCGCTTACACCGCCACCGTAACAGACAGCAACCACGTGCTGAGCCACTTCGATTTTTCCCTAAGCGGTGTGAATTTCTCCCGCAGCGGAGATAAACTCACCGTCACAACGCAAAAGGAGTTCACGAACGGCATTGTGACCGATCCGGCAAGCTATTCCATCGGGAACTCCAATGCCGTTGCCGTTTGGAAATGCGCAGACAGCGCCATTCAGCGCATGGCGACTTTTACGGGCGGGCAAACCACCGTTTCTGCCTATCTGCGTCTTCAAACAGAGCGCATCAACTACGGTGAGCTGATCATTCAAAAGACCTCCGAAGACGGAAAAAAGAGCGGCTTCACTTTCAAAGTCACGAGAGATACCGATAACTGGAGTGCAACGGTCAGAACGGACGACAACGGTACAGCTAAAATCAGCGAGCTGCCGGTCTTCCGCGAAGGCACGAGCACGCTCATTCAGTACACCGTGACCGAGATCAACACGCCGTCTTCTTACCGCCAGCCGAAACCGCAGACGATCACATTGACCTCCAAAAGCAGTGTGACCGTCCAGTTTGAAAACACGCTGATTCGCGGCACTCTCGAAATCTGCAAAGTCGATGCAGACGGCAAAACACCGCTTGCAGGCGCCGTATTCGAGATCATGGACAGCGACAAAAACGTCATCGCGACCAAAACCACCGGCAAAGACGGCAAAATTACCGTATCCGACCTGCGCTCCGGGTACTACCGCGAAATCTCCGCGCCGCAGGGATATGAATTGGATTCCACCGTGTACCCGTTTACCGTTGAAAAAGACAAGCAGATCATTCAAATCACTCGCAAAAACACACCGAGCGTCGGCTCTGTTTCCGTCCGAAAAATCACACCGGACGGCACTGCCTTAAATGATGTTTCTTTTCTGCTGCAATACTCGGTAGACGGTGGCACGGCATGGTCTCCGGTCCGCGCAAGAAAAGAAACGGATCCGATCTCCGTCGGCAGCTGCACGTCCGAGGGGATTTCCGACGGTGTGCTCACAACGGGCGAGGACGGCAAGGTTACGTTTAGCGGTCTGCAAGTTAAAAACCAAAATGTCACCGTCCTATACCGCATCACGGAAGTGCGCACCAAAAACGACTTTCAGCTTTTAGGCGAGCCGCTGTTTGAAGGCACTTTGCCGCAGGACGTAAACGGCACCCCGCAGCAGGATATTACGATCACCGCCGTCAACGGGCATCAATTTGAGCTTCCCGCCGCGGGCGGAAACGGAATGCAACCTGCCGCAATCGGTATGGTTTTCGCCGTGATCGGTTTATTCGGTCTTCTATATGTTCAGAAAGAAAAGTTTTGAAAGGACAACTTTATGAAAGCAAAACGACTTACAAAGTTCGGCGCAGTTCTCTCCGCCGCACTGGTTTTACTCTCCGGCATCCTATCGGTTTCGGCGGCTTCTGTTCCGCAGGCCGTGATCGACACCGACAGAAAAGCATCCGTATCGCTTTATAAATACGATTTCACCTCTGCGCACGCAGACGGTGTTCTGGGAGACAACACGTACATTTCAACCGGTTATGCCGACGAAAACGTGGAAAACACCCTGATGCCGTACGCCATCGAAGGCGTTGTATTCAGCTACGCCAAAATCGCCGATCTTGCGGTACATGCCGAAACAAAGGACGGCGAACATCAAAATATGCTGCTGTATAAATTGCCGGGCGGCGACAAAACCACCGCGCTTATGAATTGCCTTGATCTCACTTCCGAAGACGCCTACAAAACCGACCGCGGCGACTTGTATTTCACTTCGGATACCTTGATCGATGCGCTTTCCGATCATCTGAACACAGCGGAAAGCCAAACAAAAAACGCACTGGAAGCTTTTATCCGCCAAAACGGCACTTCTATGCCGGAAACGGACGGCACAGGGCACACCTCGGCTGCGGAACTCGAGCAGGGATTATACCTGTTTGTGGAAACGCAGGTTCCCGAAACAGTTTCCAACACCACCGCGCCGTTCCTGCTTTCACTGCCGATGACGAGCATTGACGGTATGAACTGGAACTACGACGTTACCGTTTACCCCAAAAACGAGCGCACCGCACCGACACTTGAAAAGACGCTGCGCGAGTCCAAAGCCAATACCGGCAAAAACGACGACACAAATTCGATCACGGACGGCTATGCGCACACCGCCACCGGCTCCATCGGGGACGTGATCGAATACCAGATCCTCTCTACGCTGTCGTCGATCACATCCCGCGCCACCTCTTTCTCCGAATATACGTATACGGACACACTGAGTGCCGGGCTTTCGTACCGTAAAAATGACGTCCGCATGGAATGGTTCAGCGACAAATCCTGCACCGAAGAAAGCCGCATGGCGGTTTGGACAGAGCAGGACGGAAAATTTGCCGTTTCTTACAGCGCTTTGGGCGATGAATCCGTCATGCGCATCAAAATGACCGACGCCGGTTTAGAAGAGCTCAACAACAGCGATGCGGTTTATGATCCGAACACAAGCTTATACCGCGGATATTCCGGCTGCACCCTGCGCATCACGTATGCGGCTTCCGTTTCCGATACGCCGGTATACGGCGACATCGGCAATCCGAACGAAGTCACCTTAACGTGGTCGCGCACCAACACGGCGTATTCGGACACTTTAACGGACGACTGCCATTTCTACGTGTACGGATTAGACCTCTTAAAGCTGTTCTCGGATAACCTCGGCGATTATTCCAAGGTGCAGTTCAAGCTCTACAACACGACCGACGGTTATTGGGTAACCGCAAATTCCGATGATAACGGTAATTACCTCGTCAGCGGACATGCCGAAAGGGAAGACGATGCTTCCGTTTTGACTCCCAGCAGTTCCGGGCATCTTTTCTTAAAAGGTCTTGAAGACGACATCTACCGCGTGACGGAGATCAACACGGATGCAAATTACACGCTGCTCGGAAATTTCATCACCATGGAAATCCGCGCGAAAGAGTCCGGCAAGATCTGCGGCACCTGCGGAAAGAGCGAACTGACTGCCGAAGCGTTTGAAAACGGCAATACCAAAGACATGAACGACGATAACGGTTCTGCTTCCGCCATTGTGCCGATCCGTGTGATGAACACGCGCGGGTATCGCCTGCCGAAAACCGGCGATGCCGGCACCACACTTCTTGCAGCCGGCGGCATGACTCTCGCCGTACTCAGTGCCGCGGCGGTTGCTCTGCTTCTGGTTTTCAAGAAAAAAGATAAGTTTGACGATTAAAAAAGCATAACAAGCGAGCCCGCCTGTGTTGAAGCTTACAGGCGGGCTCCGTTTAATTAAGGAGACTTTTATGCACAAAAAGCGAATTTTGCTGCATGTTCTTTTTCTTGTTCTTTTCCTCATCGGCATCGGGGCAGCCGCATACCCGGCGTTCGGGAACTGGTATACCGAGCAAAAACGATCCGTTGTCCTGACCGAGTACGAAAAGGCGCTTGCAAAAATTGAGGATGCCGATCTGACCGACGCATTCAAGCAAGCCGAAATCTATAACGATGCCCTTTTTACCGGCGAGACCGACGAAGAAGAACGCCCGGACTACGGCGAACTTCTCTGCACGACCGAAGACGGCATTATGGGCTATGTGGAAATTCCATCCATTCAAATTCGCCTGCCGATCTACCACGGCTGCACAGAAAACGAGCTCAGCAAGGGCGCAGGGCACCTGCCGAGTTCTTCTCTGCCTGTCGGCGGAAAAAGCACCCATGCTGTTTTAGCCGCGCACTCCGGCAGAGCAGATTCCAAAATGTTCACCGATTTGGATCAGGTCAAAGAAGGCGATCTGGTCTATCTTTACGTGCTGCATAAAACTTTGACGTATGAGGTAAACAAAATCACAGTCACAACACCCGATGACACCGACGCCATTCAGATCATCGACGGCAAAGACCTTCTAACGCTTTTGACCTGCACGCCATACGGCACGAATACGCACCGCCTGCTTGTGCGTGGGCATCGAATTTTTCCCGACGAAACGCGCTCCGCTTCTTCTAAAACGTCAGAAGCAAAGCCCGAGCACACCGACACGGCTGTTCACCGATCTACATGGACAAATGAATACCGAAACGGGCTTACGGAAGGACTGCTTTTTGCTCTGCTCATTCTCTTGATATCCGTGTTTCTGTACGGCATTATCCGACTGAAAGCCAAGCGCTCCTGATTTTCTATGAAAGAGATCAATCTGCGGGAATATTACCCGGAGCTTTACACCAAAGACTCTATAATTTCGGTCTCGGATGAGATTGCGGAGATGATGCGCCGCTCCATATTGGAAGAAAAGGCGTATCAGCGCCGGTTATGCCGGTATCAGGCCTACTACTCTTTAGATTACGCCCTGACTGCGGAAAATAAAAGAGATTTGCTCGACGACGAAGTACCCGAAGACCTGCAGGAGCAAAAGGAGCGCCGCCAAAAACTGCAAAAAGCTTTCCGAACGCTCACCCCGTCCCAGCAGCGACGCATCTATAAAAGGTACTTTCTCTGCATGAGCTGCGCAGAAATCGCCCGATCCGAGGGGTACACGATTTCTGCCGTTTGCAACAGCATCCACCGCAGCTTAAAGAAATTGAAAAAGAATTACGATCTATAAATCCATGCTAAAAAATTCCGTCACAGCTTTCACTGCGACGGAATTTTTTATATGGCCGTGATCTCCGCTTTGACAGCTTTATACTTATCTGCACTGTTTATCCGCTTCAGATGGTAGTAGAAAGTGGCACGGGGTAGTTGAGCGATTGAGAGAAG
>OIWS01002694.1_pt1 | contig 14063 bp, 8 predicted proteins | sample 1587611 | NCBI WGS metagenome assembly OIWS01 (sample SAMEA3888919, study PRJEB22519) | human gut metagenome | biome: human gut; feature: human-associated habitat; material: faeces | place: Denmark | collected 2010 | reverse complement strand
CATTTTGGCAAAGATTATTTGCCCGCTAAGCCGAATTTCTACTCGAGCAAAGAGAACGCTCAAGAAGCGCACGAAGCGATTCGTCCTTCTGATGTAAAAACGCTTGCAGATCATTTAAGTGGCATGGATAAAGATGCGGTACGCTTGTATGATTTAATCTGGCGTCAATTTGTAGCTTGCCAAATGCCGGCTGCACAATATGACAGTACAACCGTCACTGTAATGGCTGGCGATTATGAGTTGAAAGCCAAAGGCCGTATTTTACGCTTTGATGGTTGGACAAAAGTCTTGCCACAATTAGGTAAAAATCCAGAAGACCAAATTTTACCGGCTGTGAGTTTAAACGAAACATTAGCACTAAAAACGGTTTCGCCAAGCCAACACTTTACCAAACCGCCCGCTCGTTTTACCGAAGCAGCATTAGTTAAAGAATTGGAGAAACGTGGTATTGGTCGTCCTTCGACTTATGCGGCAATTATTTCAACTATTCAAGAACGTGGTTATGTTCGCATTGAAAATCGCCGTTTCTATGCCGAGAAAATGGGTGAAATCGTTACTGATCGCTTAAATCAATCTTTTACTGATTTGATGAGCTACGATTTCACTGCCAACATGGAAAACGTACTAGACCAAATTGCATCCGGTGAGAAAAATTGGAAGGCTGAGTTAAATCAATTCTTCAAAGATTTTTCTACTCAACTTTCTACGGCTGAATTAGATGAGCTAGAAGGTGGAATGAAGCCGAATAGCCTTGTACTTACTGATATTGATTGTCCAACTTGTGGCCGTAAAATGGCGATTCGTACAGCAAGTACAGGTGTATTCTTAGGTTGTTCTGGTTATGCATTACCACCAAAAGAGCGTTGTAAAACGACGATTAATCTCATTCCAGAAGCTGAATTATTAAATGTGTTGGATGAGGCTTCTGAGACCAAAGCCTTAATGGATCGTAAACGTTGTCCAAAATGTGGCACGGCGATGGATAGCTATATCATCGACCCACATCGTAAATTACATATTTGTGGTAACAATCCAAATTGTGACGGTTATTTGGTTGAACAAGGCCAATTCAAAATTAAAGGCTATGACGGTCCGATTGTAGAATGCGACAAGTGTGGTGCGGATATGCATTTGAAACTCGGTCGTTTTGGGAAATATATGGGCTGTACCAACTGTGATAACACCCGTAAGATTTTGAAAAACGGCGAGGTTGCACCGCCAAAAGAAGAGCCGGTTCATTTCCCTGAATTGAAATGTGAAAAATCTGATGCGTATTTTGTATTACGTGATGGTGCAAGTGGCGTGTTTATGTCAGCACATAACTTCCCTAAATCTCGTGAAACTCGACCAGCAAAAGTGGCGGAATTAGCGCTTTATCGTGATCGTTTACCGGAAAAATTACGTTATTTAGCCGATGCGCCACAAAAAGACCCTGAGGGTAATGAAGCCATTATCCGCTTTAGCCGTAAAGAAAAACATCAATATGTGACATCTGAAAAGAATGGCAAAGCCACAAAATGGATTGTGGATTATATTGATGGAAAATGGGTAGAACGGAAAAAGTAGGATGAACATCACGGTTTATTGCGGTGCGAGTTTAGGTAATGATTCTGCCTATCAGGCTGCTGCAACAAAATTAGGAAAATGGATTGCGGATGGCCAACATACTTTAGTTTATGGTGGTGGAAAATTGGGATTAATGGGCGTGGTTGCTGATACTGTGCTCGCTCATCAAGGCAAGGTAATTGGCATTATCCCTCAATTTTTACAAGACAGAGAAGTTGCACATCCTAATTTGACCAAGACCGTGGTTGTTGAAAGTATGTCTGAGCGAAAAAATAAAATGGTTGAGCTTGGCGATGCTTATATTGCTTTGCCTGGCGGACCAGGCACTTTAGAAGAGATTGCTGAAGTGATTTCTTGGGCACGAATTGGGAAAAATAATAATCCTTGTATTTTGTTTAATGAAAAGGGGTATTTCGATTCATTAAAGTCCTTTTTTAGCCATATGGTGAAAGAAGGCTTTTTTACTCAAGGTGATTTTGAGAAGATTTTATTCTCGAATAATCTTCAAGAAATCGAAACCTTTATTGAACATTACCAACCTCCAGCGTTAAGAACATATTAAAAAAGTGCGGTTAAATTTGACCGCACTTTTTTATGATTAATGATGATGTTCTGGTTTTGGTGGGAGTTTAGCTCTAGCTTTACCAACAGGGAGAATTAACGTCGCGTAATTCGCTGAATGTTGACAAACTTTTTGATCTTCAAATGGTTCTTTATGAATCACTTTAAGTTTCCAAACACCTTCAATTAATGGGATAAAGTTAACTTTACCTTCACTATCTGTTTTACCTGAAAACGCCTGTGGTTCACGGTGAGATGTTGCCGCTTCCATATCTTTTACGACAAAGGTATCAGACGTTGCAATAATCGTTTCGCCCGCAAGTGGTTTGTCTTTATAGAAAATTTGAAGAGGGAAAGCTTCGCCCGCTTTAATTGTTTTTGGATCTTTGAGTGGCACAATTTCAAGTGGTAAACCGATGCGTGTCATTGCCATCTCTGCATTCAATGGTTTCTTACCCACAACGGTAAAGGCCTTACCAAACATTTGAGTTTGTTCGCAATAGAATGCATTTGGTGTGCCTTGTAAGTTATCCATTTTCCAACCTTCATTATTTTGTGACCAGAAAGTTGGTTTATAAGTTGCCGTTACCCAATATGAACCGTCTTTTAACGGTTTTTCTGATTGATATTGGTAGTTTTCTCCTTTTTGTACTAATGTTTGCATTTCACCATCTTGATTGATGAGTTCCATCGGGGGAAAAATAGCAAGACGTTTTTCAGGAATTTTTTCAACGTAAGGGTAGTCACCATAAGCTAAATCAGCTTTTAAAACGGAATTGGAAGCAAGTTGTGCCGGTGTTGCAACCCAAACTTCATGAGCTTGCGCGAGCGCAGAGAAACCAAGTAGTGCTGCAATTAATGTTTTTTTCATTGTCTTTCCTTTTTAATCAATAAATCAATTTATAGAAAGTCTTCGATAGGGCGGACGAGTATAACGAAAAAGAAATGATGAGACGAATGGAAAAAGTTGATTTTGTGAGAAACTTCACATTTTTTTAACAAAAAAGTGCGGTCATTAAAACGATTGTTTTTTTGACCGCACTTATTTTAAATAAAAAGCTAAATAGGCTTATTTTTTAGAAGGTTTAATGGCTAATAGATTGCAGCTTAATTTACTAATCACATGTTCAGCCGTATTACCTAATAACGCTGCAGATAAACCTGTTCTACCTACTGTGCCTAAAATCACTAATTCTGCTTCAATTTCTTTCGCCACTTCAGGAATCACTTCTTCAGGGAAACCTTCGCGTACATGGGTATGATCTTCATCAATACCAAATTTTTGACGTAAGGCTTTCATATTGATGAGGTGTTGGCCACGAATGCCATTTTCATAACCTGAAGTATTAAATTCAGGTAAATCAATCGCCATATTAATTGGCGCAACAGGGTAGGCCGCCACTAAATGTACGTTACCACGGTTTAAGTTCTCCGCTAAATTTATCCCTGTTGAAACTAATTCTTGATTGAATTCATCTTGATATTCCTGTTCACCCGATACATTCACGGCGACTAAAATACGGCGTTGGTGTTTCCAGTCACCATCACGCACCATTAATACTGGAATTGGACATTTACGTAATAATTGCCAATCTACTGGTGTGAAAATCAATGAAGTGAAACTTTCTTCATCTTTAGTGTATTTCACAACGAGGTCATATTGATTTTTTTCAACTTCTTCACGAATTGCATCCGCTTCATTGCTGCTCCATACAATGTGAGATTCAAACTCAATTTCTGGATCTGCATATTTATCTAAATAAAATTGCACAGCTTGACGTTGTTGTTCAACGGCTGTTTTATGCATTTCGCTGCGTTCTTCAGAAGAAAGAAGGGCTGACATCTCATACGATAAGTCATAAACACTCAAAAGGGTGGTGATTTTTACCTTTGTTTCATTTTGCTGTTCTTTAACAAGACGAACGGCACGAGCTAGAGCATATTGTTTTTCGTTATCAGGATTGAGTACAACAAGAATATTATTAAATTTCATAAAACCTCCAAGATATGAGATATCAATAGGATAGAAAAGATTTTAAACGATGACAAGAACCGATTATCAAAAAAGTGATCTCGTGCAAGTTTTTTTGTTTCAAATGTTAAAAAAGCGTGAAAACTCACGCTTTTAATTTATTCTGCTAATTGGATTTTGGTTTTATGTACACCGGTTAAATCAATCAATGCATTAATATCATTAATAGTAATGTATTTACCTTGAACAGAGAGTACACCCAGTTTTTGGAAACGACCGAGTAAACGACTGATAGTCTCAACAGTTAGGCCGAGGTAATTACCAATATCGCTACGAGTCATGGTTAAACGGAATTCTTTCGCAGAGAAACCACGAGCAGAATAGCGTTTAGATAGGTTATGGATGAATGCGGCTAAACGTTCTTCAGCATTCATTTTAGACAGTAATAAAATCATTTCTTGATCGCTTTTGATTTCACTACTCATTAAACGCATAATTTGCTGACGAAGCTTAGGCATTTTGCCAGATAAATCATCTAAGATATCAAAGGGAATTTCACATACCATAGCGGTTTCCAATGCTTGAGCAAAACTCGGGTGTTGCATATTTGTGATCGCATCGAAACCGACTAAATCACCTGGTAAGTGAAAAGAAGTAATTTGTTCTTCGCCCGCTTCACTAATGGTATAAGTTTTAATGGTACCGGAACGAATCGCATAAATAGAATTAAGCGTGTCGCCCGCTTTAAAAAGGACTTGAGATTTTTGTATAGGCTTTTTACGCTCGATGATGTTATCAAGCTGATCGAGCTCATGTTCGTTCAATGTGAAAGGAATACAAAGTTGACTAATGCTGCAATCCTGGCAGTGAATCGCACAACCACCAGATTGAACTCTGCGCCCTGATTTGGTTTCTGAAACGAAATTCTTCATTAGTTCCTCAAATCGATAAATATAGTGTAAAATTGATCTAACGCAATTATTCTACCACTAAATAGTCAATTTAAGAAGTTATCTACGAGTAAATAGGTATGGCAGCAGAAAAATTAACCAAAAAACGTTTAATACAAATTATTATCATGTTGATTATTTTGGTCAGTGCATTTGTTTGGCGATATATATTGCAATAAGTGCGGTCAAATTTTTCATTATTTTAGCGTATAAAAAAGAGCCACGATTTTGTGGCTCTTTGTTTTAAAGTTTAAGCCAGATTACCATTCGTAACCGACACCCGCACCCACAGTAAATTGACCGCGAGTATCTGCAGCACCGTTCACGTTGGTTGACCAGTGACCATTATCAGAGTTACGAGATGCTTTAATTGCAATTGCACTTTCACCGCGGTGATGAGCTACGCCGGTTGATACCATGCTCTTGCCATCTTTACGTGCAGATGGAGCAGAAGCGATTGCTGCAACGCCTGCGATACCTGCACGAGTTTTACGATCAACTTTATTTACTTTATTATCAACATAACGTTTGTTTGCCGCATCAGTTGGTGCTTTTGGATCCGCAACATTAGTGATGTTTTTATTACCTGCATTAATGCCGTTCTGATTGATCTGAACGCTTGAATTATTGACAGTGTAAGAATCCGCTTTGATGTCTTTTGTTGTGCTAACAGTATAGGTTCTCACTTGGTTAGCATCATCATAAGCTTCTTGTACATTAATATTGTCACCCGCTTTTACCTTTACATCCGTAGAGCGGGCTCTAATATTATCAATACGCGTTTTGTTTTTGCCGACTTGGTCTGCAATCATATAAAGTTGAGAACCGTTGATAGCGTCGGTGGAAGTAGCAGAAATTTCACCAGCACCTACGTTAATAATTTGGCGTGTATGTGGCGTAATGGTTACTGTACGGCCTGGGGTTGAGTGATCTGGCGGCGTGTAAGTTTCAGTTTTGTCTGAACCAACAGAAACAACAGCTACAGGCGTGTTACCTGCAAAACCATTATATGTAATACCGTTAACTGTTGCAGTATTTTCTTGTGTTGCTGAACGTGTAATAGTGCCAGAACCTAAGGCAACAGAGTTATCATCTTTTGCATAAGAGTCTTTGGATAAGGCTACGCTTTTTTCGCCTTTAGCATTAGCTGAATCGCCTAGTGCAGTAGACCATTTACCTGTAGATGTTGCTGATGCACCAATAGCAACAGCAGAGCCGCCTGTAACAGTTGAATCGTTACCAATCGCTACAGCTGAATCGCCAGAGGCTACAGAACCAGTACCTACAGCCAATGAGCTTGTACCACTAGCATTCGCTTGTGAACCATAAGCATTACTATTTTGACCACTTGCTTTTGCTGCTTGACCAATTGCAACAGTTTCGTTTGCTAATGCACTAGCAGCAGTACCAATTGCAGTTGCATTAGCTGAGCTTGCAGTTGCACCGAAGCCAATTACAGTTGCATTTGAAGTTGATGTGTCTGTAATTTTATTATCATTACCAGCAACAAAAACGTTTTTGCCAACGACTTCATTATTTAAACCAAATACGCTTGCTTTATTTGTGTTTTTATCCACAACAACATCTTTTTCTGGAGTGCCGATTGCACGCTGAGCACCTACTTTATTATGTGCACCATATCCAAGAGAATGATCGGCATAAACTTTGTTATTATCACCAACACTTTGGGTAAAATGACCATATGCATCATTCCCATCACCAATCGCATTTGCTTGTTCACCTTTTACCACATTTTGATTACCGATGGCAGAACTTGAACCCTGGCTTTCTTCAGCTTCAGCAGCAGAAATAGAATAGATTTGGTTTTGCTGACCAATAGCTGTATGTCCAGGACCTTTAACGTTAGTCGCTTCTATTGTTTTGTTTGCATTAACAGCGTCTTGTGTCGTGATATTCAGAATGTTTCCATCAGCAGCATTCGCTACAGCAACATTCACCCCAATAATTAATGCCGTGATAGCATTAAATTTAAAATTTTTCATAATGTCCTCGCTTGAGTTTCTTCTTTAATTACATAAATGTGATAAAAGAATTTCATTAGAGCAGTGTAAATATACATAAATACTATAATAGGACGCCTTGAAGAATGGATTAACTATATGATTTGTAATGTCTTATTAGAGATTGCAAATGTCATTTCTCTCTATTCAGTAAACGATTGCGTACCTAGGCAACGATTATAGATAGGTTTTTTTGTATAGAAAAGCAAATGAGTATGGTTATTTTGTAAAGAATTGTAAATTTTGTCTGAATATTGTTCGATTATTAGAAAATATATTTCCTTATTTAAGTTAAGGATATTTTAAATTTAAAAAGTGCGGTCAATTTGCAAGAAGATTTTCAAGATTGAGAAAAAATCCTGTATAATCTCAAAAATTTTTTGTTCAATTTTAAGCTTTTGTAACCGAATGATCGAAACTTCACAAACCATTCCTGAACTCGTCTCATGGGCGAAAGAGCGGGAATTTTCGTTAAATCTGCCAACAGAGCGTTTGGTGTTTTTATTGGCAATCGCCATCTATAACAACGAACGTTTGGACGGTGAAATGCTAGAAGCTGATTTAGTGGATATTTTCCGCCATACAGCCAATGCTTTTGACCAATCAACGGATGCGATTGCCACTCGTGCCAATAATGCTATCAATGAATTGGTGAAACAGCGTTTTCTTAATCGTTTCAGCAGTGAATTTACTGAAGGACTTTCCATTTATCGTCTCACCCCACTAGGTGTAGGCGTATCAGATTATTATATTCGTCAGCGTGAATTTTCTGCATTGCGTCTTTCTGTACAGCTCTCTATTGTGGCTGATGAAATTCAGCGTGCATCCGATGCAGCAGAAGAAGGTGCAACAAAAGGGGAGAGTGAGCACTTTTGGCGTCGGAATGTTTTTGCTCCGTTAAAATATTCTGTGGCAGAAATTTTCGATAGTATTGATTTATCACAACGTGTGATGGATGAAAATCAGCAAAGCATTAAAGAAGAAATTGCGAATTTACTTACCAAAGATTGGCAGGCAGCAATTTCTAGCTGTGAACGTTTATTAGATGAAACTTCAGGCAATTTACGTGAGTTACAAGACACCTTAAATGCCGCAGGTGATAAGTTACAGGCACAATTATTACGTATTCAAGATTGTGTGATAGGCCATGATGAGCTCTACTTTATTGAACAATTAATTACTGATTTGCAATCCAAGCTCGACCGTATTATTAGCTGGGGACAACAAGCCATTGATTTATGGATTGGTTATGACCGTCACGTGCATAAATTTATCCGTACCGCCATTGATATGGATAAAAACCGCGTATTCTCACAACGCTTACGTAATTCTATCCACAGCTATTTCGATCATCCTTGGTTCTTGTGGACTGCTCAAGCGGAACGTTTGGTCGATCTGCGTGATGAAGAAATGGTATTACGTGAAGATGATGCATTGGGTGAATTACCTGAAGAGTTGCAATATGAATCTTTGGCTGATTTACATGATCAAATCGTAGAGCATATGCAAGGCTTACTCATTCAGTACCGTGAAAATAATCGTCCAATTGATTTAAGTTTGGTCTTAAAAGAACAATTAGAAGCTTATCCGCTTTCACGTCATTTTGATGTGGCACGTATTATTGTGGATCAAGCAGTGCGTTTAGGTATGGCAAATGATGATTTAGCCGGTATTTATCCGCAATGGCAGGAAATTAACGATTACGGCGCAGAAGTGCAAGCGCATGTGATTGATAAATATTAATTCCGTGGCTTAACCAAAAACGAATTCATAAAATGAGAAATTAACCATGACAGATATTCAAGATGTAATTTCCCCGAAATTGGCAAATGCCATTGCAAATCCTATTTTCCCGGCAGTGGACAGCTTGTTGCGTTCAGGTCGCCATATCAGCACAGATCAATTAGATAATCATGCTTTTTTGATGGATTTTCAAAATGAGTTAGATGGCTTTTACCGCCGTTACAACGTGGAATTAATTCGTGCGCCGGAAGGCTTTTTCTATTTACGTCCGAAAGCGACGACGTTAATTGCCCGTTCAGTGCTTTCTGAATTAGAGATGTTGGTAGGAAAAGTGCTTTGCTATTTGTATTTAAGCCCAGAACGTTTGGCACAGCAAGGTATCTTCAGTACGCAAGAAGTCTATGATGAATTACTGAATTTAGCAGACGAAGGCAAATTATTGAAAGCCGTCAATCAACGTTCTAGCGGTTCAGATTTAGATAAGCAAAAATTATCTGAAAAAGTCCGTGCGGCGATCGGTCGTTTACGTCGTTTAGGCATGATCCATACCGTGGGTGAACAGCATAGCGGTAAATTTACTATTTCAGAATCAGTCTTCCGTTTTGGGGCTGAAGTGCGTTCTGGTGATGATCCACTCGAAGCGCAAGCTCGCTTAATTCGTGATGGGGAAGCAGCCACACCGCAATCTCTCGAATTGGAAAAACAAGCAAAAGCAGCAAGTCATGCTGATGGCCTTGATGATGAAGAAAGTGCGGTCGAAATTGATGAAGAATTTGATGATGCAGGAGAACAAGAATAATGTCTGATGTATTAGAACTTGAAAACGAAATCTATCAAGACGAACCTGAGCAATCAACCGAACAGGTTGAAGAAGAATTTATTGCTCCTGTATTAAACCAACATAATGGGGTAGAACGAGGTAAATTCCGTTCACTAACCTTAATTAACTGGAATGGTTTCTTTGCCCGTACCTTTGATTTGGATGAATTGGTAACCACACTTTCGGGTGGTAATGGTGCTGGTAAATCTACAACCATGGCGGGTTTTGTCACTGCATTAATTCCAGACTTAACCTTATTGCATTTCCGTAATACCACAGAAGCAGGCTCAACAGGCGGCTCTCGTGATAAAGGCTTACACGGTAAATTACGTCCAGGTGTGTGTTATGCAGTATTGGATACCATCAATTCCCGTCACCAACGAATTCTCGTAGGTGTGCGTCTGCAACAAATCGCAGGTCGTGATAAGAAAGTCGATTTAAAAACGTTCTCGATTCAAGGTGTAGAATTATCCTTAAATCCGACCGCACTTTTCACCGAAACAGTCGGTGAGCGTCAAGCACGTGTACTCAATTTAAATGAATTAAAAGACAAAATTGAAAATCTTGGTGCGCAATTTAAGCAATATCATTCCATCACCGATTATCACGGCATGATGTTTGATTTGGGTATTATTCCAAAACGCTTACGTAGTGCCTCAGACCGTAGCAAATTCTATAAATTAATCGAAGCTTCTTTATACGGTGGTATTTCCAGCGCTATTACCCGTTCTTTACGTGATTACTTATTGCCAGAAAACCTTGGTGTGCGCAAAGCCTTCCAAGATATGGAAAGTGCGTTACGTGAAAACCGCATGACCCTTGAAGCAATTAAAGTCACCCAATCTGACCGTGATTTATTCAAACATTTAATCACCGAAACCACTAATTATGTGGCATCAGATTATATGCGTAATGCCAATGAACGTCGTGGCAATATCGAAGCGGCTTTAGGTTTCCGTCGTGATTGGTATAAAGCAAAAGCTGAGCAAGAATTATCACAACATCGCTTAATTGACTTAAGCCGTGAAGCTGCAGAATTGGCAGAGAATGAGCGTACTTTAGAAGTAGATCACCAAAGTGCGGCTGACCACTTAAACTTGGTATTAAATGCATTACGTCATCAAGAAAAAGTATCGCGTTATCAAGAAGATGTAGCTGAGCTTACAGAAAAATTAGAAGAACAAAAAATGGTTGTGGAAACCGCAACCGAACAGCTTGAAGAAAGCCAAGCACAATTTGAGCAAACGGAACTTGAAATTGACCAAGTACGTGCGCAACTTGCGGATTATCAACAAGCATTAGATGCACAACAAACCCGAGCATTGCAATATCAACAAGCAATTGCTGCACTTGAAAAAGCGAAAACCTTATGTGGTTTAGCGGATTTAAGCGTGAAAAATGCGGAAGATTATCATGCGGAATTTGCGGCCCATGCAGAAAGTCTTACCGAGCAAGTGCTTGAGTTAGAACATAAAATGTCTATTTCTGAAGCGGCTAAATCACAATTTGATAAAGCCTATCAGTTAGTGTGCAAAATTGCTGGTGATATGCCACGTTCAAGTGCTTGGGAAAGCGCTAAAGAATTATTGCGTGAATATCCAACACAAAAAATTCAAGCACAACAAACCCCACAATTACGCGCAAAATTACATGAGTTAGAGCAGCGCTATGCTCAACAACAAAGTGCGGTTAAATTATTGGCTGATTTTAATCAACGTGCTGATTTATCTTTAGAAACTGCTGATGAACTCGAAGCATACCACGTTGAACAAGAAGAACTCATTGAAAGTTTGAATGAAGAACTTGCTGAGCAAGTAGAAAACCGTTCAACCTTGCGTCAAAAACGTGAAAGTTTGACCGCACTTTACGAAGAAAATGCTCGTAAAGCACCGGCTTGGTTAACTGCTCAAGCCGCTTTAGAACGTTTACAAGAGCAAAGTGGTGAAACCTTCGAGCATAGCCAAGATGTGATGCATTTTATGCAATCACAATTGGTGAAAGAACGTGAGCTGACTATTCAACGTGACAATTTAGAGAAACAACGTCAACAATTAGATGAGCAAATTTCTCGTTTAAGCCAACCAGATGGTTCTGAAGATGCTCGCTTGAATGTGCTTGCAGAACGCTTTGGCGGTGTATTGCTTTCTGAATTATATGATGATGTACCAATTGAAGATGCACCTTATTTCTCTGCACTTTATGGTCCTGCTCGTCATGCTATTGTTGTGCGTGATCTCAACACGGTACGCGAACAATTAGCTAATTTAGAAGACTGTCCAGACGATTTATATTTAATCGAAGGTGATCCAAATGCCTTTGATGACAGCGTACTTTCAGCCCAAGAGCTTGAGATGGGCGTGGTGGTGCAGGTTTCTGATCGTGAACTGCGTTATTCAAAATTCCCGCAAATTCCATTATTCGGCCGTGCTGCACGTGAAAAACATTTAGAAGAATTACAAGCTAAACGTGATGAAATTGCGGAAGAATACGCACAAATCGCCTTTGATGTACAAAAATGTCAACGTTTACACGAACACTTTAGTCAATTTGTTGGCTTACATCTAGCCCTTGCGTTCCAACCAAACCCAGAAGAGGTGATGGCGGAAATCAATCAAGAACGCAATGAAATTGATCGCGAGCTCAATCAATTCTCAAGCACAGAACAACAAATTCGCATTAAATTGGATAATGCCAAAGAAAAAATGCAATTGTTGAATAAGTTAATGCCGCAGCTTAACTTGCTTGCTGATGAAGAATTACTTGATCGCATTGAAGAATGTCGTGAACAATTAGACATTGCTGAGCAAGATGAAAGCTTTATTCGTCAACATGGCGTTGCGTTGTCACAATTAGAGCCGATTGCCAATACTTTACAAAGTGATCCAGAAAACTATGAGCGCTTAAAAGCTGATTTAACCCAAGCCATTGAACGCCAAAAACAAGTACAACAACGTGTATTTGCTTTAGCAGATGTGGTGCAACGTAAAAATCACTTCAGTTATGAAGATGCGGGGCAAGCAGAAACATCAGAACTTAATGAGCAACTTCGTCAACGTTTGGAACAATTGCAGACACAACGTGATACTCAACGTGAACAATTACGTCAAAAACAAAGTCAATTTGCACAATACAACCAAGTATTTATTCAATTGCAAAGTTCTTATGACAGTAAAAATCAATTGTTAAAAGAATTAATTGCTGAGATTGGTGAATTGGGTGTGCGTGCTGATGAAGGAGCAGAGGAACGTGCAAGAAATCGCCGTGATGAGTTGTATCAACAACTTTCAACTAGCCGTCAACGTCGTTCTTATGTCGAAAAACAACTAACGCTCATTGAAAGCGAAGCAGATAACTTAAATAAACGTATTCGCAAAGCTGAACGTGATTATAAAACCCAACGTGAATTGGTTGTAGCTGCGAAAGTCAGCTGGTGTGTGGTTCTGCGTTTATCTCGCAATTCTGATGTGGAAAAACGACTCAATCGCCGTGAGTTAGCTTATTTATCTGCTGATGAATTACGTTCAATGTCGGATAAAGCCTTAGGTGCGTTACGTACTGCGGTGGCTGATAATGAATATCTCCGCGATGCATTGCGTATTTCTGAAGACAGCCGTAAACCGGAAAATAAAGTTCGCTTCTTTATTGCCGTGTATCAACATCTTCGTGAACGTATCCGTCAGGATATTATTAAAACGGATGATCCGATTGATGCAATTGAGCAAATGGAAATTGAGCTTAATCGCTTAACAGAAGAATTGACTGGCCGTGAGAAAAAATTGGCGATCAGTTCTGAAAGTGTGGCGAATATTATGCGTAAAACCATTCAACGTGAACAAAATCGTATTCGCATGTTGAACCAAGGTCTACAAAATATTGCCTTCGGTCAAGTGAAATCTGTACGTTTAGTAGTCAATATTCGCGATACACATGCGATGTTGCTTGATGCGTTATCAGGTAAACAGGAAGAATATCAAGATTTATTTAGTGATAATCGTATTACCTTCTCTGAAGCCATTGCGAAACTTTATCAACGCATTAACCCGCATATTGATATGGGTCAACGCACAGCACAAACTATCGGTGAAGAATTATTGGATTACCGTAATTACCTTGAGCTAGAAGTTGAAGTATTCCGTGGTGCTGATGGCTGGTTACGTGCTGAAAGTGGTGCATTATCGACAGGTGAAGCGATCGGTACGGGTATGTCAATCCTATTAATGGTTGTACAAAGCTGGGAAGAGGAAAGCCGCCGTATTCGCGGTAAAGACATCGTGCCATGTCGCTTACTATTCTTAGATGAAGCAGCGCGTTTGGATGGTAAATCTATTTCCACCTTGTTCGAACTTTGCGAACGTTTGGATATGCAATTACTTATCGCAGCACCGGAAAATATTAGCCCTGAAAAAGGGACAACCTATAAACTGGTGCGT
>OIWS01002693.1_pt1 | contig 14065 bp, 15 predicted proteins | sample 1587611 | NCBI WGS metagenome assembly OIWS01 (sample SAMEA3888919, study PRJEB22519) | human gut metagenome | biome: human gut; feature: human-associated habitat; material: faeces | place: Denmark | collected 2010 | reverse complement strand
GACAATAAACCGCCCTGCCACGATACCTACTCCCGCCAAGCACATGCCGATGCCAATCAGCGGGTTATACTTATCCGAATCCAATCCCAACTTCACGAAGGGCGCATTCTCTATCGTCATGGTAAGCGGAGCATCCATGGTATGCTCACTTGTCAGCCGCAGCATCTGTGCCGCTACCGGGAAACACCCTTCCGGCACAACGCTTTCTTCCATCCAGATATCGGTTTCCAGTGGCAAGCCCAGCACCAGCAATTCCCCTGCTTCGTTCACCATGAGCTGTTCTTCCTGGCCTTCCTTGTCCAACACATATTTGCCGTCCTCCAGTTTTGTAAACTTCAATGTATTGAACAGCAACAATCCCTTGGTCTTAAAGGTAAAGCCCGCTCCGGGAAGCGGCGCATTGGTCTCCGCATGTACCTTGTACACGCGCAGCGCCGATGATGCGTTATAGATTACAGCGCGATACGGGTTGCTTTGTCCATGTTCCTCCGTAATAGATACCGGATAGAATGCCGCTGCAATAAATCCCACTGGTGCTTCCTCAAGCAGGGCATATTCCCCCGCTTTTAGATAGCGGATCTCCGCCTTGCCGCTGCCGTCTACCTGAAAACTATCCGCTCCGTCTTCGGCTGCAATCCAATATCCCTTTCCAGTGTCCTTGAGCTTGAGGAGATTGCCTTCGCCATCCTGCAACTGGAATCTCACATTCCCCAGCGGTGTATCGCCATAGCTGTTTTTCTTTTCGATCAACAAAGTAATAGGTTCATCCTGGATTTCCGTCTGACCAGTTACTTTGCCCGTTTCATCAATGGTAAAGGTGAAGGTTTCCGTGTTGATAGCCATCCCATCCGGACTGATGGTTTCCTGGAATGTAAAAGTACCAGCCGGCAGCTCATAGATGGTTAGCCCGTCCTGCCCTGTCACGCCCTCAAACACGATTTCGTCCTGCTCATTCCGTATTTCAATAGACGCGCCTGGAACCGGCTCTCCTGTGGCAATGTCCGTTTTCTTCAGGGTTACTTCCGTCGGTCGGTTCTCCAGCTCAAAGCGCAGCACATCCGGCGACTCATCCGTCAGCGTGAAGGTGATTTCCTCCGGGGAGAGCACAAAACCCGATGGACTTTTTACTTCCTTCAGGGTAAATTCCTGATACAGCGGAAGTTCATCGCTTTGTCCCCATCCCCGTTCATCTGTTACGATCTGCCCAACAGCCGTTCCTTCTTTGTCATAGATGTTGAATACCGCCCCTGCCAGCTCCCGGTTGGTATCATTGGCGTCGGCCTTTATCACTTCTACGCGCTTTTTCTCCATCGCATTGACAATGGGTTCCTGCTTACAACTATCATCAACGAATACTTCCTCCGTGTCGTTTTTACAGGTCAAATCAATGGCATAGATGATTTCGTTCTTCACATATCCCTGCTTGGGCACTTGCAATTCTTTGAGTTCATAATAACCCAAAGGCAGGTCTGCATTGGACACAGCTTTTCCTTCCGCATCCGTCGTAAGGATGTCTACCAACCCACCTGCCGGAATATCTCCAATCGCGTCCTTGGCATACAATCCGAACACGAAGCCTTCCCCATATCCTATCTGGAAGGAGCCGTTTTCAAATTCCTCAGCCAGCTTTGCGATTTCCACACGGGCTTTCTGCCGTTGGTTCCACAGCGTCACCGCTTCTACCACGATAGCCGTATGCTGATCCTTATACTTCAGCTCCACTACATGCTCTCTGGTATCGCGGACAAAGCCTGGCTTCCCGTTCTTTTCTACTAATTTGTAGCGGCCTAAATACAAGCCTTCCGCCTTAGCCGTTCCACTGCTTCCGGTGGTGATTTCCGTCACCTTGTCGCCTTCCCTATAATACACCGTGCCATCCGGCGTACCGATGTTCTCCATGGCATAGACCTCATAGGTCACGCCTTCCAGCCCTTTTTCCTCATATACCGGCACATACAGCGTGCCATATTCCGTCTCTTTGGTTGCAGCGCCGCAAAGCACTTCTCCCTTTTTCTCGATTTGAATTGTACCCTTTGCCACTTCGTCAGGGAATTCCACTACGACAGTTTGGCCATCCTGGGTTTCTTCCCCGCTGATGGTAAACTGGAGCGGTTCCTCCTGCAGCAGGTAGGGTGCCTGGGCATTCAATTCAAATAGCCGGTAATTGCCCTTGACCAATTTGCCCGGTAAATACAGCGTCCCGCTCTCATCGGTACGAAATGTATCCACCACCTGGGGTTGGGGATACAGTACCTCAAAGGAAACCGGATTTCCCTTTTCGTCCTCGATGCGAAAAGTAAAGCCGGACAGCGGCACGGTATTACCCGTTTGGGCGTCTACCTTGACCAACCGGACTTTCATCTCTACCGCTTTGTTTTCCAGAAGGTACGAGTACACCTGCTCGTCCTGGGTAATGTCCACCTCAAAAGGTTCTATCAATTTATATCCTTCATTTGCCTCGCTTTTTAGCTCAGTTACCACATAACGGCCATAGGGCAGCTCCTTGGAAATACAGCTTCCATCCGACAGCGTTGTGACAGTATCAACGATTTCCCCGGAGGACTTCAGCTTGATCTCAAACTGCACGCCTTCCAGCGCTGGTTTTTTGTCTGGGTTCTCCGGGCTTCCCGCGCCCAGTTCCCGATTTCCAAACTTCACCAGCCGGATTCGTCCCTTGATGACTTCATCTTCCACCGTAGCGCCTACTGCTGTTACTTCCACTTCCTGGCCACCGTATTCGATTTCCACCGTGATGGGGTCGGCTTTCCGGTATCCCTCCGGACTTTCCACTTCCACGATTTGAAAAATACCCAGGGGCAGGGGTTTGGAGCGCACAACACGGGTTCCCGTTGCCGTCAGGGTGTCCACCACAGTTCCCTCAGCGTCCCGGATCTCGTATCTAGCGCCATACAGGCTTGCGTCACCCTGGGGTACGCTGCCCGTCTCCTTGTCCACCTTTGTGATGCTGATGACGCCTAGCTGCGGCATATTGGCGATTTCGGCTTCATCATAGACCACGGGAATTGTCTGCCCTGCATAGGTGAGCGTCACAGGGTATTCCTCTTTGTTGCGCACAAAACCATAGCTGGCTGCTCGTTCTTTGACGACATAGGAGCCCAGCTTGATTGGCTCGGACGTTCCCATACCCGAGGCGTCCACAGTGATGCTGGTTACTACTTTTTCTCCGTCGTATACATCGAACACGCTGCCCGCCAGCGAGTAATCCCCGTTTTCAGGGTCTCCATTGGTTTTGGTGATGCGAATTCGTCCCTTTGCCTCCTGATTGGTCAGGTTTACCTCTACAGTTTCTGCCACGGGTACCACGACCGTATGCACGGTTTCATCAATCAGATAGGGTGCCACAGCCGATATTTCCTTCAGGTAATAGGTGTTCGGCTCCAAATCTCCACTTTGGGCAACGCCGTTGGATGTGGTCAATGTTGTAACAAGATTTTTGCATGCTTGATCCGTATACAGGCCAAACTTCACGCCATCAATTAGCGCGTCGTCCGTTCCCTTCTTTATCAGCTTGATTTTCCCATACTTCGGGGTATTCATTGTCATGGAAGCAGAAGCTACGCTGGCCTGTCCGGGAAGTTTGGCAATGACTCGCTGATAGCTGCTGTTATTGGGTGCGTACAGGAACACGTTTGCAGTGGATCGGCTATCCTTTCCCGTGGCATTGAGTTTGATGCTCTTATTTCCATTCCCGCTCTGCGGTACCTTAATGGTCAGCCGGTCGCCGGAATTTCCTGTATGGCCTTCCACGATTGTGCCAGCAGGCAAACCGCTCTGGTCCAGGGAATATCCGCCGTTACAGTTCGTCAGCGTAACGGTCGTTGTACCTACAAAATATGTGCCGGACTTTGTCATCTGCAGAGTCGATGGCGAAAAGGACACGGCATGATTGAGGAATTGCTGGTTCCTTGCGTACCCTAACAGTTCGTCTGCCCAATCCAGCATATGCTGGTAACTTCCTCCTCTGATTGCACTGGGGCGTGTTACGCGGTTGGTAAAGTTCCAGAATGCTGGGTCGCCTTCTTCGCTGAGCCAAAAACGGATCGCGTTAGCCGTGGCATATCGGGCTTGTTCCTCCGTCATATTGCCGGGCGTTACGCTGGGATACCCGCGCTCCAGGATGATTTTGATGCCGTTGATCGTGCGGGTAGAATAATAGTCTTCCAGCCGTGCCTCATGGTATAGGGTGTTATTCGGGTTATCGTTTTTGTGCTGCAGACAGTATGCAATTGCATCCGTTTCCGATACCCAGTGCTTTGGTGTTGACAATCCTTCCCATGTGCCCGAGCCTGATAAATATGTGAAATACTCCGGTGGATCCTGCGACTTGATATGCACATCCCCTGCGGCAAATGCGGTACCTGCCGGCAAAACGGAACACAGTGTGAGCAGGGTAAGCAGCAATGCCAATACGCGTCTACTCTTTTTGCCTTTTTTCATATCGTTCTTTTCCTCCCTCCCGAATAGGAAAAGGAGCGCTTCTCAGCGCCCCTTTTCCATCGCTTTCTTTATTTGTTTTTTCATAAATTCTTTATGTCTTTGTTCCGCTGCCGCGTCTTCCAGGCACATCTGAAGTTCTTCATTGTACCTGCTTCTATCTCCCTCCACCCATTTTTTATAACAGGCGTCAATTGGATTTTTCAAACGGGCGAGAGCTTCCAGGTCTTCCGGCTCAAATTCCCCTCCTTCGACGATCATAAAATAGATGTCTTCTTTTACACAGATTTCACTGGCTCGAAGAATGATCTCAGTCGCCGGAAGGCGTTTCATTCTCTCCAGATAGACATTATTCTCTTCGATTGCATGCTGGCAAAGGCGTTCATGCAATCGTTCCTCTCTATCCATCGCGTGGTTCCTCCTTTTGTGTAAAAAATGGCCTCGTTCGCTTGATAGCTACCGAGGCTTGTTTCTGTCGCTCTTTGCTTTTTTTCTTCCCATGTTCACACGGCGCAATCTGTCTTCCGCCGCCATGAGATCTCTATGCGTATCCTTTAGGGATTCAAATAATCCCTGTGTTTGGAGTCCATGTTGGCAATATCCTTCTACCATCCTGCCGAAATATTCCGCTGAGGGCAGCGCGTGGTGCATCGCTGCAATTCTATCCGGTATATACGCCATCACCATATATTCTTGGCCATATTTTCCTCTTACCATGACTTCCTGTTTTTCATATATGCCGTCCTGATACCCTTTCTTCCAATCCATCGCCTTTTCCATTTCCAAGGACAGCGCCCATATCATTCCTTGGACTTTTCTGCCTTTGCAGGGAACAAGCGTCGCCACATCGCCGCAAAATCCAAGCCGGTAATCTGTCAATTCTCCCTGCCCTACGATTCGTGCGCCCAACCCCATATGGCGTCGATGGACATCCGCGTCAAATACAAAATACAGCGTTTCTTTACTCATCGTTCTTTTCCTTTTTGCCGGGCCTTTTTCATCTGCACTACTTCAGCCCATGTCTCTTTCAAGGCGCCAAACAAGCTGTCCGTTTCGATCTTATTCTGCATGTATCCATCGTAAATGCCTTTAAAATATCCTTCTCTTGGCAAACTGGGTTGTTTTTCATACTTGCTGTCCATCACATACACCATCGTTGTGATTTCCCTGTTTTCTTTGTCACGGACGACGATATCCTCTTTATGATATAAATGGGGATATCCTTCGTAATAGTCCAGTGCCCGTTCACATGCCGGCGTTAATTTCCACAACAGTCCTTCCACTTTTCTCCCTTCGCAGGGAAGAATGGTGGCAACGCCGCTTCCCCGAAATGTCAGACGGTACCCATCCAACGTCACAGGTCCTACCACTTTGGCATTGGGACATCGGTGTTTCATCTGCTTCAGATTGATATTGGATCCGTAGGCAAAGTACAATCGTTCTTCCATTATTCCACCACCTCCAAAATCTCTAAAGCTTGTATGGCGTCCAGCGCTTTCAGGACGGCCAATGCTTTGTCCTCCAGGCTTCCTTCCGGCAATGGACAGCAGATTTCCGTCATGCGTTCAAAGTTATCCTTTACATAACAGATATACTTGTCCATATCGTCGAACACATCAAAAGAATAGGCGCGCATCTGCTCCATGATCTGCAGCGGGGTTCCTTCAAACACCTCTTCTTCGATTCGTATCTTCATCCCATCACCTCTCTATGTTTCTTGGTCGTTGATTGCAGGCATAACTGCTTCTTTCATAGCGCCAGGAGGGATCTCCATCCAGGTGCTTGAGCAAATGTTTACGAACAGCCTTGAATTCTTCCCCATTGAGTCCCAGCCGGATCAGCCAGGTGCGAAAGGTAAATTTTTCGTTGTCACTCTGTGTTTTTCTTAGCACTGTGCCGCGCTGGACAATGGCCTGGGCTGACATTGCCAGGCACAAGGTCACATATGCTCTCACTTCCCCCGCATGCAGTGTGGAATTAAACATGCGGAATTCCACTGTCCCGCGGTAAAACATCGAATGCAGGTTCAAAGCGTAATAACGTGTATGATGGTAGTGAGTCCTTCGTGTCATGCAAGTTCTATTACTCCCATACCAGATATGCTCCAATTGCGTCAAATCCGTCGTTTCTGACGACGAGAGCCGCCGGGCACGTTGGAGCATAGGTTCCCGTACTTTTTGGCAAAACTCCCTTGCTCTGGCCTCATTGACCTGCAAGGCATGAAATAGAATGTCTTCTTTGGCATACATAATGCTCAACAGGTTTTTCAGGCTTTTCTGCGTATGGTTTGCTCCATCAATATGGACATGGATGCCGCAGCTCTCATTGACAAATCCTCCGGCCTTACGCATACAGCGTATGGCGCTTTGCAGTTTTTCCATCTCCTCATATGTGAGTTTGGGGGTTACCAGCTCTACCTTGTATGTTCCGTCCACCACAACAACGCGCCTGCCCTCCTGCCTTTTTTGTGGCGTGATACTGGCGTCATTCATGGTTTTCCATTCTTTCCCTTCCGGGTCTTTCACGGTATATGCATCGTAGCTGCCCCCGATATATCTGCTTGTTGTCCCAAATAGCTCTGCCAAGGCGTCTGCCGCTTGTTTTCGGGTGATCCCGGTCAGTTCGATTTCTACTCCATAGCATTGTTCCTTGAGGATGCTATCACCTTCTTTCACAAAAAAGACCGGAATTTTATGCTTCCAGCCTTCTGGAGCTTACCGTTCCGGTTCTTTTCTCCGTTTTTTTCCGTATCTCCAAGCTCCATTTCCCTCCAATGGTTTTGTTAAAACCATCCTGGACTCTTCAAATTCTTCTCCAATCATTCCCAATCTTACCAGCAGTGTGCGCATGGCAAACCTTTCATTTTCCACCGGCTTTGCTTCTTGAAACATGGCGCTCCGTTGGGTTATGGACAGCGCAGAGATGCCCAGGCTCAAATCAATATACGCCTGTACTGTTTCCGGCTGTAAGGCCGCCCGAAACATTTTGAACTCGATCATGCCACTATGAAACAATGCATGTAAATTGAGAGCATGTTCCTGCGTCCAGCTTCCCGTATTCTTACTCTCATTTTTCCCTTCATACCACAGTTCCTCCAGCTTGCTCAAATCTTTGGTTTCCTCACAGTCCAGTTTGCGAATTTGCTCCAGCATCGGCCGGCGCACCCTGGCACGCTCTGCCTCTTCCATGTCAAGTGCTTTCAACAGGAATGGTTCCCTGGCATACATAAAGGTCAGCAGGTTTTTCAAACTTTGACGGTTGTGTTCTTTTCCATCCACATAGCAGCTGAGATAGCAGGTGGAATTGGTTTGCACTCCTGTTTTTTGAAGTGCTATGAGGACATGCTTCCATATTTTCCTTTCCTCATACGCCAGTTTGGGACTCAGCAACCTCGCACGGTAGGCTGGCTCCCCACAAGGTTCTTTTCCCTTGCTCCCAGCTATATTCCCATTGTCGCCAACACGCCACACTCTGCCCTTCGTGTCTTTGGCTCCCCAGGCATGGTCTTTCCCGCTCAAATATATCGTTTGTGTTTTAAATAGCTTTGCGAGTGTCTCTGCTATCTCCTTGCGCGTCCGTCCGGTCATATCGATCCCGACGGCAAAATCTTGTTCTTTAATTTCGATCTTTATCACCTCCAAAAATATTAAGGGGAGAAAACTCTCATTTGCGTTTTCTCCCTTGCAATCTTTAGCAATTAATCCTCATATTTTTTCACTGTTTGATTTACCGATCTGTCTTCTTCTATCATCGCTTTTAAACGGATTCCAATGGCATGCACCACATTAACCGTAACGCTGTTTCCCGCCTGCTTATATATCTGGCTGTCCGAGTTTACGGCCAGGGCACGGCCGATCTGCGCTTCATCAAATCCCTGCAGGCGCAGGCACTCTCTCGGCGTCAGCCGGCGAATCCGTCCCCTGTAGTCATCTCGGTGCAGTATAGACGGGTTGTTTCGGATTGAAAACGAATCCGCTCAGGCGGCCTCTTGTTCCATCACTCCAGACAATTCGCCTTTTCGGTGGCTCATCCCTGCTTTGAAATAGTCTGCGGTTAAACACCGGCATGTGTCCGTGATCTTGGAGTTTCCCAGCGTCATGTCCACAAAGACGGCGTTTTGTCGCTGGTTTCGGTTCAATCCCCGGTAATCCGAGGCATTGAGCGCATACGCCTGGTCAATCTGTCCGGTAACCCCTTCTTTTCTACTGATTCCAACAGTATATAGCCCAGTCCTGCCGCCAATACCTCCTCCTTCTGCCATCAAGGTTTGGGAGAGTCCCCGGCTGTCGTAGACGCGCCTTCCCTGTTTGCCTCCAATGATTTGTATAAGAGCCGCTCGGTTTGTTTCTGTGAAAGGTGGTATTTTTCCGGCACATTCTCCTCCAAGATATCCAACAAAGTACACCCGACGCCGGGATTGAGGGACTCCGAAATCCTTGCTGTTAAGCACCTGCCATTCGACATGATACCCCAGGTCCGAAAGCGTGGCGAGGATGGCTGCAAGCGTCCTGCCTTGGTCATGCGATAACAATCCTGGAACGTTTTCAAAGAGAAAATTTGGAGGCCGTCTGGATTCAAGTATGCGGGCAAGTTCAAAAAACAACATTCCCCGAGGATCCGCAAATCCTTTTCGCTGTCCAGCCAGGCTAAAGCTCTGGCAGGGAAATCCTCCGCAGAGCAGGTCAAAGTCCGGTAGCGTCTCGGGTTCAATTTCTCTGGCGTCTTCACAAAACCATTCTCCTTTCTTTGGATGATGTATTGCTTCGTAACTCCGGTTTGCGTGGGCGTCGATCTCACAATGCCCCACGCATTCAAAACCACCTGCCCGTTCCAATCCGGCTCGGAAGCCTCCGATACCTGCAAACATGTCTAAAAATCGAATCAAACCAACCGCTCCTTTCGGATGAATTTGGCCTGTTTCTCCCTATGTTTGCTTTCCATTTCGTTTCCCCTATAACGATGCAAGAAAATCCAATACATTTTCCTCTATCTCTTCCGGCTCTTTTTTAGTAGCTGCCTTCTCTTCATGCAATGCCCGTTTGACGCTTTTGTAGATCGTATCCTCCAACTTCTCCTGTTCCTGCCAGGCAAGCAGCATTTCACAGATGCGCTCCGTTCGTTTACCTTTGGGTATCGCCTGTATCAATTCCCACACTTGCCGTTGTATTTCATTTTCAAGCGACAGGCGCAGTCCGATCCGCTTTATTTCACACATGGCCACTGTGTCGCCGCTGTTGGGCGCAAATCCGCTCATACCCTCTGGCATTGGCCTGTGTGTCCTCCAAAATAATAGCGCGGCACAAGGCGTTTTTGGGGCTTATGTGGTGTTTGATCAGCCCAGCGCCTCCGCCCAGGAAAATCACGGGCATGGCGGTTATATCAAATCCACATTCCATGATAGCGGATAGTAGTTGAGCAGTATAATGTTCCCCATACTCCAACACGATGTTTTTCGCTTTGTCCGGCAAGCTGCACGGTTCATCTTGCAGTACCGCTTCCACCTGTGCTACCGTGAGCGATAGTCCCATGCTCCTCCTTACCTGTTCCAAAATCTCGTCCATACACCGTATCATACCCAGCTCCAAACTACGGCAAGTAGCTGCATTGGGAATATAGTTGTCCAGCCGCATGAGTTCCATCGTCCATCCCCCGATATCTGCCAACACTATAGACGGCTCTCCTTTAAGCAGTTCCATGTTATCCAATATAGCGGCATATCCCTGGGGATATAGCTGTACATCCGATATTGTAATCTCGTATGGTTCTCCTTCAAAAGAAAAGTATTCTGTTTTTTTACGAAGCAGATATTGTTTGAACCGTTCTTTTTCCCTTCCAAAGCTGGCAAGAGGCAATCCAGCGGCCAGAATGATCTCTTCTTGCCGCTTATCCGTTCGATAACGCACCTCTTTGGCCAGTGCCGCAAGGGTGAGTAGATAATAATTGTCATTGACCGTCTTATCCCGCAAGAGCGGTTGCCGTCCACTCCCGCACACATAATATTTTCCGTTATAAAGCAAAGTGTTTTGCAGGGTATACGGCTCGTGTTCTCCATAATCTACCACGCCGGAAGGAAATACATAGTGGGTCGTTTTCATAGCGGCATAGCCATGGTCTACGCCGATAATTTCCATAAATGCTCACCTCTCTCTGGTCTTTTCAGGTACAGCCGGTTTTGTATTCAAATGCTGGATCTCCTTTTTATCTGACTGTACAATGAAATCCATATCAAAGAAATGTTTCTTTACCTTCTCGCTAAAATGATAATTTTTTGCAATCTCTTCAGGTGTTCCATGATTTTCTATATAACTATTGGAACTGCCCCAATGTCTCATCGTAAATTCGTTTGTTTCTGGATTGTAGCTATGAAATTCCAACGAGGCTGCTGGATTTCTCAGACAGGTTCCCACATAGGATTGATAGTGTTTCTTTCTTTTTTCCGTTTCTGCCTTTTCCATAAAAGCACAGGCACTTTCTACTGCTATTTCCGTTAAACCCTCCCAATCGCGCACACCAAACTCGGTGTCCTCTATATATTTCAATATTTCTTGGAATGGATGTTTCAGCGCAGCCAGTTGTACGATCTCATAAACATCCGACGAAAGAGTTTTTATCGCCCTATGTGTCGCATGTGCCTCAGCGATATTTTTTACATTGCGTAAAAGTTCCTTTCGATTCAACTGTCTGAATTCTTCTAATGCCTGATGGTATTCGAGATCTATCGTTTCTAAACACTTCTGTTGCAGCCTTTCTACAATTTGCTGCGCCGTGTTTTCCCGATGCGCGCAAGAATGATATGCCGTTTTGATCCCGTCCCTTACAACGATTGTATAATGCTCCGCACGGTATAAAATCCGGCACGTTGCCTTTACAAGCTGTTTGAGAGGATATTTATGCCTCGATAGAAGGTTTACTTCTTCTTGCGTAAACACATGTTTCCAAAGATATTTTCCATTTTTTTGCAAGGCGTCAATCCAGACCGCATTCTCTATGATATCCTCCTTGGAATATGCTTCCATTTGTTTTATACATGCATCGTATTCTTGCTTTAGCCTTTCCACCAATGCGTTTGCTTTTTTTCTTCCCCGCTGGGAGTTGTAATTTGGAATATCATATGAGCTCTCTTTCCATGCTATATTTCTAAATAACGGCGGTTTTTGAGCCCGTCTCGGTATTCCTTTGCATCAATCTGCCGCGATAGATAGCGAATGCGCCACAGTACCTTGGCCGCCGTCGCCTTGATACCCACTGCGCGCTTGGTCAAGCTGTCATGGGTTACGGACAGTTTATCAAGGTTATCTGCCTTGGAAATCAACGCATATTCCACATCTCCGTCCTGCTGCTCTATGGCCAACACTTCCCGATCCCCATGCTTGTCTCGAATACCGGCTACCAGCCGTTGTGCCGTGCGGTTGAGATCCCGCTCCATCAGCGTCTTGGCGTCGGTTGGCTCTCCATATAACAAAAGCAGGCGCACGATCTCCGACCGTCTCACGCCTGCTTTGCGTTTAAGTTTTCGCTCAATCCTCTCCTTCACTTCCTTCGGGATCCTCACCGTCTACCACCTCCAATCCTCCGCACCGTTCCATGACCTGGCGCAATTCCTGTAGCTTCTCAATCGCCCGGTCTACTTTCCATAGCATGTCCGCCATATTTTCGGCAGTAATATCCGCATATGCCATCCAGATCCGTACATTGTCCAGCGTTGGTTCCATTTCCATCGGCTTTTGCATTGCATTGACGATTGTCTTTGCGATAGACGCCTGAGAATCAATCTTCCGGGCGGTTTTACTATATTCCGCTTTTGCCAGCGCCTGTTCTGCCGCCGTTTCCTGCTCTCCTTCCGGTAGCCCTTTCACTTCCCGTGTAATTTCATATCCCTTGTTGACTGACACTTTGCCTTGATTCAACGCTTTTTTGACGGCTTCCGGTCCATGCTCGTCGATCTGCATAATTTTCCCCATGGTCCGTTCACCAATTCCAACTGCTTTGGCCAATTCTTCCCGTGTATCCACACGACCTTCCGGCAATGTTGCCGAAAGGTCGGTGCGTGTACCCTGGTTTTCCCCTGCACGCTGTTCAATAGCCGGTTTCAACTTCAACGCAATCTTTCCCAATTCCCATACCGTCAGGTTTCTCCGGGATTTCTGGGTATCCAGCGCCCATTGCTGCGCTTCCAGGACATCTGCAAAAGAAAACACGGCCATCTCGTATGGAAGACCGTGCTCCTTGCAGATACGATAGCGGTGATGCCCATCTACAATTTCCAAATCCTCATTGACAATGATGGGGCTATAACATCCGTTTTGCAAAATATCCGCTTCCAGCATTGCCATCTGCTCTTCTGGCAAAGGCGGAAGCAATTCAGCAAACGCAGGGCTAACAGTTGGGCTTTTCTCTTCTGAAGAGTAGCGCACCTGTGTATTTTTCATGCTTTACACCTCTTAAATCTCAAGGTCCAATTCTGCTAAATCGCCCAATTCAATCTCTACATCCTCTTCCTTTTTTCGCGGAGAAAGGAATTCGACTTCATTGGCTTTGATTAGAAATCCGGTTTGCGTTCCTCCATTGCGCTCCACTACTACTGTTTCAAAGTCGCCGCTTGCTGCCAGTTTACAGCCTTTCTTCGCATGCTCAGCACAGATTTCCGCCAAATGTCCGCGCACTTTGATAGAAACAAAGTCTGTCAATTTGTTTCCATTCCGATCCTTATACTTCCGGTCGGATGCAATACGAAGAATACAGGACGGCATGCCCGTATTCTCATTTTTCTTCAGCTCTACATCATTGGTCAGGTTGCCGATTGCAGTGATTTTCAACATATTCTTGTTCTCCTTTTTATCTTTCTTTGTCTTTGTGTTTTTTTAGGTACTTTGGCCTTTTGTTCATCGTATTTTCCTTCGTTTCTATCTTGTAGCCCCGTTTGATATACTCCACATGTTTGTCCAATTTTTCCCTATCATAGATACAAAATGGAATATCCATCCTGTTCAGATAGTCCCACATCCATCGATCCAGAGCTTTGCTCTGTTCTTCATTATGGATGCGTCCCTCTTGCTCAAACTGTCCTTTTCGCATGACAAAGATGCTATGGCTTGGTATGCTTTTATGTGCTTTTAGACCCTCCAATTCCAACGACGGATCCCGGTTTTTTCGATAGAACACCGAGAGCAGCACCGGCGAATCCGTTACAATGACCTCTACCTTCCCTACCAGCCGTTCGATACGCCGTTGCTGTTCTTTTAAAATCGCCCTTTGATGCTCCGCGCTGCCGTCCAGCAAATCCAGCCTGCCGTCCCATACCAGTTCCTTGGCATATTCCGGTACATACTCGGTCACAACGCCCTGTTTTTTTAATTCTGCAGCCAACTCCCAGGCCGCAGTCGTTTTGCCCGCGCCTGGTCCGCCATACAGGTTGACAACCATTGTGGGGATTTTCTCCACTCTCTCACCTCCTTTCCGGGAAAACAAAAAGCGCCGGTACCTGTTTTTACAGATACCGGCGCTTATATTCGCTCTTTATTTTATTCTTGGCTGATCTCTATTTGTTCTTTTATGAAATCCTCCAACCACTCGGCGTTTGGAATTCTTGTGACCTGGTTGAGGTATGCTT
>OIWS01002679.1_pt1 | contig 14144 bp, 12 predicted proteins | sample 1587611 | NCBI WGS metagenome assembly OIWS01 (sample SAMEA3888919, study PRJEB22519) | human gut metagenome | biome: human gut; feature: human-associated habitat; material: faeces | place: Denmark | collected 2010 | reverse complement strand
CAATTCCACCACGGGCGCAGATAGGAACGGCAGAAATCTGCCGCTATTTTGCGGTCCTCTGATTTTGACTCGGTGAGGAAACCGAGGCGGAGCGTAACGCTTGACCCGCGTTTATAAAAACAGGCGAGCCTGCTTTTACTGGGTTTACACAGGGGCGCGGCTGGAATTATCCAAATGCCTTCCAAAACGCGTCCGGCGGCTGCGCCTGCGGAAGACGGCTCTGCACGAGCTTCGAAAAAGCAGCGTTGCAGACGATGACCCACGCCCAGCCGTCAAATAGAATCAGCTCGAGCCTTGTCAGGGGCGTCTGGAAGCGGTAGTCCGGCGCGCAGAAATCCACATCCCAGACGGGCTCATACAAGTTCACGTCTTCCTCGCGCGTCCCGAGCGGAACTGCCGACAGCACCGCGCCATCCAGAAACCAGACGTATCCCGCACTGAGGTGCTCCGTGAGCTCTCAGCCGGACATCAGAAGCCCGGTCCACTGCCAGCGTTTACAAACCGCTTCCGGACAATTTTTCCCGTACCACATGCTGTGATCGGTAATGACCCAGTCATACTGCGCCTGCAAATTGCCGAGCGCGGAGAAAATATCCAGAAGATCGTTTGGAAGGATCTTTCGGTTCAGCATCCAAACGTCCATATGATCTTCTCCCATCGCCGCGTATCTTTTTGGATTTTACCACACGGCGGTTTTGTTTGTCAATTGCGCACGTGGTTTTTCTTTACGGACGTACAATTGCTTTTCCGGGCGGAACGTGCTAAGATATACTATCAGATTACAGGAAAAATAGGAGTCTTGCTATGAAAATTGTGATTGTCGGCGACGGCAAGATCGGAAGCACGCTCGCCGAGCAGCTCTCGCGCGAGGGGCATGAGATAACGATCATTGACCGCAGCGGCGAGCCCTTGCAGCAGACGAGCGAGGACTTGGATATTCTGTGCGTCGAGGGAAACGGCGCGACATATGCCACGCAGATGGAAGCAGGCGTGGATTCTGCCGACCTTCTCATCGCGGTGACGATGTCGGACGAGCTGAACCTTCTTTGCTGCCTCGTCGCAAAGAAAATCGGCGCGCGGCACACAATCGCCCGCGTCCGGAACCCGGAGTATAGCGGCGAACTCTCGCTCATCTCGGACGATCTGGGGCTGAGCCTTTCTGTGAACCCCGAGCTTCTGTGCGCAACAGAGATCGCTCGGACGCTTCGTATCCCGTCGGCTATCAAAACAGATACGTTTGCCAACGGGCATGTGGAACTTTTAAAGGTGCAGATCCCGCAGGACTCCCTTATCGCGGGCAAGACGCTCATGGAGCTTCCGAGCCTCGTGAAGGCCAAGATTCTGATCTGCGCGGTTGAGCGCGGCGAGCAGGAGGTCTATATTCCCTCGGGCTCGTTCCGGCTGGAGGCGGGCGACCGCATCTCGTTCGTTGCGTCCATCCGCGACGCGCAGGCGTTTTTCCACCAGATCAAGCTCGCCTCGTCGCGCGTGCGGACAGTCCTGATCGTCGGCGGCGGGCACATTGCGTATTATCTTGCCAAGCAGCTGACGGACCTCGGCGTGGGCGTCAAAATCACGGAGGTCAACTATGAGCGGTGCTTGCAGCTCTCGTCGCTTCTTCCCAAGGCCGAGATTCTGCATGGCGACGGCACAAACGAAGGCTTCCTGCGCGAGTGCGGCGTTGCCCAGACGGACGCGTTCGCCGCGCTCACGGGTATCGACGAGGAAAATGTTTTGATGGGACTCTATGTGCGCAAAACTTTCCCGAAGGTCAAGGTCATCACGAAAATTAACCGCTATTCCTTCCAGTCGATCATCGAGACGATGGACTTGGGAAGCGTCTTTAATCCCCGGTTCAGCACGTCGAACGTCATCTGCCGGTACGCAAGGTCCATGCAGAACTCGCTGGGCTCGAACGTCGAGACACTCTACAAGCTCGTCGGCGGCAAGGCAGAAGCCCTGGAATTCCGCGTGGCCGAAGGCTCCGCCGTCTGCGGAATTCCGCTGCAAACGCTCCGGCTCCGGCAGAACCTTCTCATCGGCTGCATCAACCGCGCCGGAAAAATCCTCATCCCCAGCGGCCAGGATACGATTGAGCCGGGCGACACGGTCGTCGTTGTGACAAGCGTTACGGGGCTCAATGAGCTCGACGACATTCTCGAAAAGCGCAGAGGGTAAGCCATGAACAAGCGGATGATTCTTTACATTCAGGGCGCGATTCTGCTCATTGAATCGGCCATCATGGTGCTTCCCATTGCGACGGCGCTCATCTACCGGGAGACTTCTGGCGTCTGGTTTTTCTACACGGCGCTGGCGGCGGCGATTTGCGGCTTTGCGGCCATGAAGCTATCTAAGCCGCGGACGAAAACGATCTACGCAAAAGAGGGCCTCATTACCGTGGCGCTGGGCTGGATCGTGCTGTCCTTAGTTGGTGCGCTGCCGTTTACGCTCTCGGGCGAAATTCCGTTTTACCTGGACGCGGTGTTCGAGATGATCTCCGGCTTTACAACGACGGGCTCGAGCATCCTGCCGAACGTCGAGGCGCTCAGCCGCTGCATGCTCCTCTGGCGCAGCTTTTCGCACTGGCTGGGCGGCATGGGCATTCTGGTATTTATGTTGGCCATCGTCAAAATGGAAGGCGGGCAGGGCATCCATCTCCTGCGCGCCGAGAGCCCGGGGCCGACGGTCGGCAAGATGGTCCCGAGAATGGTCGACTCGTCGAAAATCCTGTATACGATCTACTTTGCGCTCACGCTCGTACAGGTGGTATTTTACCTGGCTGGCGGCATGCCGCTTTTTGACTCGCTCTGCAACGCGTTTGCAACGGCCGGCACGGGCGGCTTTTCCATCAAGGCAGACTCGTTCGCAAGCTACAGCATGTATGCCCAGACGGTCACGACGGTCTTCATGGCGCTGTTCGGCGTGAACTTCTCGATCTACTTCTTCCTGCTGCAAAAGAAGTTTGACCTCGCGTTCAAGAATACCGAGCTCCGCTGGTACGTGGGTATTATCCTTTTCTCCATCGCGATGATCACGGCGAACATTCTGCCGATGTACCCGGACTTCCACGCGGCCATCCATCACGCGGCGTTCTCCGTCTCGTCCGTCATCACGACTACCGGCTTCGGCACGGAAAACTTTGACCTCTGGCCAGAGTTTTCGCGCGTGATTCTGGTGTTCCTCATGATCGTAGGCGCGTCGGCAGGCTCGACAGGCGGTGGCCTGAAGGTCTCGCGGCTGGTGATTCTCGTTCGCGCGGCGCAGGTGGAGGTGCGCAGACTCATCCGCCCGCGCACGGTCAAGGTCATGCGCATCGACGGCAAGCCCGTAGGGCAGGATACGGTGCGCGCGGTGAGCGGGTACCTCATCTTGTATGTGCTCATCTGCATGGTGTCCGTGCTTCTGGTCTCGCTCGACGGCTTCGACGGCTCGACGACGGTGACGGCCGTTCTCGCAACGTTCAATAACATCGGCCCGGGCCTCGGCCTCGTTTGCCCTGCGGGGAACTTTGCGATGTTCAGTCCGCTGGCAAAGGTCGTTCTGTGCCTCGATATGCTCTTCGGGCGGCTCGAGATTTATCCGATGCTCGTTCTGCTGCTGCCGAGCACATGGTCCAAAAAGAACTGACGGGCGTGCCGCGCATTGTACCGATAAAATCACAAAAGCTACCGAGGGCAGGAAACGTCGTTTCCTGCCCTTTGCGTTGTGCCGGAATCCCGAATTTCAGGAAGCCTGACAGATTTGCCGTAGGGGTCGATGCCCACATCGACCCATTGGGAACCTTCGAATTCGCCGGGGATTTCCGTAAAAAACGTTATGTACCGCTGGGGCGATGTAGGTATCGCCCCCTACGCGTGAGTCGGAGGATTCAACCGTCTTGTCAAGTGGTGCTGGGAATGCTATAATATAGATTCAACGCCGGAGAACCGGCGAACTGCGGAAAGGAACGTTTTTTCATGGAGCTGCACGCAAAACTGGTTCGCGCCCAGCTGAATTTCTTCAAGCCCTTCGTGGCCAATTGCTCGCTCGAGGTCACCCGCAAGGGGCAGGACAAGATCGGCGAGCTGATGACGGCTATTCACAAGCGGGAGGTCTATGTCCGCGAGCATGATTTCGGCGGCTTTCAGGGCGCATGGCTCACGCCGAAGGATAAGCGGCGCACGGGCGTTGTGCTGTATCTGCATGGCGGCGGCTACACGTGCGGCAATCTGGAGTATGCCAAGGGCTTTGCTGCGACGCTGGCGGATGAGTGCGGCGTGCGCGTGTTCTGCGCGGCCTATCGATTGGCACCCGAGGACCCGTTCCCGGCGGCGCTGGACGACGCGGTGGTAAGCTATCAGTACCTGCTCTCGAAGGGGTATGGCCCGAACCAGATCCTGCTTTGCGGCGAATCGGCGGGCGGGGGACTTTGCTACGCGCTGTGCTTAAGGCTCAAGCAGCTGAAGCTGCCGCTCCCGTGCGGGATCATCGCCATTTCGCCGTGGACGGATCTGACGCAGTCGGGCGCGACATTCGACGAGAACCGCGACAACGACCCGTCGCTCTCGAAAGAGCTTCTGGACTTTTATTCGGCCTGCTACACGCAGAACCCCAAAAATCCGCTCTGCTCGCCGCTGTTCGGCGACCTCAGAGACCTGCCGCCGTCGCTTCTTTTCGCGGGCGGGGATGAAATCCTGCTGGACGACGCGCAGCGGCTTCACCAGAAGCTGCTGGACGCGGGCTGCAAAAGTAGGCTCCACATCGCGCCCGAGCGCTGGCACGCGTACGTGCTCTACTGCCTGGCGGAAAACATGCAGGACGATTTCGGGTCCATCAATCACTTTTTAGACAAGACGCTTTCGCCCGCCAAGAGCCTTCGATGGATGAAGCTTGACAACGCGGCAAAAATCTACCCCGCAGCCAAGCGGCGCACATGGACCAATTACTTCCGGCTCTCGGCGACGCTCACCGAGCCCATCGACTTACCGATCCTGCGCGCAGCGCTCGACGTGACGGTGCGTAGGTTCCCATCCATTGCGGTCCGTCTGCGCCGAGGCGCGTTCTGGTACTATTTGGAGCAAATTCCGAAGGCACCGGAGATTCAGGAGGAAAAGAGCTGCCCGCTGCAGCATGTGCCGTTTGACAGCGTGAGAAAATGCGCGTTCCGCGTGCTGGTATATAAAAACCGGATGGCCGTCGAGTTTTTCCACGCCGTCACCGACGGCACGGGCGGACTCATCTTTTTAAAGACACTGCTGGCCGAATATTTAAGCGAAAAATATGGGCTCAACGTTCCGGCGGAGCACGGCGTTCTCGGAAGGCTTGAAGAACCCGACGAAGAAGAGCTGGAAGACAGCTTCCTTCGCTATGCGGGCGATGTAAAGGCCAGCCGCAAGGAGGCGACCGCTTGGCACCTGAGCGGCACGCCGGAGCCCGACGGGTATGTGAATCTTGTCACGATGATGCTCCGCGTCCCGGAGGTCAAGGCCTGCGCGAAGGAGCACGGGGTCACGGTGACGGAGCTTCTGTGCGCGGCGATGATGCAGGCAATCGATCACCTGCAGGCGGAAAAGGTTCCCGTTCGAAGCCGCAGAAAGCCCGTGAAGGTGACGGTTCCGGTCAACCTGCGGGGACTGTTTCCGAGCCACACGCTGCGAAACTTCGCGTCCTACGTGAACACGGAAATTGACCCGCGCCTCGGCTCGTATACGTTCGACGAGATTTGTCAGCTCGTACACCACACGATGGGACTTGGCAACGACGCGAAGATGATGCGCGCGAAAATCGCGACGAATGTGGCAAGCGAAAAATCGCCCGTGCTGCGCGTGATGCCGCTGTTCGTCAAGAACATCGCCATGAAGGCGGCCTTCAATGCGGTGGGCGAGTGCAAGGCGTGCCTGTGCCTGTCGAACCTTGGCGTGGTGCAGGTGCCGGAAGTTATGCGCCCGTATATCGAGCGATTTGACTTTGTCATCGGTCCGCAGGCCAACGCGCCGCACAACTGCGGCGTTGCAACCTGGGGCGATACGGTATATGTCAGCTGCGTACGCAACATCAAAGAACCGGAGCTGGAGCTGCGTTTTTACCGTGTGCTTCACAGCCTCGGCCTGCATGTAACGGTCGAAAGCAACGCCCGGTAACGCGGCGCAAGCAAGATAGAAAGGAAACGGGATTATGTATTGTGTCAATTGCGGCGTGGAGCTTGCGGACAGCGAGACGGTCTGCCCGCTGTGCGGGACGCGGGTGTTCCACCCCGATCTTTCAAGACCGCAGGCGGACGCGCCCTATCCGCCCGATCATCATGTGAAACCGGAGGATGTGAATCGCTCGGGGATCTTGTTTGTGATGACGATGCTGGCGCTTTTGCCGGCGGTCATCTGCCTGCTGTGCGACTGGCGCATCAACGGCGGGATCGTCTGGTCCGGCTTTGCGGCGGGGGCGATCGGGCTTTTGTATGTGCTGATCGTGCTGCCGATGTGGTTTAAGCGGCCCAATCCGGTGATTTTTGTGCCGGTCGACTTCGCGGCCATCGGGCTGTATCTTCTGTATATCGATCTGGCAGTGAAGGGCGGCTGGTTCTTGTCGTTTGCGTTCCCGGTCACGGCGGCCATCGGCCTTCTTCTGACGGCGGTCGTGGCGCTGGTGCGCTATGTCCGCGGGGGGTATCTGTATATTTTCGGCGGCGCGCTGATCCTTGCGGGCGGCCTTGCGGTGCTTATTGAGTTTTTGATCAATGTGACGTTCGGCATCCATAAGGCGCTTTTGTGGTCGATCTACCCGCTGGCAGCCGGCGTGATCCTGGGCGGCATGCTGCTGGTCATCGCCATCTGTAAGCCCCTTCGGAAGTCTTTGCACCGGAAGTTTTTCTTCTAAGATGCTGTGGATTTTGAACAAACTTCTCAAATGTCCGTAGGGGCGGACGCCTCTGTCCGCCCGCAGAAAAATGCGGTTTTTATGTAGAATTACGGCGAATTCGAGACTTCCTTTGGGCGGGCAGAGTCGCCCGCCCCTACGAACCTCCCGGGAGGTTTCCAAAATCTCTCCAACAAAGTAAAAACGAACTGCGTTCCAAAATCGGAACGCAGTTCGTTTTTTGATACAGAATTTATTCCTTGATTTTAAGCGGATGGCAGGAGCCCTCGCCGAGTACCTGCTCGACGCCCTCTTTGAAGCGCTCGAAGCGGTCGTTGGGGACGAAGGTAAGCGCCGTGCCCGCAAAGCCGCCGCCATGGATGCGGACCGCGCCCTCACCGTCGAGCAGCTTCTTGCACAGCGCGAGCGTAAAGGCCATGTCCTGATGCTCGGCCGCACCCAGCGGCGTGACGTTCTGGAGCTTGAGCCACGACGAGCGGCCGGAGTCGTTGACGTAGGTCAGGAACGCTCCAAAATTGTCGTTTCGCAGCGCGCGCACCTGGAGCCGGACGCGCTGATTCTCTTCAAAATAGTGCATTGCGCGCAGAACGGCGCGGTCACCGCAGCTTGCGCGAAGGGCAGGAAGGGAAGCGTAGAACGCGCTCTCGTCCACATCGTTGAGGACTTCCTTTCCGAAGAAGGCCGCGACCTTTTTCATCTCCACCGGGATGGCCGCGTACTCGTCGGTGAGGTCCGCATGGCTTGCGTGGGAGTCGATGATGCAGAGCGTATGGCCGCAGTGGGCAAAGTCAAAGTCGACCTTTTCGACGACGGGCTTCTTGGGATCCGCAAAGTCGATGAACACGAGCCCGCCGACAGAGGACGCCATCTGGTCCATGAGGCCCGAGGGCTTTCCGAAATAGACGTTCTCGGCGTACTGGCCGATCTGTGCAATCTCGATGGCCGAGAGCTTGTTCTCAAAGAACAGACCGTTTAAAATTCTGCCGATGAGGACCTCAAAGGCCGCCGAGCTCGATAAACCGGAGCCGGGGAGCACGGTGGACGAAATTTTCGCGTCGAAGCCCTGAAGCTTGCAGCCGCGCGCCTGAAATGCCGCCGCAACGCCGCGCACGAGCGAGGCTGTGGTGTTCTTCTCGGTTTCGTGGACGGACAGATCGTCGAGGTCAACCGTGACCGGCGCGAAGCCCTCAGAGTCGATTAAAATCAGGTGTGTACCGTTGAGGCGAACCTCAGCGTCCGTCTGCATATCGACCGCGGCGGCCAGAACGCAGCCGTGCTGATGGTCGGTATGGTTGCCGCTGATCTCGGTGCGGCCGGGCGCGGAAAAGTGATAGAGCTGTTCCATCGTAATACCTCCATTCGCCCGGTGCGGCAAACGCGCGCGGGCAAAGCATAATGTCTCTCTATAATTATAATACGCGGCTGGCAGCATGGCAAGTTTTCCGGGAAGGAAAGGTTTGTATTGTGTGGAATTTCGGAGAATTCAACAAAATAATCCCGGGAAAAAGTCGCCAGAATATGCAAAAACACGCCTGCAGGCCGTGCGCCTCAGGCTTTTTTCTGTGTTTGGGTTCTGTGTTTTGGTGGGATTACTTTGCCGCGGGCGGGATATCGCCGACGCCGTTTAACACCAGCTGCGGGCGGTACGGGAACTTCTTGATATCTGCCCGGTCGGTCACGCCCGAGAGAACCAGCGTCGTATAAAGGCCCGTTTCAATGCCTGCTACCATGTCGGTATCCATCCGGTCGCCGATCATGACTGCGTCCTCCGAGTGTACGCCGAGGATCCGAAGACCCGTGCGCATCATGAGGGGATTGGGCTTGCCCACAAAGTAGGCCGTCTGTCCGGTTGCCATCTCGATCGGCGCAATCATCGCCCGGCAGGCCGGAATAATGCCGTCTTCGGCAGGCCCCGTGAGGTCGCTGTTCGTGCCGATGAGCTTCGCGCCCTTGAGCACCAGCCGCACGGCCTTGAGAATGTTCTCGTAGTTATAGGAGTTTCCCTCGCCGATGATGACATAGTCGGGATCGACATCGTTCATTGTGATGCCCTCGTCGTGAAGCGCCATGATAAGCCCTGCGCCGCCAATGACATACGCGCTGCATCCAGGCGCCTGTGAGCTGATGAATCTGGCTGTTGCCAATGCGCTTGTGTAGAAGTGGCTCTCGTCCACATCCAGACCCATGCGGCCCAGCTTCTGCTGCAATTCCTTCGGCGAGCGCTCCGACGAGTTCGTCAGGAACAAGAAGTGCTTGTTCTCCCGATAGAGCCAGTCGACAAATTCCTTGACGCCCGGCAAAAGCCGGTTCCCGTGATAGATCACGCCGTCCATGTCGCAGATGAAGCCGTCCTTCGCGCGCAGCGTCTCAAGCTTCTGCTGTAATGCTTCCTTGTTTTCCAAATTGATGTTATCCATATCATTCCTCCTTCAAATTTTCGTTTTTGTTTTATAAGTTTTCTTTCTCTTTACAGTTTGCATGATACCAGAGATTTGTAAAACAGGGAAGCGTAAAATCGTAAAATCTATGTAAAATCGCAAAAACTCCCGCGAACTGCAAATTTTACAGCTCGCGGGATTGCTTTGGCGGCTCAATGCTCCTTGGGAAGCGTGACGCGGATCTCGGTGCCGCGGCCGGGTTCACTCTCGAGGGCAACCTTGCCGCCGTGGTACATGGCGGCATGCTTGACGATGGACAGGCCGAGTCCCGTGCCGCCGGAGGCCTTGGAGTGGCTCTTGTCGACGCGGTAGAAGCGCTCGAAGATCCGACTCTGGTGCTCGGGCGCAATGCCGATGCCGGTATCAAGAACCGAGATGGCGGCTTCCTGCTCGCGGTTTTCTACGTGGATGCGGATGCTTCCGCCGGGATGGTTATATTTGATGGCATTGTCGCAGAGATTGTAAAGCATCTCATATAAAAGCCTTCGCACGCCGAAGACGATGCTGCTCTGGCCGTCGGTTGTGATGGTGACGGAGGCTTTATCTGCCGCCGCGCGGAGATCCTCAGCGACCTCGCCCGCAAGCGACAACAGCTCCACATTTTCCTTCGGCATCTCCACGCCCTCGTCTAGCTGTGACAGGCGGATGATGTCGGCGATCAGTGCAACCAAACGCTGCGCTTCGGTGCGGATGTGGCCGATGAAGCGCGGCATATCCTCGGGCTTGACCATGCCGTTTTCAATGAGCTCTGCACTTCCAATGATGCCCTGCAGCGGCGTTTTGAGCTCGTGCGACACGTTTGCGGTAAATTCGCGGCGCGCCTGCTCGGCGGTTTCGCGCTCGGTAATGTCGAAGCACAGAAGAACGGCTCCGATTTTTTCGCCCGCGGACTCGATGCGGCTGATGTCGAACTGATAGATGCGCCCGGAGAGCTCGACGCGGGTCTCGCTGTGACCCGTTTCGCGCGCGCGGTCGATGGCCTGCGAAACATCAGTGCTCCGGTCGAGCGTCAGGAAATTCTGCCCGACGCAGCCTGCTTGCGCGCTGAAAAGCTTACTTGCCGAAGGGTTGATGCTCAGGATGGCGTTCTTATTGTCGAGCAGCACGAGGCCCTCGGGCATGCTCTGCGTGATGTGGGTGAACTCGTCGGTCTTGCGCTGGAGCTCGCGGAGCTGATCGTCGATCTGCTCGTGTTGGCGGTTGATCCGGCCGAGCAGCGGCGCGATTTCGTCGTAGGCCTTCGCCTCGAGCGGATGATCCAAATCAATGGCGTTGAGCGGCTCGACAATGCGGTGGGAGAGCCGCTTGGCAAGAAGCGCGCTGAAAATCACGGCGGCGAGCAAAATGACCAGCACCGGCTGAAGCATGCCAAGCAGCAGCACAGCCAGCGTCTGCCGCGAGACACAGATGCGAAGCACGCTCCCGTCGTCCATGCGCCTTGCGACGTAGATCGTCTTTTCAAGTAACGTCTGCGAATACCGGCTGCTTTCGCCTTCGCCGGCGGCCAGCGCCTGCTGTACTTCCTCGCGCGCGGCATGGTTCTCCATCGTGCTTGCGTCTGCCTGCGTATCGTAAAGCACCGTGCCGTCCGGCGCGATCCACGTCAGGCGGTAGCGGTTCGAGTCGATCGTATCGAGATATGTTTCGCCGCCTTGCGATACGCCGGAGGCCGCTAAGGTCAGCTCATCGCGCAGCGCCTGCGACTGGAGACCTGCAAAGTAATCGTACAGGCAGCCCATGATAAGCACGAGACTTGCCAGCAGCGCGCACACGGCGACAAGCAGCGTCGAGCGGAAAATTTTCTTTGTCATTTCGAGCCCTCCCATCGGTAGCCCACGCCGCGCACGGTGGCGATGTGCTCACCGCAGGGGCCAAGCTTTTGCCGCAACGTCCGGATGTGCATGTCAATGGTGCGCGTTTCGCCGTAGTAATCCGTGCCCCAGACCTTTTCCATGAGCTGGTCGCGCGTGAAGGCCATGCCGGGATGCTGCAAGAACAGGCGCAGCAGCTCAAATTCCTTGAATGTCAGCTCCACACGCTGCCCATTTGCCGTGACGGTGTGCGCGTCGAGGTCGACCGAAATGCCGCCGCTCTGCAAAAGATGCGCAGGTGCTTGCATCTGGCAGCGGCGAAGGACCGCCTTCACGCAGGAGACAAGCTCCATGACCCCGAAGGGCTTTGTGAGATAGTAGTCCGCGCCCAAGTCTAAGCCCTGAATTTTATCGTATTCCGCGCCCTTGGCAGTCGCCATGACGACGGGGATGCTGGAAAGAGCAGGGGAGGACTTCATCCGGCGCAGAAGCTCGATGCCGTCGAGTCCTGGGAGCATCACGTCGAGCACGACAAGCTCGGGCATTTCCTCCTGCAAGGCGTTCCAGAATGCCTGCCCGTCCTCAAAGCCTCTGGCCTCAAAGCCGGTCGATTGCAGGGCATAGACCTCAATGTCGCGGATGCTGGCGTCGTCTTCCACACACCAGATCATGTTTCTCCCTCCTTGTGTACGCCGGTCACCGAGAAAACCACCCACTGGGCGATGTTTACCGCGTGGTCGGCGATGCGTTCAAAGTATTTGGCGATCATCAGACAGTCAAGGAAATATGCCCCATCCTCCGGATGCTTGGAAATTTTCTCAATGAGAGACTGCTTGACCTCGTCAAAGTAGCGGTCGACGGTATCATCCGCGCGCTCGACCCATTCGGCAAGGCGAAGATCACGCTTCACAAACGCGTCGACGCTGTTTGTGACCATCGTGATGGCCGCGCGCGCCATCTGCTGAAGAAGGCCGTCGTGCTCGCTCTGCCGCCCATTTAAAAACAGAACGATCTCCGCGATGTCCTCGGCCTGATCGCCGATGCGCTCCATGTCCGTGACCATTTTCAAAGCCGCCGAGATCTGGCGCAGATCGCGCGCGACAGGCTGCTGCTGGAGTAAAAGCCGCAGGCAGAGCGTTTCGATCGAGCGCTCCTTTTCGTCAATTTCCGCGTCGAGCAGCGCGACTTTTTTTGCAAGCGACGCGTCGCCGTCTCCCAGCGCTTTGGCGGCCAGCGCGATGACCTCCTCGCACAGCGCGCCCATGCGGATCATTTCGCTGTTGAGTATGTTCAGCTGTTCATCAAACCGGTTTCTCATTATCCAAACCTCCCCGTGATGTAATCCTCGGTGCGTTTGTCCTGCGGCTGGGAGAACATTTGCTCTGTCTGGCCGTACTCCACGAGCTCGCCGAGCAGGAAAAACGCCGTGCAGTCCGAAATACGGACGGCCTGCTGCATGTTGTGGGTCACGATGACGATCGTGTACTGCTCGCGCAGCTGCGTGGCAAGGTCTTCAATCTTGGAGGTGGAAATGGGGTCGAGTGCGCTTGTCGGCTCGTCCATCAGAAGCACCTTCGGCTCGACGGCAAGCGCCCGCGCGATGCAGAGCCTCTGCTGCTGGCCGCCGGAGAGGCCGAGCGCGTTTTTCTTGAGCCGGTCTTTGACCTCGTCCCAGATGGCAGCGCCGCGCAGCGACTGCTCAACGATCTCATCAAGTTTGGCCTTGTTCTTCATGCCGTGGGTACGCGGGCCGTAGGCGATGTTGTCGTAAATGCTCATGGGGAAGGGGTTGGGCTTTTGAAAGACCATGCCCACCTGACGGCGCAGCTCGCTCACGTCAACGGTGGGGTCGAAGATATCCTCGCCCTTATACTTGACGCTGCCGGTGATCTTCACATCGGGGATGAGGTCATTCATGCGGTCGAGCGTCTTCAAAAAGGTTGACTTGCCGCAGCCGCTTGGCCCGATGAGGGCCGTGATGCTTTTTTCCGGGATCTCGATGTTGATATTGGTAAGCGCCTGATGGCTCCCGTACCACAGGCACAGATCCTGTACAGAAAGGATACTGTTCATTGTTCTCTTTCCTCTTTTAATACATCTTCAAATGCAAGGCCGTACCAGTGTGCCTCGCCGCGCGCGGCGGTCGCGCGCACACAGCGGTCGCAGAAATCTGCCGCGCGGGGCAGCGCCTCCGCCGCCGGTTTCCCGTTCATCAGCTCGCCGCAGAGGGCGGAGGCAAACACGTCTCCCGTGCCGTGCATCGGCCGAGAAAGGCGAGGCTTGAAAATTTCCGTATACTGCCCATTGAGGCGCGCACAGTAGCCGATCTCCTCGCCGCGGTGAACGCCCGTGATGATGACATTTTCTACGGGGAGCTTTGCAAGGATGTCCCGCTCGTCCGTGTCCATCGGGCAGCCGGCAAGGAGCGCCGCCTCCGTGCGGTTGGGCGTGATGAGCTGCGCTGCCTTGCAGAGCACGCGCATCCCCTGCACATGCTCTTCTGAAAAGCAGCCGTAGAGCGCACCGTTGTCGCCGAGCACGGGGTCGACCACAACAAGGGTCGAGGGGGTGGTAAATTCGCGCAGGAAGCGCTGCGCGAAGCTAAGCTGCGAAGCGGAAGCGAAAAAGCCGGTGCATATGCCGTCGAAGCGGATATCGAGCTTCTTCCAGTGCGCGGCAAAGGCCTCCATCTCTTCCGTCATGTCGCGCATGACGTAGGGGCCGAAGCCGCTTGCGGTGTGGGTGGATAAAAGCGCCGTCGGCAGCGGCACGGTCTCCACACCGTAGGCCGAGATGATGGGCATCGCCACACTCAAAGAGCATTTGCCAAAGCAAGAGAGATCGTTCAAAAGGGCCATGCGCTTCATGCCGCTTCCGTTCACAGACTGGTTCATTCCTGTTTCCTCCTGAAGTACCGGCCGACCAGATCGGCCGTAAGGTCTATGAGCATGGTCAGCAGCATCAAGATGGCCGCGATGGCAAACACCAGCCCCGTATCGCTCGACTCCTTGGCGTAGAAGTACAGCGCCACGGTGAGCGTCGC
>OIWS01002678.1_pt1 | contig 14149 bp, 22 predicted proteins | sample 1587611 | NCBI WGS metagenome assembly OIWS01 (sample SAMEA3888919, study PRJEB22519) | human gut metagenome | biome: human gut; feature: human-associated habitat; material: faeces | place: Denmark | collected 2010 | reverse complement strand
CGGAAAAGAAATGTATTGATTTCCGCAACTGGCTGAAAGAAGTACATGGAGAAGTGTTTGAAATCAGCGCAGACGAGTTTAAAGAGAGTGGCACTTCTATTAGTACAATGGCGGTAGTTATAAAAAAATAATTCAAAACAAATTAGATATGAAACAGACAGTAGAAGAAGCAGCAAAAAAATATTCCAATGATTGCAGAAACAGGCAGCGTCATTGTGAACCATACTGCATTGTTGACTTTATTCAAGGTGCCGAATGGCAATCCAAGCAATCTCCTTGGATAAGTGTTAAGGAACGGTTGCCGGAAGAGTTAGAAAGTGTTTTGGTTGGGACTAATTACGAGGGCAGATATTATTACGAAGTAGCTTTTGTAATGAACGGGAAGTGGGTATGCCATAATAGTAAACCCATCTATTGGATGCCTATTCCGTCTTTTGACGATATACTCGAAGCCAACAGGGATGTGTTGGAACGGATTAAAGAGAAAGGAGATTGAGATATGGAAGTAAAGAACGTAGGACAACTTAGAAAAATCATAGAGAATCTTCCCGATGATTTTGAAATAGAGATGCGTATCAGACGCAAATTGACGGATGAAGAATTGAAAAATTGCATATACCCTTATCCTTACGATACAGAGTATTTAACTTTGGAATTTGACGATATAGGCGTTTCTGACAAAGTATTATGTTTAGGTGTAACTTCTAATGAATGAACGGTATGAAAGTAAAGAACGGAATAATAATAGATGGAGTGTTGCATGAATCATCAGAAGGATTTTGTAATGAATGTTCCTTATGCCAGGAATGCTCTAATCTTTTAGACGATAACTATTGTGCTTTACTCGATTTGGGAATAGGTCAGTGTTTTTCCAGTCGTGGCAAAATAACAGAGATGAAAATGGAGGAGGAAAAGAAATGAAACAGGTATTGTCAGTTGGACAGATAAAACATTTACAGAAGATTGGAATTGAATTAAGAAATACAAGTATGCTTTTGTGGCATCCACAAATACTTGATGGAATACCTAATTCAGTTTGGGATTTATCGTTTTGGAGTGAAAGCCTATTTAGTGAAGATAATGTGTACCCTGCTTACACCTTACAGGACATTCTCGATAAGCTGCCTTGCTTCATCGGCAAAGAAGTGCTAACCATGCAAAAACTTGCAGATAGCTATACGTGCTTGTATATGGAACCTTATTCTAGGTCAATAATAAAGATTACAGAGAGTAAAGAGCCTATTGATGCAGCCTATGAAATGCTGTGCTGGTGCATCGAAAACGGATATGTTAAAGTTGGGAAGGAGGAATAATTATGGAATTTACAACACCGTGCTTCATACGCAAAAATACACAGGAACTTCGGAGAGGGCTGGAAGAATTGGGATATGAAATACTTAATTTTGGTAATACAACCTTAGATGCACATAATTATGACGGCAATGGAAGTCATAAAAGCATTGAAGAAGGAAGAGCAATCATAACATCTTATTGGAATTTATATGGGGTGATATATGATATAGATACCGTAACCAAGGAAGGAAGGATTGATTGCGGAACGAATGAAGAACTTTTCCTAGCTATCGCTGCATTAAGGGATGATAGTAACTACATGCAGTGGTTTATAGCAGATTCCATTCTTAGCGTTTCTTATGGCGATTCTATTGGTAACGATCATTATTTCACAGAGCCAAAAGGCATTATGTTCTTTTGGGATGAAAATTGGGATAATGCAACCATTATTTCAGGACGTTATCACAAGGCTACTGTAAACGAATTGATTGAACACTTTAAAATAAAGGAGGAACAATGAAAGCAAGAATAAAATCAACAGGAGTTTTGGTAGATGTAACTCCCCAATTAAACATCAACTCTCAACATAACAATGATTATTTATATGTATGTGATAACATGGTTTACAGAGAATGCGAACTTGATTTTTCAGCTATCGACTGGGACCAGAGGCGATATGAACTAGCGAAAGATATTATTAAGGCTATTGTAGCAGATGACCGTGGGGGTAATTCTGATGCACTCGCTAAATATGCGGTTAATTGCGCTGATGCACTAATTAAAAGATTAAAGGAGGTGAATAATGGATAGCGTACAGACGCAAATACTTTCCATTCAAGGAGATGGAGGTGGTGAAGCGTATATTGACTTTTGCGATGGTCAATTATGCGTTTCTGTTGTTGTAGAAGGGAAACAAGCGGATTTTCACTTTGACCCTGTTACTCTAGGAATGCTTGCTCATGCTTATAAGTTGCATTGTGAAGAGTGTGAAAATAATAGAAAGAATAACTATGAAAGTATTAAGAGATAAAACTCCTGTCGCTCGTAAAGAGCACAGGTGCAATTTTTGCGGTGGAGTAATTTCCGTTGGAGAAAAATACAACAGACAGACCAATGTTTATGACGGTCGTGTTTATGACTGGGTATCCCACTGTGAATGTTCCGAGTTAGCCTGTGAACTTGATATGTATGATGATTGCGATGAAGGACTTGACGATGATGAATTTATAGATAACCTTAATCAGTATGTTTACGACAATCATTATGACGATAAAATAGATGATATTGCGAAGGATTGGCAATTACCACGTTATGAATTAGTAAAGAAAGTGTTGAATGAATTAAACAAGAAATAGTCATGACCGAAGAATTTGTAACATTAGAAACAGCGAAACTGCTGAAAGAGAAAGGCTTTAATGAGTATTGCAAATATATCATTAACGATAAAGGCTTGATGATGGAAACCATATTTAGAACTAGTAAGGATTTACCTAAATTATTCTATTCTTGTCCAATACAATCCATCGCCCAGAAGTGGCTTCGTGAAACTAAGAACATTCATATATGTATATACAACTGTGCTTGTGGCTATGGATACGAAATATCTAAAGCTGACAATGGAACTCATATGGCTAGTTCTGTTTATAAAGGAACAAATGATGGAGAGGAATGGGATAGCTACGAGGAAGCACTTGAAGCAGGTTTACAGGAAGCATTAAAACTTATATGATTATGGAAATAGCAGAATCAATATTTAAATTCATCCTTGCCTCATTAAATGTTTGTGCTCTAGCATTTACTTTAATTTTGGTAAGCAAGTGGCATATACGCATGGAGAATAAGCTGGATGATATAGAAAGATATGTCCGTCGTGTGTCAGATCGTAACGATATTGTTTTCCTTAACCAGCTCTCGGAGCTGCAAAGAAAGTTGATAAGGGAGGAACGATATGAGGAAGCCGATAAGATTGGGAAAATAATCAAGGATGAAGAAATTAAATTAGGAATAAGGAAATGAAGGAAGAACTTATAAAAGAGAAAATGCTTACAGAGTTTCGAGAATGGTTCTGTGACGGTTACTGTCAATTTTACGATATTGATGATTACTGTAGATGTTGCCCTATCAAAGACGAAAGCTGTTGGCTAAAAGGGTTTAAAAAGCCTTCAGGGAAAAAAGGAGAACGTAAACCTATCCGTTACTGTGATACATGCAAGAATTTTAAACCGGACGAAAGGGTATTAGATGATGATGAGATGGAGAAAGTAATTGAAGAATCAGCTAAACAGCACTATAGTGATCTTTGTGCGCTAAACCATCCTCTTCGGTTTAAAGTGAACCATGGTTACAGTGATTTATATGATGGTGGTTTTTATCGTAATGGATGTAAGGATTATAAAAAAATAGACAATGAATAATATTAATTTGAACGAACTACGGGATCGAGCTTATAAGACAGCTTGTGATCACGGTTTACATGATAAAGAACTTTTAAGAAAATGAATTAAATGACAAGTTTTGTTTTTATTCAGATTTTTTGTAACTTTGAATTATAATGTTTCCGTGTAAAGGAGCACGGTACGTTCTTCGGACGAAAAGACTTTTATGGGAAAAAAACTCGTAGCAAATAGAGAAAATTTCTGTCATTATTATATAGAAACAGGTAATGCTACAGATGCATATCGGAAAGCTTACCCTAATAGTATTGGATGGAAGGATGGGGTCGTTAGTAAGCGTGCATTTGAATTGCTGAGAAATCCATCTGTCGCATCCCGTGTAAATGAATTGCAGGCTGATATCTTAAAAAAGTCTGACATGAAGAAGGAAGATGCATTGCGTTTTCTTACAAATGTGGTAAATGTAGACCCTATAGATCTTCAATTAAAAAGTAAAGATACGTTTATTGTCCGTTCTCTTGATGATATACCAAAACCAGTCCGATGTTGCATCCAATCGATTAAGAATACTCAATATGGAGTAGAGATACGGCTATATAGCAAAATAGCCGCCATTACACAGATAAGCAAGATGCTTGGATGGGATGCTCCAGTAAAAAGTGATGTCAGTACCAATGTGCGCATGATAATTGGGGACGAGCAATGATAGAGATGGTGTTCTCGTATAAATTGTTTAATCCCCTGTTTTGGCATATCCGTGAGGCGATGCATGACAAGGATATCCGGTATATTATAAACAGAGGTGGTTCCTCATCAGGGAAATCTGTATCTACGACACAATCCGTGTTGTTGTCTGTATTCTCCGGAGAGGGTTCGGCTCTCGTTGTGAGAAAAGTTGGAGCCAGTCTTAAGAATACGGTATATGAAGAGTTTAAGACCCAAATGAAAGCTCTTCAATTGAGTCAGTTTTTCGCTCCAAAGGAAAATAATATAACCTGTATAAATGGTTGCAAAATCGATTTTACAGGATTGGACGATCCCGAGAAGATAAAGTCTATCACAGGATATCGCTGGATAGTGATGGAAGAGGCCACTGAGTTTGAATATGAGGATTTCACACAAATACGTTTCCGCCTACGAGGAAAGGAGGGCCTACAGATTATATGCAACTTTAATCCAGTATCAGAGGACTCGTGGATAAAAACCAAGATCCTTGATACATACGAGTGGGATGAGCATCCGAATGATTTGTACGGGAAAGTAAGATATCCGATAAAAAGGAGTTTATTACCTAAGGATTATAGCCGGATATTAGGAAAGAGATATAATAAATCTAGAATGATAGCTAATGAGCGTACGGGAAAAATGGAAAGATATCCATCGGATACGGTAGAGCTGCATTCTTCGTATAAGAACAACTTCTGGGTAGTAGGTTCTCCGGACGGGAAGTATGGATACTATGACAGACAGACGATATCTAATTACCAATGGTACAAGGATCATGATTATAATTACTACAGGGTATACGCATTGGGAGAATGGGGAAGCATTAAGACAGGAGGAGAGTTCCTGTATGCATTTGATTCAAACAAACACATAAAAACGACACACTACATTAAAGGGATGCCGGTTCATATATCAATTGATAACAATGTGCTCCCTTATATTTCAATATCATTTTTCCAGGTGGATGGAAGTAGTATAAGGCAGTTTAACGAGATATGCGCCAGTGATCCGTTCAACACGGTAACACAGGCTTCAAAAATGGCGGTAGATTACCTGAAATCAATAAGGTATAATGATATGCTGTATCTGTACGGAGATGCTTCGACAAAAAACGGGAACACTATAGACGAAGAGAAGAGATCGTTTCTTGATAAGTTCGTGGAAGGGCTGGAAAGCGATTACCATGTTGAGGAGAGGATACCGGCTTCTAACCCGTCCGTACCGATGTCAGGTGAATTTGTAAACTACATGCTCGATGGAGGCTCGGGTATGTCATTTTCGGTAGATGATGGATGTAAAAACTCGATAGTCGATTATAACAATGCCAAGAAGGACGTTAATGGAGGGGTGCTGAAAAAAAGAGTAAAGGATAAGATTACAGGACAGTCTTATGAGAGATACGGTCACTTGGTGGATTGTCTGCGATATATTACTGTATGGGTATTCAAGGATGAATATACTCGTTTCTCTTTGAAAAGGAAACGAAGTAAAATTAAACAGGAAAATAAAGATATGAGATATTTTGATATGTCTAAAAATATTCAGGGGACAAGACTTGTATATGTTCTTCCCGAATATGCCGGAAAGTTCATTATCGTTTCGTGCTATGTAAATGAGGGAATATATATAGATAATGTGACATATACAGGATCATTTGATGAGACTGTTCTCCTGTCATTTTTAGAGGGCATATCTCCTGTGGAAGTGTTGTTTGAAAGTGAGAAAAATTATTTCCCCATAGCACGGGGCTTAAGGGATAGATATGATGTCAGAATTATGCATAAAAATATGGGAACAGATGCTAGGGTATCTGCTTTTCTGGATTTTATCAAAAATAATGTGATGTTTCGTGCAGACTATGATGAGATCCCGCAATACAATGAGTTTATGGATGGGATATTGGATTATAATGGTTCAGATGATTGCGCTGCAATTTATTCTGTCGCCTCCTTGGCTTATTATGTGTCGAAAAAATATAATATATAATTGGTATATTTTTAAGATATATCAAAGCTTTAATAAAAAAACATCGGGTGTTATACAAAAAGTATTGGTATATTTTTAAGATTTTTTTTCTCATGGGTATTTTTAGGGTATTGCGAAATGATATGACTTTAATTTATCTAAACAACACGATTCAAAACGTGATTTTAAATATAGTTTTAATAAAAAAATAACCGGCAATTAATGCCGGTTACCGTGATAGTATCTTATAGCCTCATTGACATATAATGATACCGATTGCTCCTTATCCAAGATAGCTGCCACGTCCTCTTCTATCATAACAAGTATTCTTTTCACACCATTAACCTTCGGTCTGCGGAGCACACCATTGCTGTCCAATATCCTATATATCGTTTGCTCAGACTTTGAAGATAATAGCAAAGATATCAATTCTAAAACGACATACAAAAAGAAAACTATATTAATTAGTTATGAAAAGCCAATGTTGAAACAAAAACCAATCTTCTTAAAAAATTGCCATTAATGCAATATTTTTTACTTGCAAGATGAATGAAGAAAATTAATAGACGGCAAGACTGGCGAGTTTGTATTTTTATTGACAGGAAACGAATTTTATGGAATGGGATCGGAAAAACAAGTATAAAACAGATAGCTTTTATAGATTTCTACTGCCTGATGTATTTTTCCGGGGATTTTTGAGATTTTATTTGATTTTGTTTTACATTTCTACGTTTAGAATACTTCTGGTTAGCCCTTGTCAGATCCTTGATGATCGTTTCATCAAACACCTCGGAATATATCTCTGTTGTCTTGACCGATGTATGCCCCAAGAGTTTTTGGACGGTGGTTATCGGAACGCCTTGATGTACCAACAGAGTAGCACAAGTATGACGACTTGTATGGTAGGTAAACTTCTTGCCGATACGCGCCATCCTTCCCAATTTCTGCAACGTTCGGTTGGTATCGGAATTGCAGCCTAATGCAGCCAGTTGTTCGATACTGTCGTACTTCCGCATTATACCCAGTGCCTTTCCGTTAAATAATAGATATAGTGGAATATTAAGTTTCACACCTGTTTTGATGCTATTCATAACTAGCCATTCCTTTCCGTCAACTGTTACGAGATTTTTATAAGTCAATTGCTTGAAATCAGAAAATCTCAATCCGCAATAGCAGCAGAAGAGAAATGCGTCCAGTATGTGCCGGCTGTTGTTCTTCCTGTCCGGCAGTTCAAGATTCTCCAGCTTCTCCAAGTCTGCGGGCATCAAGAAGTTATGTTCCTTCTTCTCTTTCTTGATCTTGAACTTACGGAAAGGGTATGCCTCCTGTAATATATAACCTTCGTTTATTGCTTCGTTGACCAAGGTACGCAGTATTCTCATGTGTTTTCCGACTGTGTTTACTTTCAGATTCTTGTTTCGCAAAAATGCGTCAAACTCTTTCAAAAACGTATAATTTATATCAGTAAACTCTATCACGTTCCGGAATTCCTTCAAAGTGGCTACCGTGCCCAGCATGTTATCCTTGGTTCCCGGTTTCCTATCTGAATTCTCTATCGTTTGTATCGCAAACTTTAAAAACGACACAACTGGTTTAATTCCCTTTTTTACAGCCTCCTTTAACGTGGATAGGTTTGATTCAAGTCCTCTTTTCCAGTAGCTAAGTTCTATAGCCTGCAACTCCAGTATCTTCTCATATAGCATTGCATTAAGTTCATTCGATTGCGGATGGTTGATAACTTGGGCACCATCCTTGCTCCAACACTCCGGCTTGAGATAGATGTTTGTTTTAAAATATGATTTCCGCTGGTTAAGATAGGCTTCAATCTGTACTAATGCGGTTCCCTGTCGATTTAGTCTGTTTTGTCGGTTATAAACCAAACGGTATCTGATCTTCTCTAACATACTCAACTTTTTGTTTTAAAGTTAAAAAAATCTTCTGTATTTACAAAATAAACCACAAAAAATGCTTCTGGGAGAACTGCTACAAAAGGCATACGATAGTTATTCTTTAAAAGAAAGTATTGAAACAGAAATAGGTGTTGGGTTAGGAGTTTACTACATAACCCAACCTAATCTCGCATCTCTGTCATGCATTGTTATTATTAATTACGATAATTACCAAGTTTTAGGGATGAAAGGCAATCTTAGTTTTTCAGTTTCACTATTAAAATTAACTGTAGTGTCAAAGGTTGGTGACATTGATATAAACGTAAGAAAAATATTAAAACAGTAATGGCATATTTCACGATCTGGGAGAACTGATACCTGTGGCGAACACGGGAACTAAAGGTTTAACGTCTGCTGTTATGGCTAAAATGATTGGATTTTATATGGCTGTTTCAATTATTAAAAATAAGTATATAAAAATATCTAGCGTAAAGCCGTATAATCCTGTTTTTATCGAAGTTGTGTACGTTGGCAATGTAAATGGGTATCTGAAAACAGATATATACATAACTAGTGCAGCCGATGGAATTGTATATGTTTTTACCTCTAAAAAGGATGCGTATGGTGATCTTGATGGTGGACTTAATCTTTATAGAAAAGGGAATGACCTTTATTTGTTGATTGGCGATGGAATAACAGGAATGAAAGATGGTGGACTTTATATAAGAGGAACTGAAATCTCAACAGATGTGATTGATAGTGTTGATGGACTAACATTTGTCAAAAATATATGCAAATGATTGCTTCTGGGGGGACTCATGAATAATTTGAAGCTGTTCCCATTCATGTTTATAGGAAAGATAAGTGGTGAAACAGATTTCGATACATATAGAAAATCAGGAACTTATCATCTCGATGGTGCAAAAGGTAGCTTGCCTTTTTCTTATGGTGGACTTATTGTTTTTAATTGCGGAATTTTAATAGTTCAAATAGGATGCAATTTAAAAGTAAATGATTACTACATAAGGAATAATTGGAATAATGAGATGTGGACACCTTGGGCAAAAATTGGAACGACTGACCGGAATTAGATGAAATTTATTACCTTTGCACCGCACATGGCGTTGTGCATATCAGGATCGGGTGGCACCGGTTTGTACCGGACCACCCGTTTTTTAATCATGTCAGAAGTAGTTATCTGAGATCTTATATGTAATAAAACACAAAAGTTCCATAGTTAATGGCTGTTAGATTCTTTATTAAAATGTTACCGTTGTCAGACTCTTTATAAAGAGCTATTTTCCCACTATTAGAAGATTTATTGGTTGTAAAATAATTATCGATATTCTGTGTTATTAGCATTATATTAGATGATCCTGAATTGCAAAAAAACACACATGATGCAGATGTTGCATTAATTTTAAAACGTATTAATCCTGTATTCACACCAGTATCTATTATCTCATTTGCTCCAATATTCATTTCCTTACATTTTACCAATCTATTTTTCAACAGTTCTCCCAGAAGTGTTGCTAAGTTGCTTTTATCTATTTGAACAATTTCACCATTTGATCGCTTTCCGAAAATAGTAACGATGTCACTTACCACCGGAACTTCATTTAATTTTTTGTCTGCCATAATCGTATTTTTTTAATTATTTATTACTACTTGATTTTCTACCACTTGAACATATCCACCCGAAACAAGATTTTCCAAGTCGAATGCCATACCTATTCCGCTGTCACGGATACAGAGATAAAGAACCTCCTTATCGGTGTAATACTTGCCTTCTTCCAGCACCATGTTATGTACCCAAGGTATAGGATCATCCAGTGTGCCGGAGTGCTCTATCTGCACAACCTTGTACAAGGATTCCGTACCCGTTCCCGGCTTCCAGTCCTCCTGCGGTGTATGTTTCTGTATAACCTCATAGAGCGTGCCGCCATAGCGGAAGCGGAACTGCACATCAACCTCTGTACCTATCAGATCCTCCCATACGGGAAAGTACTCTTTCTTCGCCAATGCTTCCTCTACAGTAAGCCCGGCATTGTTAATGTTTGCCGCAATATCGTTTAATAGTGTATCCACACGATCAAGTGCTTCAACATCTATCGCTTCCGTATCGATGAAGGACGCTTCGGCAATCATCTGCTCCTTCTGCTTTGATGTGATTCCTTTCCACATAGCCACATCCTCAGGGCTGTTTATCAATACCTGATTCTCAAATCTTCGTTCCGACAGAGGCATATCTTCGGCCTGTGTCAGATAGCAATCATAACCTGCTTGTAATATCATATCGTTTACTCAATTAAATCCATACGTGTTATATACCAATGGTTGTTAAAGGCCTTCATCTCCAAAACATAAGGCCTTGCCATCTGAATTTCTGTTTTGTTATTGTAAGCTCCCATCAGTCCGCAGAAATAGTTCGTAGCCTTGTATTTATCCGGGTTCTTGGCCGCCCTTGATGTCATATCAACCACAAACTCCAGTTTCAATCCGTTCCATGATGACGCAGGAGGAAGAGTTATGGTTCCGCCCAAACCGTCAGCAGAGAAGAACGTAGATCCCTGAGTAGACGGATTCACGGTCATATTGCCTTCCGAATCAGCTAGACTATCCATATCGCTTCCCGGTGAGTAGAGAAGAGTGGCGGTTACCGTACCCCCGATATTCGCCTTCGTTGCGACAAGATTTCCATTCTGATCCACACGGAACGGAGCGTTTCCCGGAACCTTACCTCCAGCCCATATCCTTATAGGTGTTGTACCAGCTTCCTTGCTGCTTCCTCCTGTAAGACCGGCTACGACATTATTATTCGAATCCTTTATCAATAACTCATTGCCTTGGACGAAATTAAGACTGGCATTCTTGGCTATTATTAGGCTGGTATAAATAGGACCAACATTGCTTAATTCCGTCCAATAGGTGGTATTGGTATAGGTTATAGAAGATGAGGATGTATGCGTCTTGATACACTTATACACATCCCATCCGTCTACCGCGCTATTATTCCTTACCATCACGATATCAATATATCTCGTGCCACTTGTAAGGTCCTCGTCATTCCTGTACGTCACGCCGGACGCCCACTCGGAAGACCGTATAATACATCCCTGTATTCCTTGTATACCCTGTTCACCGGGCTTCCCGTCTTTTCCATCCTCGCCATCCTTACCATCCGTTCCGTCTTTGCCCGGCTCACCTTTCTCTGCCCATACATCGTATTCGGCAGTGTTCACCTCACCCGTCAGGCAGTATCCGCCATCATTGAAAGTAAACCGGTTGCCGGCATTGTCTGTCCAGCACCATAAGGGAGGATTGGTAGTGGATGCCTTGGCTACATAAGAGCCGCCACCCATCGAAACGACACCCATCTTGGGTACAACCATACCAGTCCTAAACTGCCCCATCTGGGTGTAACCGTCACCCTTGTCACCTTTGATTTTTATCGGTGTACCCCATGCTCCGTCAGATGCGGACGCAGCAACCTTCTGCGACATCCATATGGCGGCACTTGTCGCATTTGTATGCCATCCTCCAGTAGTACCGTTCCCGGTAGGTACAGAAGGTTGGGAAGTGCTGTCATTATAAGTTATAAACACGCTCAATCCGTCAGAACCGGCTGCACCATCAGCACCGTCCGATCCGTCCACAACCATCAATGCCCATGCTGTTCCGTTCCATATATATACACGACCATTATTGGTATCCCGGTATGCCCAGTTGGTCTGAGGATTGGAAGGAGGTGTTTGGAGATCTCCTTTCCATACAATACTCAATCCGTCTTTCCCGTTCTTCCCATCAATTCCGTCAATAGTCATCTGATACCACTGTCCATCCTGATATACATATGATTTCTTATCAGTGGTATTCTTGTATGCCCACCCGTTCTGAGGATTGGAAGGAGCGGAGGAAAAATCACCTTTCCAAATGATGCTCGTTCCGGCTACGCCCTCAGCACCGTCAGCACCATCAAATCCGTACTTCGCCCAAAGGGCAGGAGCACTGAATTCACTCCATATACCGTTTTTCTTCTCCCTCTCACTGATCCACTCATAAGGCAGAGAGCTGGAAACACCTACAGGATTATCATGCCAGCCGGAAGGCACATAATCGTCCGTCTGTGACGTGGAAGGAGTGGCAGGTTTACTCTCTGTTGTAGTATGGATGAATACCCTCTCATAACTGGTACCATCGCTTCCGTCCTTTCCGCTTTGAACCAAAAGTTCATATTCATCGGTATTTATCTCACCCGTCAGCACATATCCGCCATCATTGTAAGTAAACCGGTTGCCGGCATTGTCAGTCCAACACCATAAGGGAGGATTGGTAGTGGATACTTTAGAAAGAAACGAACTTCCTCCCATTGTAACGATACTCATTTTGGGAACAACCAAGCCGGAATACCACGGACCGCTATTGGTCACGCTCACCCCGTCCTTTCCCGGTGCCCCCGGTGTTCCCGTATCACCTTTAGAAGCAATCTCCAGCCAATCGCCGTTAGATCCCGGTGCAGCAGACGAACCATCCTCATTGATACATGCCCACATGCTTCCGTTATAAGACAAGCTGTCGTAGTAATCGTAATGTACGCTAGGTATATAGCCTTCCTCACGGAAATTCAAAGTCTGTACAGGTGTTCCGTCCGGCTTTATCTGCTTGATAATACCTGTCATATATATATTATTCAGATACATGGAGTAACCATCCATGTTTAACCCGAATATATTCAGATTGGAAAGGTCTCCATATTGCAGGGCAACATTGGCAGCGGAGATCTCCCATGTATTCTGCTTCCACAACATACGGGTGTAAGTCCTTGTTTCGTAGACTGAGGTCTGACGGTCCGTGTCGGTGAAGTTACCATATGCTACAAAATTCATCATTTCAAATGGATCGAAAGAAGAAGACCACGATGAAGATGTAGGACGCAACTGGTATTTGAATGTTTCGTTTCTTTCACCTGTGACTTCCGTGATTGTGAAATAGACCGTACAGAATCCGGCAAAACGTCTGTTGCCCTTTCCATCGTCATAATCCTCCGTAGCATTCCCGGTGATATTATGATAGATACCCATACAGATATCACCTACTGCGACAGCACCAATCTCACCATCTTCCAGCTTAAGCGTACATGTTTTGGTTCCTGTATCTACTGTTTCTATAATACCAGCTCCGGGCGCACGCCACTTGTCTCCCAGCGTGACCATCACACGATTGTATCTTAATTCGGGAACTTCAAGAAACCGGCGGATAAACATGCTCTCAAACTCTCCATGCCCTGTATCGAATATCTTGGCTCCGAATCCGGTCAAGCCGCTTGCAAAACCATTCTTCCCGAAAACAGCACCGGCAAACATGCTGAGAAGGAACTTAGTGGAATCCGCCACGTCCTTCCGCAAGAATATCTCTTTCAGTTTCTCCGCACTGTTCTCTATCTCAGTCATTACACGTAATGCGCTCATCACGTCTTCATCGGTGTAGGTAACATCCTTGTCACCCTGCTTCACAATGCGGTCTACCAAATTCCCGGCTATTTTCAGACCTTTGAGAAAATTGATTATGCCTTGCGCATCATCATCGTTCAATGCGGAAAGGAACCAGTCAAGCACAGGCGTATTCTTATCCAGCGTGTATGCAGATGTGGCATGGTCGGCGTTAGTGACATCGCCCCCTCCGCCACCACTGCCGCCACCGCCGTTCTGCTTTATCTCTTCAACCTCAATGGAGATCTTACTAAAGTTGCTGTTGATGCGGTCTGCCGTTTCGCTCCAAGTTCCTGTTTTGTTTATTGTATTAAGCTCCATATATCCTGTTCCACTTTTACCATTCCGCATCCGGATGCACTTCAACAGACAGACGGAACATTATTTTAGTGAT
>OIWS01002676.1_pt1 | contig 14156 bp, 17 predicted proteins | sample 1587611 | NCBI WGS metagenome assembly OIWS01 (sample SAMEA3888919, study PRJEB22519) | human gut metagenome | biome: human gut; feature: human-associated habitat; material: faeces | place: Denmark | collected 2010 | reverse complement strand
ATTTGGTACGGCTCGTCAAAGGTTATGCCCCAATCAAGAAACAACCGCAGCTTTGTCTGCATCGGATGCTTGCCGGTTTTCATGACGACAAAAGTACCTTTCGGAATGGCTTTCAGCTCGTCCGCCGTCATGAGCGGGCGCTCCATCATTTGCAGACTCTCACTAGGATTATCTTTGCTCCGACTCACCGAGCCGGAGAGAACCGTTCTGCTTCCGAGAGCTTTTGAAAGGACTTCTGCCGTCTGCGAGTTCGGCGCGAAGCCGCCGAAAATCGTGTCCTGCACGTTGTCCACGATGATCTCCGCACCCTCCTTGCCGTAATTCTTCTCAAGCTGTGCGAGTGCCTGAATTATTGGCACAAGCGTCAAGCGGCGTGATCGTCCGGCGCTGAACAGGGGGAGAATATCAAAGGCGGGCATAGTGCCAAGCTCATCGCAGAAGAACACAACACGGTTTTGCAGCTTGCCGCCGTGCTCGTCCGCAACCGAAAACAGCTCACGCGAGAGATTTTGTATCATCAACCCTGCCATGAAATTTTTGGTCGAATCTTCTTCTGGGAGTATAAGAAAGATAGCAGACTTCTTTGATGCAAAGCTCTCGGCATCCATGCTGCTGTCAAAGCAGATAATCTGCTCAAGCTCCGAGTCCAGAAACGCGTTCAGCCGCGACAGCACCGTAGACATTACCGACGCCATAGCCTGTTCGGATGAATTCAGCGCAGCCCCAGCAAACCACTTTGCTTTATGCTCTGGCGGCAGTCTGCCCATCAGCATCTGAAACTGTGTTTTCCCTTTTACGCCAGACGGTTCGAGCAGCTCCTGCACGAGCTTGAACACCGAAACTATATGCCGCTTCTCTGGTTCACCGGCATTCGGCGGGAGGAATTCGGAAAGCAGCAGGATAACGGAACATAACAGTCCCTCCGCCGCTTCGTAGAAATACGCGTTCTGACCGCGATTTGAATCGTCACCGCTGGGATTAACGATGGTCTTGGCAATGATCTTTGCGTACTTCTCCGCTTTGGCTTTTGCCGCAATATTTGCTTCATCGGCTAACGCCATATCCATATATCTGTTTATGAGCGTGAGCAGATTGCTCCCATCAGAGCGTGTGGGGTTGCGCAGGTCTATGACGGATACGTCGTAGCCATAGTATCTTTTAGCTATCGTCGCGTAATTACGCGCAAGGTCGCCCTTGGTATCACTGGCGAAGAAACTCATCCCGCTTGCGCAGGCGTATTCGAGATTTGGGTACAGAAAGTATGCTGTCTTGCCGACACCGGATGCACCGATCATAAGGCAATGTACATCGTCGCTGTCCACCAGCGCTGTGACCTTGCCTTTCTTTCCTCTGCTGCCGAGCACAAGTCCCTGCTCCGTGGGCAGGTTCTTACCCTCACGCCATGATGCGACGTCAAACGGGACAAGCGCGAAGGTTTTGCGTATCTCACTTTCGTTCGCCCAGCGAGCAGTGCCGTGCTGACCGTCGCCGACAGTTTTTGCCTTGATGTTGCCAAGTGTGTAGTTGCTTGAGAGCATAGCCAGCCCGCCGATCACAGCAAAGCCCAAGCCCGCAACTATAAGGAGAGTCCAGAGGTTTGAGTCCATTCCTGCGCCTCCTTTTGCAGATCGTCGTTCCAGTCCTTTAGTGTGGGAACGACGATCTCAACGTATATCCCTCGCTCAGATAATTCAGCCTCCATGCGCTGTGCGGCTTTCTGCCCGGCAGAGTCATTGTCCAGACAGAGGTACACACTGTCGATGTCCTGACGGCGGAGCTGCTCCAGCACAGGCTGAATACTTGTGCCGCAGCAAGCGACGTAGCTGTGAGACTGCCAGTCAGAGGGGTACATTGAAATATAGGATAACAAATCTATGGGAGCCTCAAAGACATAGAGGCTCCCATCTGTACCTGTGTAATTGAAACTGTGCTTCGGGTCGCTGCCCTCAACGTTCTGCCGGAATGATTTGCCCTCGCTGTTTGTGCTGCGCTTATGAGCATGGCGAGCTATGCCGTCAGAATCCACACCGACGAATACCGCGTTGTGGTACTCTGCATCCTCGTAGAGGAGATGCGCCTTTGCAAGAGCCGAAACAGCATCGTGGTCTATGCCGCGCGTCTTGCAGAGGTAAGCAAATACACGGTGCATATTCTTGCTGGCTGGCGGCAGAGCAAATGACTTTACTTCAACTTGCTTTTCCGAATGCGTAGGATAAGCCGCACCCAGCTCGCCTCCGAGCAGCGTGGTCACAGCCTCGGCATAGCCGATACCGTAATGCCGCTGGACAAAGCTGATGGCCGTGCCGCCTTTTTCCTCGGCATGATCGTACCACTCATTGCCGCGTATGGTCACGCTGTGGTCGCTGGCAAGGCGTTTATCCCTACCGGATGAAATAAGCCTTTCTCCACGGCTGCGGAGAAAGGCTTCAAGGTCAACAGAGGCAGCTTTCTGCTTCTGTTCGTCTGTGAAATGTATGTAGGTTAAGTTGATCACCTCTTCAAGATATCATATATCCTCGCCCCAGAGATACTTCTGCCGCAGGTATTCAGCATGCTCAGGTGTTATTGCGCTGTCGTTTATCTGCGCAATGTTGATGCTGCCGTACAGCTCACCCCATAGGCAGTCCATGAGCGTCGAGCCATTTTCCAGCCCATCCTTGAATGCGTCGAGATCATGCTGGAGATACACCGGCAGATCATGTTCATATAAGCGTTCACGATCTTCCATGCTTAACTCCTCGTATGGCGGCAGTTGCCGAGCTTTCATTTTTATCACCCTTTCGAGCAACACATTATACCCAAACGCACTGAAATAGCAACTGAAACTAATACGCAGGCTTCGGATAATTTGCAGGATCCTCGTGATCGTCCTCGCGGTGGCCGAGCGCGATTTTCCACTCCTGCAATTCTTTGCGGCGTTTCCTGTCGAGCTGCAAGCCGCGGTAACCGGAAGTGCCTACATTATCCCAGAAGATATTTCCCATGTGGTGCAGCATACGAATCATACAGGCAGGGACGGATTCAGGTGACGGGGCACGGTGTTCTTGTCGAGGAGGCGTGTTATGCTCTGCATCTGATGATACGTTTTCTGCGGGAGCTTTTAATTCTGGTGCAGCATACTGCGGTACATCATATTCAACACTTTCGGATTGCAATTGCTCCATCATCTGCACGACCTCACGGATGACCATGTTGCGCACGGGCTTGAATTCTTTCTGCTGAGACAGCGGCACGCGCTCCGGTTTCGCTTTCGAATAAAAGCTGAATACCTCATCGCGCATATCATGCCAAAGCGAATACGCCTCTGCCACACGCTCATCGCCCGCAAACTCATCAACGATAGCGTCGACTATACGCTTTGTGGCCGGTGGAAGATAGCCGTACACTTTCTTGCCAGAGTAGTTTTGCAGACGCTCGGCAAGCTCAGTGATGAGCAGTTCGAGTTTCGGATTTTTCAAATCACCGTCCTGCATTTTCTGAATCAACGACTCCATGACCTCAAGGGCATTCTCTTGGAGCTGGTCTCTGTATGCAGTCTGCTGAACATAGATGTTCTTCAAGTCATCTTTGAATATCTGCCGCGTGAGCGCAGACCGCAACTCAAGTATTGCAGGCTTGGTGAGGTATCCTTCGTTCGGATCAGTCGAGAAGATGACCAGATGCACATGTACGCTGCGCTCCTTTTCGTGGAACGCAGCGTACCATTTCAAGTGTGACGGCAGTATCTTATACGCTTTCGCTATCTGGTCTAATTCGGAGCAGATGAGTGCGCGCCAACTATCGGCGGAGTCATAGCCGAGACGCTCAGCGTCTGGACGCTGTATTGCAATGACCGGCGTCCAGACGTTGCCCGGATGGTGCGCCACTTCATCAACTGCATTTTGCAGCACAGGTACTTTGCGGTCTGCATTCCACAGGCCGTGATCTCCGAGCTTCTTCACTCCGGGACGGTTTGCGACGTAGTCAACGTAGTTCTCGCGCTTGCCCAACAGATATGCATAGTTCTCCTGAACCTGAGAGATAAACTCTGCCGCGTTTTTCTGAGAATGCTCCGCGTTGTAATCTTCATACTCCGGCATCTCACGAGTATCCGGAAACGTTTTGAGCAGCCGAGATATAAAATCCTGCTGCTGTTTTGTCGAGGGCAAGCTGCTGTCGGTATCATTGAGCAGCTCAACACCTTCGCGTGTTGAAATATACTTCGTGAGGTTCGCAAGCTTTGCCGACTGCTTTCCGCCTTTGAGATACGGCGAAGAGAAGAATATACCGGCCATCAGTCACCAGAGTTGCCGCGCTGAATATCCAGCGCGGTATCGAAAGAAATGTTTCCGTATGTACGCTTGACCTCGTCTGCAGAGTACCCCCGCAGAGCACGAAGGTCAGAGACGTCATCCTTGAAGTGTGCTGCGACTATGTGCATCATCATATTCAGCTCCACGCTCCATTTGAACATGAGCTTCGAGATCCTGTTTGCGTTCTCCGCCAGCATCCCACGGATGTTTTGTGAGACAGACTCGCAGACGTATGAGCTGACGTCGTCTGTTGCAAGATATCCCATATAAAATCTGAGAGCCTTGCTGATGTACTCGCTTCTGTTTTTGCAGTTGGCAGTTTCAAGCCATCCATCCATGCGGGATAACAGCTCTGGCTTGAGCCAGACTGTTATGCGTTTTACGTTTTCTATGCTTATTTCTATCATCTCCTCCGCAAACGCGAAGAACCGCCGAATCCCTTGAAGCAAGGGCGTTTCGCGGCTCTGCGTTCACCTAAATTTTTGAGTTAGTTGAAAATGTGTACCTTGCCCGAACGTCGAAAAAGCCCCGCGTTGCGGGGCTTTGTGGGTGGGAGGTGCGCCCTTGGGTGTACCTCCCTTTATCATAGTGCCATTTTCGAACGGCTGTGTCCGGGCGAAAATGCCGCGAAAACGCCCCCGGACGCCGCGCGTTTTCCTGCCGGGGTATCCACGCTCCACCCGTCTCCGTAAAAGCGCACACAGCGCCTCACGTGGGCAAACACGGGCTACAGCTCCGGCGTGAGACATTCGGTTTGCATCGCGTCACAATATTCGTCAAGTGTCGTGCCATCACACTCCTGACAGTACTCGTCCATCTTTTCGAGAACTATTTCTTTCTCAGCCTCAGATAATTTGTACACCGCTGCCTCGTTAGCGCCGACGCCGCGGCAGATCATAATGTCAAGAGTGTCGTCGACCTGCCGCGTCAGGACATTGTAGTTTGCGTAGACATTGAGATAATCTTCCGGGGCGATCCCGCCAAGCGACCCGAAAACACTTCTGGCATCACAGTGCAGCTCCATGTAGAAATTCAACTCGTCATCGCATTCCAAAATCTCATCGACGAAATTGAAATCGTCCTCGGCCAAGCTGTGAAGCGGCTCGGTTTCAATAACTGCGATGGGAATCACATCGTAGTTGCTGTTGTCGCCGAGGACAGACATGATCTCGTGCTGCTTTGCTTCGGTCAGGTCGTCCCAAAATATTTCGATGCTAATGATTTTTCACCTCCATCCATAGTGACAGGCACGGTCGGCACTGGCTCTTCAACTTTCTTCGGCGCTGCCGGTTTCGCCGTGCGCTTCGGCTTTGCCGGAACGACAACATCGTCCTCGTCGATGTACTCCCGCACGGCGACCGGGACATGCTTTTCATAAAGATGCAGCAGAGCAGCCGCAAGCTCATCTTCGGCCGTCAGCTCCTTCTTCTTAAGATACTTGTTCAGTGCCCGCAGCTTCTCATCATCGAAGCTGACGGATATGTTTATCTGTTTCATCGTGTTCCCCCTTGTTGTTTCAATTCATTTCTGCATAGAATAATACAACTCATTTTTCTGTTGACGCGAGTTGACATGTACGCTATAATGTACATATACGGAGGTGATCACTTTGCTTAATACCAATATTACGAGCTTTCGCAAGAATGTCTTCTCCATGCTTGAGCAGACCATCAAGTACAATGAGCCTCTCAACATCAGCACCAAGGCCGGCAATGCTGTCGTTCTCAGCGAGGAAGACTATCGCGGCATGATAGAGACGCTGAACCTTATGTCCGATCCTGAGATGAAGCGCAAGCTGCTTGACGGAATGGCCACGCCGCTCGCCGAGTGCGTTCCGGAGGACGAGATAGACTGGTGATGTACAAAATAGTTTACACGAAAGCGGCGGCAAAGGACGTACCGAAGCTCAAAGCGGCGCACCTTGACGGCAAGGTGAAGGTGCTGATTGAGATCATCAAGGTCAATCCATTTCAGAATCCACCGTCATATGAAAAGCTCGTCGGCGACCTTTCGGGTCTGTACTCTCGCAGGATCAACGCACAGCACCGCTTGGTGTATGAAGTCGTTGAAGAAGCACAGACAATAAAGATACTCAGTATGTGGTCGCACTACGAACGGCTGTGAATCTACACGCTCGGCATTATGCCGGGCGTGTTTTCTCAGTCGTAAGAAATATATGGCACCTGAAGCCAGTGCGTCCAGCCGCGGCCTTCGAGCTGCGTCTTGACCACGCCGTACTTCGTGCCCATCGCCTCTATTACTTCACCGTTGCCTATGTACACGCCGATGTGCCCGTCGTGCCAGACCGCAAGTCCCGGCGTGTCGGGTATGGTATCTATCGTGCCGGAGACCGAGGCGTTATAGTACATCTGGTTTGCACTGACGTCTGGCATACCGTTCGTGCCGTAGCGCAGCTCCAGCGTCTCCGCATCGAGCCAGCCGTAGCCCTTGATGAGTCCGACACAATCGGCAGTCCTGCCGCCGACCCAGTTTGCCTGAATGAAGTCCGCATAGCTGCCGACCCCCTCCGGGTACTGCTGGAGCTTTGATGCAAACAGCTCCTCGGTCATGATCTGACCGTAGGTTCCCCAGACATAGCCCCAGCCTGACTGCCAAGCATTTATGGCGTAGGCCGCAAGGTCGTGCGCGTTCTTCGTTGACGGGTCAGAGAACGTACTGAGGTCTATCTCCACGCTCTTCTGCCCGCCGACTTCATACGCGCCGGTGTAATTCTCAACGCCCATTGGCCCGGCTATCATGGTGTAGATGTGCTTGATGTTATCCTTATCCTCATCGGTTATCTCTCTGCCGAGCTCGGCGGAGAGATTTTTGTAAGCGTCGCTTAGCGACAGCGGCGTGATCGCAGTGTACGTCTCTGTCTCGGTGACCGTCTCTCCGTTTTCATCTTCGCTCTCGACCTCGCGTGTCAGCTCCTGCTCGGAATAGAAGCAGTCAACAAATTTTCCTGCCGCACGTCGTGTCGGTGCGTCCTCACCGAAGCACAGGGCAAAGAAAACAGCCTTGACCATTGTCGGGTCAAGGCTTCCGGTGCTGTCCTCGCTTGAATTTGCGGCGGCTATTGCCCAATCCAGAAGAGAAAAAGCTTCCTGCATCTCGGAGACATGCGTCTTGAACTCGCTCGGTACTTTCTCCGTATAATTTGGGCCGTAGAAGCACGCTTTCACAGTAGCGTTATTGTGCTCTGCACCGCCGCTCGCAAGAGAGCAGAGCACTGCGGTTATGAGGATGAGCGGAGAGAGCACTGCCGCGAGTACCCACGCTATCGTCTTTCTGCCCTTGTAGCTATTGCCGACCGTGAGCGCGAGTTTTGCGAGTACAGTATTCACTATCTGCCTCCCGCCGTGCCGAACAGTGCTTCCTTGTGCGGCGGGGCGTGAACTTCAAGCAGATACCGCTCGTTGCCGCACTTGTAAAGACATACACCTCTCTGCGGGTAACGGATGAGATCGTACTCGGATTCTTCAAGCTGAAGCATATCCATGTACGAACGCTTGTCTATTGACCCCGCATTGAAGAGAAACTGGTGCGGCGGAATGGAGAACAGCGGCTTCGTCATTTCACGGACATTGGGCTGGTCGAAGTCGTCGAGGTTCTGCGAGGCAAGGATCATAGCGGATTCTTTCTTGCGCACGCGCTTGAGGCAGTTCCGGATATACTCTATCGCCGTGGGATTACTGAGCCAGATATACAGTTCATCGAGCGTGGCAACGGTGTTGCCCTCAGTAAGAAGCCTATCGGACATATAACTGAGGATATTGAAAAGCATTGCGTTCTGAATATTCCGACCTGCCATAAGCAAACTTTTCACGCCGAACACAAGGAAGCGCGACGAGGTTATATTTGTGTGCCCGTTGAAGAACTGCGAGTCCGCACCTTTGCATATTGAGTTAAGACCAAGCAGTACCTCCTGCAGGAGCTGCGGAGTATAGAGGTTATGCGCTGCCTCATCGTAGTTTTTGTACTCCTCTTCGATGAGATCATACAGGTCAGAGAGCACCGGATAATCCTCCGGCTTGAGCTGCGCGAAATTTGTGTAGTCCGAAATGTGAAACTTGGAATACAGTTTCGAGAGTAAAATCTCTATCGTGTCGATCTGCGGATCGGTGAAGTCTTTGTATGCTCTAAAGAAATCTCGCAGAAACGAGAGGTGCTGAGAGAGAACGGTTTTCTTTTTGAATGTCTCCGGCGTCGAGGGATCGTCCTCGTCCTCGCCGGTGCTCCAGCACTTCGGTTCGAGCACATTGATGATGTACTGCCCGCCCATGAGGTCAATGAAGCAGCCGTCAAGCGCGGCGCAAAGCTCGCCCTGCTCATGCTCAACGTCCAGCGAGATAATGTTTTTACCAGCCTCACGGCAGTTGACCATGAGGAGCTTCATAAGATAGGACTTTCCCTGACCTGAGTTGCCGAGGATGAGGACATTTGCCGAGGTCTTGTCCTCGTCGCGCTGGTCGAAGTCCGTGAGGATGTTGCTGCCGTATCTGTCCTTGCCGATGTAGAAGCCGTGCGCATCTGTCTTGCCGGAATAATTATATATGTATAAGTTCGCAACACTCGACGCCGGGAGCACGCGCTCGAACTGTGTGCCGAAGATGTTATGCCCCTGCGGGCAGGTGGAGAGATAGCCTTTCTGCTGACGCAATCTCAACCGGTCAACATTTAATTTCGATCTCAGCAACTCAGATATTACCTCAGATTGCAGACGCTCAAGCTCCTGCATCGTCGGGGCGCACAGCTCAATGAACACAGCGCAGTGAATGAGCGGCTCACGCCTTTTTCTCATGGCATTTATCATCTCGAATACATCCTGCAGGTTGCCCTCGGCGGTTATCATCTGCTTGGTGTCGTTGGTGTTGGCGCGGCTGAGCCTGTTCTTGTTGGTTGCGTTCTGGATGATACGGTTTTCCTCCATAGCGTCAACGATGCGGGTGTATATGCGGATGTTGACGCCGCACTTTTCGCCAAGGTGACGGAGTATGGCCTGATCCTCAGTCGCCGCCGGGTACTCCTTCAGCGCCCAGACGCAGCAGTAAAGGTTATCTCGGATATACACGTCGGGATTAAACTTCATAACTCCCGGCGCGATCATATCTAAGAACGTCTTGCGCGGCGGTGCAGATTTCACGGGCTGCTTGCGTGTGACACTTTTCTTTCTCTCTGGTTTCACAGGTGCAGATTTCTGCTTCAGATGTTTTCCCATATAGTTTTCCTCCTCATTCCCACTGCTGACCGTCATATTCCGGGTACGGATCAACGCTGATGCTCTGCCCGTAGTACACGGCCAGCAGCTTTTTCAGTTCCTGCCGGCCGGCGCGATGGACGGTGAAGCCCTGCTCGTGAATGTATTTCTCAACATTGCCGAGATGAGCGTAGATGTCGCCTTTGACCTCGCTGCGTATGCGCAGGACAATATAGAACTGACGGGATGACGCAGTCATGACCTGTATGCGGTCAAGGTGCTCTATGTCCAGCTCCAGCAGACGCCTCACGGCAGGGCAGGTCTCTTTCTCAAGCCGGTCGCGGTAGAAGCGCTTGTTGTACTCAAAGGACTGCATCGAGTCTGTGGCAATCATCTCAATTCCATCGTAGCCCTTGATGATGTTGAGCAGAGCGTTGATCCTTGCGTCGATGCTGTCGGCGGGGAGCACGCTCAGGTTGGTAGGCGCAACGGCGAAGAAAACGAGCTCACCCTGCTTCGTAGATATGCCGTAATCTGTTATAGCCTCAATGCCGAGCAGCTCCTGTGTGGATTCTTTCTTTTTGAAGATCATGCGGGATCCCTCCATTCAAAGTATTGCTGGCGCGTGAAGAAGTACGCCGCAGCATAGCGGATGAAATCCAGTATGCTGGTGTTGTCGAAGCGAATGCTTAGAAAGCCATAGGCGACGACGAGCGCCAGCGGCAGCAGCGCACCTGTGCGCACGAGTGAAAATATGCCGATGAGAAAGCCGATGCCGATGATGGCAAGGTCTTTGAGTTCCCACAGCCAGAGCATCGCCTTGGCCGCGAGGTTATCCGGGTAGATGTACATTGAAATCCCTCCTATGAAAAGTTTAAGCCGCCGTGGTCTCCCACGACGGCTTTGATGTTGTATGTTTTTTACTCTGCCTCTTCCGCATCTGCGGCATCGGTGAGCGCAGCCTCTATGAGCCCGATGATGAACTCCTTCTGCGTCAGCCCGTATTTGCTCAGATGCTCCTTGATCCTCACGAAGAGTTCCTCCGGTATCTGCAGCGCCAGTGTCCTTGTTCCGTTTGCCATAGTTTTGCCTCCTTCAAAATGTTCTCTGATGATCTTCTCTACGTACTCGCTCAGTGTCAGTGCCAGCTGCTCCTGTTCCTCGCGCACTCTGATGTGCAGCGACTCCGGGATCATGGCACATAGATTTTTCTTCTTTTCGTCCATGAGCTTCTCCTTTCTGCTTTTGCAAGCGAAGTATACCCGAAGCTCCGGCACAAAGCTATTCATCATAAGCAATGAAGTTCACCAGCAAAACGAAGCATATGCAACAAGCTATGAACCATCCAGCGCCGCGGCCACACCGTGCATTATATAGTCCACGCACGGAATGGCTACGCTGTTGCCGAGTGCCTTGTACCGCGCGGAGTCCGACGCGCCGGGGATATCTGTCCAGCCGTCAGGGAAGCCCTGTAAGCGTTCGCACTCCAGCGGCGTGAGCCTGCGGATGAGATACGCGAACGGCTTTGAGCTGTCATATACAAGATCGGTCACGTCCTTGTACTGTCTGGCGCTTTGGGTGCTTGCCACATCATCTTCCTGAAAAACATCCACACGCTGACGGGCAAAGATCGCGTGCCTGTCAAAAGAGGTAAGTGTATATGCCACACCTTCACTGACGCCGTTGCCGTTGCCTCCATTCTGAGGCTGGCGGTCGATCACGTTTCCAGCAATGCACAGCGGCGTATCGTCAACGAGCGGCAGATTGTTCCCGCCTGTACCGGCTCTGGCAGAGAGCGTGGGAGCAACATCGAACGGCCCCTTGTACCGGCTGTCTATCCCGTGGTTCTCATATAGTCTCAGTACTGCCGGAGTAGTGTTGCCGCCATCGGCACTTTTGAGCGTCGGTGCGACATCTTCAGTATAGCCGACGCTCCCGGCTGAGCTGCCCGCGCCCGGACTGAACCCAGCAACGAAGGTCTGTATCTGGAGATTCTGCGTTGCCTTCAACGCACCAGCAACGCCGTGCAGGTCTATCCCTTCGTTCCTCTGGTTTATATGGTAAGCATGGATATCTGTGTCTATATCCTCACCATCACTCAAGCCCGCCTGCGCCAGCAAAGCAGCTTCCAATCTTTTCGGCAGCGGTTTTCCACGAACCTTCGCTCGGCGCAGTATACCCAGGCAGGCTTTCGGGCTTAAATAATATCTTGGGTGCGGTGAGTCCTCCAAAATCTGCGACAAGGAAGATTCGTGCTCTTCTTTGGGGGACACCCCAGTGTTGAGAAGAGGTAACTCGCCAGCCCACGGAGAGCGTATCTCCCACTCGTATCCACCCAGCAGATTGAAATTTCCCGGCGTGAGGTCGAGGAACATATATGTCGGGTACACATATTTTAATAATCTCCTCAAGGACGATCCTGAAGTCCTCGCCGTGCGGCTCACCTGAGGAGAAGGCTCCGGGCACGTTCTCCCAGCATAAGATTCTGGGTTGAACAGACACGCCTGATCGTCCTCGTAGTATATCTGCATTTCTCATCTCCTTAGTGATCCGTATTTGCTCCATGAAGAGTCCGGAACGAGCACCGGTCAAACCGGCTCTTGCGCCGGCGACTGAGAGATCCTGACACGGGCTGCCCCCGGCTATTATATCTACCGGCGGCAGCTCCGCTCCGTTCAGCTTAGTTATATCCCCCAAGTGGAGCATCTGAGGAAAGTGCGTAGACGTTACGGCAATGGGAAACGGTTCTATCTCGCTTGCCCATAATGGCACTATGCCGTTATTCACGGCGGCAAGAGGGAAGCCGCCTATGCCGTCGAACAAACTTCCGAGTGTGAGCGTCACTTGCTCACCGCCTGAACTATGGCCTTGCCAGTATGTACTGCCGTCTGCGCAGTATACACTGCGCTCATTATGTTTGCTCTCGTGCTCGTGTCGAGACCGAAGGCTCCGGCGATGCGCGTTATCTCACTCGACGAGAGCATAAGCCCAATGCCGAGCAGTGCGTGCTCCTTGAACACGAGCAGTCCTGCAATGAGTATCGTCGCCTGTAGGAACGCTGTGAGGCACACACCTATGACCTGCTTCATCCACTGTACGAATGCATCTATACCTCCGCGCGGTATGCTGAACATGTACAGGCTCCCGACTGCGATCTGTATCAAGAGAATTCCGCCGCGTTTGAGGTTTGCGAAGAACACTTTTATTACGGCATACGCCATCATGATGATGCAGACGATCACCATGATGGGGCTTGTTACTGCTTCAAAGCCGGAGATGGGCTTCACGATAAGGTCGGCGACAGTTTCGATCTCTTCGTATTCCTGAATGATGTTTGAGGCGACCTCGCCGATGGACGTTCCGTAGCCGGTCATGCCGGAGGTAAACTCAGCCTGCAAGGAAATAGCGAGCTGGTAAAGTCTGACCGGAACAACGGAGAACAGGCTCGCCGCCATGAAGCCCTTGATGGCATTGAGGGCAACGGCGCGGATGTCGCCTTTGCCTCCGGCATAGTTTATGCCGCACTCGAAACACGCGACGATGAGGCCGATGACGTACAGCGTCCACGCAAGGTAGTTGAAGAACTGCACGATACCCTGCACCCAGCTCATCTCGAACAGCTCCGCGCCCATGCTGCCCATCTCGGCGAAGAAGTTTCCGAGGAAGCCTATGATCTGGCAGTAGAGCCAGTCGAGTATCTCATCCAGTATCTTCGACGAGACAAAATCCCATATAAATATTGATCATCACCGCCTTTCGGTTCTCCCTGCATTACAGGCCGACGATGCCCCAGATGTAATTGGGAGCGGTGAGAGTGAAGACGAGACAGGCGAAGAGTATAGCCGGTGCAGTCCATTCAAACTGTCCGGTCTTCCGAAAATCGACATACGCCGTTCCCAGTTTGGCAAAGAAAAATACGGCGAGAATGAGGTCTATGGCGGGGAAGATGACATTGTCCACAACCGTTTTTATCTGCTGGGATGCAGTCGACCACGTGCTCTCGACCGCACCGGCAACATCCCCGCTGGCGTAGGCGGGGACGGACAGCAGCGAGACGAACACTGCCGTCATGATGAGTACTGAGTATATCTTTTTTCTGCGCATTGGTTTTTCCTCCTATATGAAAATAGCTCTCAGTGCATAGCCTGAGAGCAGTGTTTGACGACCCAGTCCGGGTCAAAATCGCTGCGGCTCTCTGCCGAGCCGGATTCCATGAGAGCTTGAAGCATCAAGCCGAATGCCTCCTCATGCTTGCAATCAAGCTTTGTCCACTCGTCACAGACGACCTTGAGTGGCTGGCGGAAGCGGGCGAGGTACTCGATGCAGGGTATATCTTCTGCCTGAACAAGCTTTATGGTGAGCAGATTATAGCAGGTACACATGGCGTTTATCTCGCCGCACTTGGCAAAGACGTAAGCCGTGCTGTGCTCAAGCATGGCGTCCTCATACTCCGCAAATTCTCGGTCTATGCGTTTCTCCAACTCAGAGCACAATTCCTTATCTGCGTTACAGGTCGAGTTTGAAGTCTTGCTTTTGCTCTTCTGCGGCCTTCCTGTATTCGGTGATGAAGCCGTCCAGAACTGCCGGATGAGAGCCGACACAGAATTCGCAATTGCGGTGGTCGTCAGGTATCTCAATGTTTTCACCCCATTCTTTATTTGACC
>OIWS01002666.1_pt1 | contig 14220 bp, 11 predicted proteins | sample 1587611 | NCBI WGS metagenome assembly OIWS01 (sample SAMEA3888919, study PRJEB22519) | human gut metagenome | biome: human gut; feature: human-associated habitat; material: faeces | place: Denmark | collected 2010 | reverse complement strand
GCGCACCGCAAAAAGACCCGCTGTCCGGGTGCGTTGGGAGTTGGAAGAATACACCTTAAATCAACCCCGCCCCTCTCCGTCCGCCCCACAAGCGTCTGGGGCCTTTACGCACACGGTGGAGCAGGGTTTCAAAATCATGGGGAGCCTGGCAGTTTCTCTCCCGCGTCAGGGCCGGCACAGCTTTTCCGCAAGTTTCTCCCCGCGTCCAGCGCCCCGGCCCGATCCTAAAAAATCAAAGCCCGCCTCTTGACAGTTCTCAAGAGGCGGGCTCAAAAAACTCGCGGTTCCACTCTGATTTCTCACTATGGCCTTGACGCGGCCAACGGGGTCTCCCCTTCGCTCCCGGATGCACTTCACGCCGCGTCTTTTGCTCTCCGCTTCCAGCCGATGGCGGGGATTCTCTGTCAAAGCGCTGCGGCGCTACTCTTTCCGATCTTCGCGATATTCACATTTTCACTGCAACATCATAGCATTTCGCGCCACGGCTGTCAAGCCTTGAGATTCAGCACATCCCAGTTCTTGCAGAAATACTCGACGCCGGAATAGACCGTCGTGGCCAGGATCACGATGCTGACGACGAGATCGAGCGTGGCGGAGCCGGTCACGGCCATCATCAAAATCAAACCGACCATCGTGCAGGACGTCTTGATCTTGCCGCTCCACGCCGCGGCGATGACGCGCCCGTTGCCGACGGCGACGAGCCGAAGCCCCGTCACGGCAAACTCCCGCGCAATCACCACAAACACCAGCCAGCTGGCCATCCGGCCCTGTCCGACAAAAATCATCATGCACGCCGTCACCAGCAGCTTATCGGCCAGCGGATCCAGGAACTTGCCGAAATCCGTCACCTGGTTATAGTGGCGCGCGATGTAGCCGTCTACAAAATCGCTGATACTCGCCACCACAAACACCGCCAGTGCCGCCCAGCGCAGCGCGTCGTTCGCGCTGCCAAGGATCAGCAGCACCATAAACACCGGGATCAAAACCACCCGCACCAATGTAATTTTACTCGCCGTCGTCATCGATATCATCCTCCGCAATTCCTACCAGTTCTCCGTCAAACGTGTCCACGATGCGCACACACACAAAGTCGCCCGTTTTGACATGCTCCTCCGACGTAAACCAGATCTTTCCGTCCACATCGGGCGAATCGGCATACGTCCGCCCGAAATAGCTCTCCTCATCCGGGTCATAGCCCTCGCAGAGCACCTCCATCGTCTGCCCCACACAGCCGGCATTGTATTCATCCATAATGCGCGACTGCAGCTCGGCCACAATCTCGGCGCGCTCCCGCGCGATCTCCGTGTCAGGGTATTCCATCTCCGCCGCGCGCGTGCCTTCCTCGGGCGAGAAGACGAATGCGCCCACGCGCTCGAGCTTGTACTCCTTCAAAAATTCGCACAGCTCTTCAAATTCCGCCTCCCCCTCGCCGGGCAGGCCCGTGATGAGGCTCGTGCGGAACACTGCGCCCGGCACGCGCTCGCGCAGATGCGTGACGAGCTTGCGGATATACGCCCCGTCGGTGTGCCGGTTCATCTTTTTCAGGATTTCATCGTTGATGTGCTGGAACGGGATGTCGAAGTATTTGACGAGCTTCGGCTCCGTCGCGAACACGTCGATCAACTCTTCGCTGATCGCCTCCGGGTAGAGGTAATGGACACGAATCCAGTGGAAGCCATCGATCTTACAAAGCTGGCGCAGCAGCTCCGGCAGCCTCCGCGCGCCGTAGAGATCCTCGCCATAGCGGCTGGTGTCCTGCGCGACGACGATCAGTTCCTTCACGCCGTCCTCGGCGAGCGTCTTGGCCTCGGCGATCAGCTCTTCCATCTTCCGGCTGCGGTAATGGCCGCGCAGCTTCGGAATGATGCAGAACGCGCAATAGTTGTCACAGCCCTCGGCGATTTTGAGGTAGGCATACTGCTCCGGCGTTGTCAGGATGCGGCCCGGCTCGTTCAGCGGCGCGCTGATATCGTCGAACCGCTCATATTGTTTCCCGTCCAGGATCTCCTTCGCTGCGTGGACGATGTCGTAATATGACCCCGTGCCGAGCACACCGTCGACCTCGGGCATCTCGCTGACAATCTCCTCCTGGTACCGCTGCGCCAGACATCCGGTGACAAGAATTTTCCCGACACGTCCCTCCTGCTTGAGCGCACCCATGGCCAGAATATGGTCGATGGCCTCTTCCTTGGCCGAATCGATGAAGCCGCAGGTGTTGATGATCACCAGCTCCGCCCCGTCGGGATCCGGCAGAATTTCATATCCGGCCTGCCGCAGCAGATAGAGCATCTGCTCGGCGTTGACCTGATTTTTGGCACAACCGAGCGAGATCATGCCGATCGTATGCGTCATTCCAGTTCCTCCGTCTTTGTTTCTTCCTGATTGTATCTGAATAATCGCGCTCTGACCGGCAGCAAGGCGTTTTCGTGCTGCGCAAGACATTTTTCGCAGGAATACGGCCGTATTTCAATGAAAAATGGAGCGATTTCGCACAAAACCCCGCCTCCGGGAGCGCTGACCGTTTTCAGATATCCTCAAATTCCAGATCTTCGAGCTCATTCTCTTCAAGATCTGCTTCATAACGCCGCAGCGCCTCGCGGATCTCCCCATAGGAAAAGCCGCGGCGCAGCAGCGCATCGATCGTTTTTTTGATGGTCTTCTCGTCCGCCGGCCGCCCGCGCAGCTTCGCGGCCAAGAAGCGGTCGATGGCGTCATCCATCGCCGGGATCCGCGCAAGCGCCTCTTCCCAGAGGTTCTTCGGAATCCCCTTTTCATAGAGAATATTTTGGATCCGCGCACGGCCGTAACCCTTGCGCACAGCGGAATCCACCAGCTGAGCCGCCGTCGCCGCGTCATCCACAAACCGGTGCTCCTTCAGCCACGCAACGGCGTCCGCCGCGTCGGCCGGGAGCGCCCCCTTCTGCACGAGCCGCTTTTCCAGCTCCCGTTCCGAAACCGCCGAGGCCGTCAGGATGCGCACCGCGCGTTCCCGTGCGGCCTCCTTCGCCACGGCGGCTTTCAGCGCGGAAAACGCCTCTTCGTCCATCTCCATCCCCGCGCACAGCGAAAACTGCACACAGAGCGAAACGGAAACGCCCAGCGTCTCGCCGTCAAAGACCGCCCTCAGCTTCTCCGGCCGCTGCGTGGCCTCGAGCCGTTCGAGCCTCATTTCTCGTCGTCAAAATCATCCGCGGACACGCTCACGGGCTTGGCCGCCGCCGTAATGGGCGGGCGGGCATGCGCGCCCTGCAGCTTCCACATGTTCTCGCGCACCTGCTGCTCGACGCTGTCGGCGATATCCGGGTGCTCCTGCAGATAGGTCTTCACGCTGTCGCGGCCCTGCCCGATGCGCTCGTCGCCCATCGAGAACCAGCTGCCGCTCTTCTGGATGATGTCCAGCTGCACCGCCAGATCAACCAGTTCGCCCCACTTCGAGATGCCCTCGCCGTACATGATATCGAAATACGCTTCCTTAAACGGAGGCGCAACCTTGTTTTTCACGATCTTCGCGCGCGTCCGGTTGCCGACGATCTCGCTGCCGTTCTTGATGGCCTCGGTGCGGCGGATATCGATGCGGACGGAGGCATAGAACTTCAGCGCATTGCCGCCGGTCGTCGTCTCGGGGTTGCCGTACATGACGCCGATCTTCATACGCAGCTGGTTGATGAAGATGACAACGCAGTTCGTCTTTGAGATGTTGCCGGCGAGCTTCCGCAGCGCCTGCGACATGAGCCGCGCCTGCAATCCGACAAACGTGTCGCCCATCTCGCCCTCAATTTCCGCGCGCGGTGTCAAGGCCGCGACCGAGTCGACAACCACAACGTCCACCGCGCCCGAGCGCACCAGCGCGTCCGTAATTTCCAACGCCTGTTCGCCGGTGTCCGGCTGCGAGACGAGCATCGAGTCGATGTCCACGCCAATCCGCGCGGCATAGTCGGGGTCGAGCGCATGCTCCGCATCGACGAACGCGACTTCGCCGCCGCGCTTTTGCGCCTGCGCGACGATGTGCAGCGCCAGCGTCGTCTTGCCGGAAGACTCCGGCCCGTAGATCTCAATGATGCGCCCCTTCGGGACGCCGCCGATGCCAAGCGCCGCGTCCAGCGCAAGCGAGCCCGTCGGGATGGCCTCCACGGTCATCTCCGGCCGGTCGCCGAGACGCATAACCGAGCCCTTGCCAAAGTTCTTCTCGATCTGCTTGATCGCCGTTTCCAGGGCCTGTTTCTTGTCGTTATTGCTGCCAGCTTCTCCGGGTTTTCTCTTCTCCATAGCCATAAATCAGCGCACCTTTCTGTTTTTCTCTTAGTATAACACAGGGTTTGCTAAAAATCAAACATTTGTTTTATTTCTTTGCACACACCGCGCGCACCACGCCGCGATAGTCCTCCCGCAGCTCCGGCTCTGCAAAGCCGCCCTCGTGCAAAATCGCGCAGACGGCCTCCTCCTGTCCCATGCCGAACTCGAAGCAGAGCGCGCCGCCCTCCTTCACAAGGCCGCCATAGTTCCGGACGATGGCCCGGTAAAAATCCAAACCATCCTCGCCGCCGTCGAGCGCCAGATGCGGCTCAAATTCCAGCACCGAAGGCTCCAGCTCCGCCATCTCCGCCTTCGTCACATACGGCGGATTGGACACCAACACGTCAAACTGGCCCAAAAACGCCGGTGCCGGTTTCCGCGCATCCAGCTCAAATGCCGTCACGCGCATGGAAAAACCGAGATCTGCAATGTTCTGCTTCGCCACGCGCAGCGCCGCGGGCGACACATCCCCGAGCGTCACGCGCGCGTTTGGAACCGCATCTGCAATGGCGAGGCCGATGCAGCCGGAGCCGGTGCAAAGGTCGAGCACGCGGAGCGGCCCTTCCCGGCCCTGCAGACGCTCAATGGCCAGCTCCGTGACCGCAAGCGTATCATCGCGTGGGATCAGCACATCCGGCGTCACCGTCAGCGTCAGCCCTCGAAAGTCCCACTGTCCAAGCAAATAAGCCAGCGGGCAGCCCGCGAGATACCGCGCCGTCAGGTCGCCGAGCCGCGCCTCGATCGCCTCGGACGCATACAGCTCCTGGTCGGCCAGCAGCGCCGTGACCGACTTGCCGCTTGCCATCGCGAGCAGCTCCCGCGCCGTCTGCGCCGCCAGCTCGCCCTCCGTCGAACGAAGCCTTGCGCGCGTCTCGCGCAGCAGCTGGCCGTACTGCTTTACCATTGGTCCTCCCCTTCGTGCTCCGGAAGGACAAGCTCCAGCGCCCGGATGCCGACCTCGAGCATCGAATCGTCCGGCTCCTGCGTTGTGAAGAGCTGGAGCCACATGCCGGGCTTGGAGAGGATGCGCGTCAGCTTGTTGTCGTGCCGCCCGACAAGGCGGTTGAACTCATACGCGATCGCCACGATCAGCGGCAGCCGCAGCAGCGTCAGGCCCAGACGGCCCAACATGTTGTCCACGGGCCAGATTGCGCTGAAAATTGCTGAAATCAAAATCGACAGAATGACGACCACAAACAAAAAGCTTGTGCCGCAGCGCGGATGCAGCCGCGTCATCTGCCGCGCGTTCTCGACCGTCAGCGGGAGCTTCGCCTCATAGCAGCGAATCGTCTTATGCTCCGCGCCGTGGTAAGAGAAGACGCGCTTCATGTCCTTCATCTGCGACACACCGATCATATACCCGAGGAAGATGGTCACGCGCACCACACCCTCGATCAGGCTCCGCACGACGGCATTGCCGATCCACCGGTCGAAAAATCCGCCGATCAGCGTCGGCAGCAGGAAAAACAGCACCACGGAAAACCCGACACCCAGCACCATCGAGAGCGTCACGACCGCCTTTTCCAGCTTCTCCGAGCCGAATTTCCCTTCGAACCATTTTTCAAACTTACTTGGCTCCGCGTCCTTTTCCTCCGGGAAAAACTCCGCCGAGTACATCAGTGCCTTCACGCCGCCATACATCGACGAGCCGAAGTTGACCACGCCGCGAATCAGCGGCCACGTCATCCAGCCGCTCTTCTTTTTCAGCGGCTCCACCTTTTCCACCAGCCCCTCGGGGCTGCGCACAACGATGGCGCGCTTTTCCGGCCCCTGCATCAAAATGCCCTCAATCAGAGCCTGTCCGCCGATCATCGTTTTGAATTTTTCCTTGGCCTGCGCCTCGCGCAAAACCTCTTTTTCCTCTGCCATGCTTACCTCGCTTCTTCCCCAACCGGGAGTGCAATGGTGACGAGCGTGCCGCCGCCCTCCGCATTTTCCAGCGTCAGCGTGCCGCCGTGCATCGTCACAATCTCTTCGCAGACCGCAAGGCCGATCCCGCTGCCGCGCGCCTTGGAGCTGCCCTTGTAAAACTTCATCTTGACATGCGGCAGTTCCTCCTCTGGAATGCCGGGTCCGTAGTCCCGGATGCGGAAAACCACCTCGCCGTCCTCCTGCGCGACCGAAGCGTCAATGCGCTTGCCGTCGCCGCCGTGCTTGGCCGCGTTGTCCAGGATATTTAAGAAAACCTGCCGCATTCTTGCAACATCGCAGGGAATCTCCGGGATCTCCTCGTCGCAACCGTCATAGTCCAGGGTGATTCCCTCCTGCTTCAGCCGGCTGCCATACATAAAGACCGTATCTTCAAATTCCGCCAGAATGTCGGCCTGTTCGATATTCAGTGTAAACCGCCCGTCCTGCATCCGCGTAAACTCGAGCAGTTCCTCCACCATGCCCGTCAGCCGCCGTGCCTCACGCAGGATGATGAGCATACCGCGCTTTGTCTCCGGCTCCAGATTGCCGGACGCCAGCAGCGTCTCGCCCCAGCCGGAAATGGCTGTCAGCGGGGTGCGCAGCTCATGTGAAACGGAGGAAATAAACTCCGACTGCGTCTTTTCCGCCTGCCCGATCTTCACGGACATGTCGTTGATCGTCTGTGCCAGCTCGCCGATCTCATCGTCATAGAGCTTCGGGATCTGCACCCCGTAGGAGCCCGCCGCGATGCGCTTGGCCGTCGCCGTAATCTGGCTGACCGGCTCGATGATCGAGCGAATGAAAAAGCTGCTTGTAAACAGCATAAACGCCACAAAAATGAGCCCCGCGACAAGCGTAATCAGTCCGATCATGAGCACCTGCTTGTCCGCCGTGCGCAAGCTCGTCACATACCGCAGCACGCCGATCACCTCGCCGTTCGTGTAGATCATCGGGCTCGACACGGCAAGGATGCGCTCGCCCGTCTGGGGATTGACCCCCTTGTAGGGCACAAGTTGCTGCGTCTGGATGGCGGACGCGATATCCGGCGTCGTCGGTGCCTTCCCGGCCCACTGGCCGTAGGATGAGGCGACGAGCTTTCCGTTTGCCGAAATAAACTGCAGCTCCAGCTGATCCTTGTCCTCAAAGGTCTGCGCGAATTTGATGCAGGACTGATAATATTCGTTGTAGCTCTGGTTGATATAATTTGCGAAAAAATCCGTTGTGGTCTTGGCCTTGGCCTCCAGCCCGGATTTCAGGTTGGAATAGTAATAGGCCGCCATTGAGGCCGTCACCGCCGCGACACAGATCGCCGCCAGCGCGATCATAATGCTGACGTTGTTGACCAGCCAGCGCTTTTCCAGCCCTGCCAATCGCTTTTTCTTCTCCAAGCGTCCCTCACCTCATTCCGCCCTCCGCGGTCAAACGCCCCATTTATAGCCGAAGCCCCAAACCGTTGTGATGAAGGTCGGGTTCGCCGTGTCGTCCTCAATCTTGATGCGAAGCCGCCGGATATTCACATCCACAATCTTCAGCTCGCCGTCATAATCCCGGCCCCAGACCGAGGCCAGAATGTCCTCACGCGAGAGTGCGCGGCCCGGATTTTGCATAAAGAGCTTGACGATGGCATACTCCACCTGCGTCAGCTTGATCCGCTTGCCCTCTTTTTCGAGCGTCCGGTTGCGCGTGTTCAGCACAAACGGCCCCTGGGTGATCTCTGTGCTCTCGCCGTCCGCCTCCGGGCCCACGCGGCGATAGAGCGCGTCGATGCGCGCCGTCAGCTCCGCCGGGCTGAAAGGCTTGGTCATATAGTCGTCCGCACCGGTCATCAGCCCCGTAATCTTGTCCATCTCCTGGCTTCGCGCAGTTAACATAATAATCCCAATTTTCTTATCGGTCGCCCGAATACTTCGGCAGACCTCAAATCCGTCAATACCGGGTAACATAATATCCAAAATCGCCACGCCAACATCCGGGTTGCTTTTCAGCAGCTCCAGCGCTTCCTCGCCGGTCCCGGCCTCGACGACGTCATAGCCTGCACGCTTGAGATTGATGACGACGAAGCTGCGGATGCTGACCTCGTCCTCGAGAATCAAAACTTTTTTCATATGCCTCTCCCCTTATCTCTCGCCGGAATTCCAATCGACGTGAATATAATTGAACATCGCCTTGAGCGTCTCTTCCCCGAGCGCTCTGGCGCGCTGATCCGTGCCAAGCAGAGCCGAATAGGTGACATCGCCCTTCTCCGACAGGATAAACCGCCCGTCCGCTGCCGCCAGCTGGTTTCGGTCCTCACCGGAAAAGGCGTAGATCGTGAAAATCGGCTCTGCCGTCGCCGCCGCGTAGCGATAGCCCGAGAACGTCAGCCCCCGCACGCCGGAAACCTCCGCGCTGCGCGAGATCGTCACATGCCCGACCCATTCCTCCGGCAGCTTGACGAACCAGCCCGCCGAAAAATTGTGATAGGTTGTCAGCTTCAGCGCCCGGTTGCCCGCCAGATCGAGATTATACCAGCGGATCAGGCTGTATCCTTCCTCGCTCTCATCGGTCTTTGCCAGCGGTAAAATCTCCGGCAGCTCAATCAGTCCATCCGTGTCAATGTCGGTGGCATAGACGTAATAATTTCGCACCGTCTGTACGCTCCGGTCTGCGTCCGCCATCGTCACGTTCTGAAAGCTGCCGCCCCGGAACGCAAATACGTCCGTCACAACGCTCTCCTCCGGATAGCTTCCCGCCACAAACACCGCCGGTACGTTCCGCGTCAGGTCGCCCACGACGATTCGCCGCACCGCCTGCACCCCCGCCGTCAGTTGGGCCTCCGGCTCGCGTTCCATCTGCCCGTCGCGGAAGCGGTAAAGCTCCGCCACGCCCTGGCTCTGCTCCGCGTCAAAGCGGATGAGGAAGATGTCCTTCCTCCCGTCCCCGTCGAGGTCGGCGAGCGTATATTCTGAATAGCTGGCGCTCATCAGCTCCACCACATGCCCATCCGAGAGCGAATAAACGCCCAGCGTCTGGATCACCTGGTCGGAGAGCTTGCGCCCAATGAGGATCTCGGTGCCGCCCTCGTCGTCCAGCTGCACATATTCCGCGCTGGCAAAGGCCGTGCCGCCCCCCTCAATGACGGCGATATTCTGATATTCGCCGTCCACAAGATCAAAAATATAGGCCCCCAGCGGCTTGTCTCCGCCGGTTTTCAAAAAAACGATGGCCTCGTCCTGCCCGTCGCCGTCGAGATCGGCCAGCTGAACCGATTGCTGGTTCGCCCCGGACACCGGCGCGCTGTATGCCGCCCCCTGGGCCATCAGCCCGTCGATGGCATGCTGCAGATCGTTATACTCGTTGGAATGCTTCGGCAGCGTATAGAGCTCATCCACTGTCTTCACGAAGCACCCCGTCAGCACCAGCGTCAGCAACCCCGTCAGGATGCCGACAGCAAGCAGTTTTCGCCGCACACGGCATCCCTCCTCCTGCTGATCCTTGCTCAACCAAATTATTGTATCATGCTTTGTCATAAATGTGTAGCCGGTTTGTAAAAGTTTTCTGAACCCAGAGGTGGAACTGAAGCTGCCCCCTATTTCAAAACCACATTCTTTTCGCCGAGCAGCCCGCGCAGCTCCTCCAGCATACAGGCCTCCGGCCCGCACGTCCCGCCGCGGCGGACGCCCGTGTCGGCATAGTAGATCACGGTTTTCATCCTGCCGGGGAACATCCGCAAAATCGGCAAAATCTTCTCCTCGCCCTTCTGTCCCGTCCGGGCCACGCGGAGATACAGCGTCTGATACTGCCCGAAAGCGTTTGCCGGCCGATCCTGCGCGGCGGCGGCCGCGTCGTCGATCTTCCATACGCAGTTTGCCACCATCTGCGGATCCTTGTCCTCGCGGATGGAGATGCGCCCGCTCACCACAATCGCCGCGCCCTCGTGGATCAGGCTTCCGTACTGCCCAAGGGTATTGGAAAACACCAGCAGCTCCATGCTCCCCGTGTTGTCCTCGAGCGTCACATAGGCCATCATCGACTGGTTGCGCGTTGTCTTCATCCGCGCCACCTGCACGATCCCCGCCACAGAGACCACCTGCTCATCCTGATACACGCCGTCTTTTTCCTCAAAGCTCTGCATAATCCGCCCGATGGGCACCACATGCGCCGCGCGCAGCTGTTCGCGGTAATCGTCCATCGGATGCCCGGTGAGATAGAGCCCGGTTGTCTCGCGCTCCATGGCCATGCGCTCCTGCGCCGTAAGCTCCGGGATGTCCGGCACATGTACGTTTGAGACCGGCGCGTCCTCCCCTTCCAGCATGCCGAACAGGCCCATCTGCCCCTCGACGTTTTTCCTCCGGCTCGCCGCGACCGATTCCATCACTGCGTCATAAATCGCCAGCAGCTGCGACCGTTTCAATCCGAAGCAGTCGCACGCGCCGCACTTGATGAGATTTTCCAGCGCACGCTTGTTGAGATCCGTGCCATACATCCGGCTGCAGAAATCCTCCAGCCCCAAAAAAGGCCCGCCGTCCACGCGCGCCTGCATCACCTTCTGGATAAAGCCGCGGCCGATGTTCTTGATGGCCGCAAGGCCGAAGCGGATGCCGTTCGGCACGACGGTAAAGTGATCGTTCGATTCATTGATATCCGGCGGCAGCAGCGCAATGCCCATGTTCTTGCACTCGGCAATGTACTCCGAGATCTTCACCGTGCTGTCGAGCACCGACGTCATCAGTGCCGCCATGTATTCCCGCGGATAGTAGTATTTAAACCATGCCGTCTGATACGCAATCACCGCATAGCAGACCGAATGCGCCTTGTTGAAGGCATAGTTGGCAAAGTCATACATCTCGTTGTAGATGTCCTCGGCCACCTTTGCCGGGATGCCGTTGGCCTCGCAGCCGGCAATGCCGCGCGCTGGATCGCCGTGGAGGAACGCCCCGCGCTCCTTTTCGATGTCCTTCACCTTTTTCTTGCTCATCGCGCGGCGCACCATGTCCGCCTGACCGAGCGAATAGCCGCCGAGCTTGCGGAAGATTTCAATGACCTGCTCCTGATAGAGGATGCAGCCGTAGGTGACGGAGAGGATCGGCTCGAGCATCGGGTGCTTGTATTTGACGAGCTTCGGGTCGTTTTTGCAGGCGATGAGCCGTGGAATCGAGTCCATGGGCCCCGGCCGGTACGCCGCAACAATGATCGAGAGATCTTCAATCGACTGCGGCTTTAACCCCACGCACACGCCCGTCATGCCCGCCGATTCCATCTGGAACACGCCAGACGTCTTCCCCTGCGTCAGCATCTCCATCACCTTCGGGTCGTTATCCTGTACCCGCTCCATGGAAAAGTCCGGGTCTGTTTTCCGAATCTCCTGAATGGCGTCGTCGATGACCGTGATGTTGCGCAGGCCGAGGAAGTCCATCTTGAGCAGGCCCAGCTCCTCGAGCGTCGTCATCGTGTATTCCGTGACAATCGTGTCGTCGTTCGTCGCCAGCGGCACATAGTCATAAACCGGCAGCCGCGTAATGACCACGCCCGCCGCATGCGTCGACGTGTTGCGCGGCATGCCCTCGAGCGCGCGCGCCGTGTCGATGAGGGTCTTCACGCGCTCGTCGCCCTCATACATCTCGCGCAGCTGCGGCGAAACCTTCAGCGCCTCATCCAGCGTGATGTGCGGCGTCGAGGGTACCAGCTTCGCCACAACATCCGTCTCGGCATAGGTAAAGTTCAGCGCCCGCCCCACGTCGCGGATCGCGCCGCGCGCGGCCATCGTGCCGAACGTGACGATCTGCGCCACATGATCCTCGCCGTATTTCCGGCGCACATAGTCCACAACCTCGCCGCGCCGCGTATCGCCGAAGTCCATATCAATATCGGGCATCGTCACACGCTCCGGATTCAAAAACCGTTCGAAGAACAATCCGTACTTCATCGGGTCGATCTCCGTGATGTAGAGCGTATACGTCACCATCGACCCCGCGGCGCTTCCTCGCCCCGGGCCGACGGGAATGCCCGCCTGCTTTGCAAAGTTGACGAAATCCGCCACAATCAGGAAGTAGTCCGTAAAGCCCATCTTCTCGATCATGTCGATCTCATAGTCCAGCTGCGCCCGGTATTCCGGATGCTCCGCGCCGTAGCGCTCTGCAAAGCCCTTTGCGCAGAGCTCCTTCAGATACGTCAGCGAGTCATACCCCTCCGGCAGCTTAAATTCCGGCAGGTGATACTTGCCAAACGTAAATTCCACATTGCACCGCTCCGCAATGCGCACGGTGTTGTCAAATGCCTCCTCCAGCGCCGGGAAGCCCGCACGCATCTCCTCCTCCGACTTCAGATAAAACTCGTCCGTCTCAAACTTCAGCCGGTTTTCATCCTCGACGGTCTTGCCCATCTGGATGCACATCAGAATATCCTGGTTCTTCGCGTCCTCGCGGCGCAGATAGTGCGCGTCGTTCGTCACGACCAGCGGCAGCCCCGTCTCCCGGGCAAGCTTCATCACGCCCTGGTTGACGCGCGTCTGCTCCTCCAGCCCGTGATCCTGCAGCTCGAGGTAAAAATGCTCCGGCCCAAAGATCTCCGCATACTCCAGCGCCGCCGTTTTGGCCTCCTCATACTGATCGTGCAGCAGCGCCTGCGGCACCCGCCCGGCCAAACACGCCGAGAGCGCGATGAGGCCCTCATGGTGCGCCCGCAGGAGATCCATATCCACACGCGGCCGGTTGTAAAATCCGTCGAGATACCCGCGCGAGACCATATAGCTGAGGTTGCGATAGCCCGTCTCGTTCTCGCACAGCAGCACCAGATGATAGGCCTCGCGGTCGAGCGCGTGTTCCTTGTCAAAGCGCGTGCGCGGCGCAACATAGACCTCACAGCCGATGACGGGCTTCACCCCCGCCGCCTTCGCCGCCTTATAAAAGTCGATCACGCCATACATGTTGCCGTGATCGGTGATGGCCACCGCATCCTGCCCCAACGCCTTCACCCGTTCCATCAAATCGCGGATGCGGCACGCACCGTCGAGCAGGCTGTATTCTGTATGCACATGCAGATGCACGAAGCCCATAGCGTTCTCCTTACCGTGTCCTGGATAATTCCATCAATTTCCGCATCCGGTGGTTGATTGCCGACTTGCTCACCGGCGGATCCGGCATTTCGGCCAGCTCCGAGAGCGTCGCCTCCGGGTTTTCGCGGCGCAGCCGCGCCGTCTCCTGCAATTTTTGCGGCAGCGTCTCCAAAACGCCCGCCTCTTCGAGCTTCCGGATGGCCGCCAGCTGCTCAAACGAAGCATCTACGGCCTTTGAGAGGTTCGCCGTCTCGCAGTTCACGCGCCGGTTTACCCCGTTGCGAAGATCCTTTTCCACCTTCGCCTCCATCACGCCCATCGCCGAAACCTGCGCGCCGATGGCCGTCAAAAAATCCTCAATTGCGTCGCTCTGCTTAAAATAGAGGATGCTGTTGCCCGCGCGGCCGGTTTCCTTCGCGGCAAACCCAATCTCCCGCAGCAAAACCGACGCCTCCGCGCTCACCTTGATATGCGGCGTGGCCAGCTCCAGATGATAGCGCTTCGCCGGATCCGTCACCGACCCGCCCGCGAGAAACGCCCCCCGGAAAAACGCCAGCTGCTCCGGCTCCTCTTCCAGCAAACCGAAGTTCACATGCAGCGCCACCTCGCCGTCCGCCCGCATGTCGAGCGCCGTAAAAATCTTTTCCAGCTTTTCCTTCTGTTCCATCGCATAGAGCAGCTTCCCGCTCTCGCCGTCCGCCGGCTCCTCATCGAAGCCGAGGCCGAAGGCCTTCCGAAACAGCTTTGGCAGCCGCTCGCCGAAATCCCGGCTCTCCGTGATAATGCGGATCGCCGCACCGGAGCAGGTATTGCAGTACAGCAGCACGCCGTAGGCCTCGGCCAGTGCCTCGCTCCTGCGCCCCGGCAGCTGCCGGCAGAGCTCCGCCTTTACATTGGAGGAAAATGACATAGGCCCCTCCTTATCGGGTTCGAAATTCTTTCCACACATCGAGCACGGCCTTCGCCAGCTCGTCGGGGTTGTG